>ERZ795053.702-NODE-702-length-42634-cov-5.419315_pt1 | contig 42634 bp, 30 predicted proteins | sample MGYA00375137_ERZ795053 | MGnify/ENA primary metagenome ERZ795053 (study PRJEB30182, sample SAMN05720284) | activated sludge metagenome | isolation source: Anaerobic digester | place: Hong Kong | collected 2014-12-17 ... | reverse complement strand
TCGCGACATCGACCTCGCTCCCTGCAATCCGATAGGAGACGCGGCCACCAACCACCCGCAACGGTGGCTCCACCGCCGCGACCAATGTCTTTAAGAGTGTCGACTTGCCGCAGCCGCTCTCGCCGGCAATCCCGTAGATCTCATTCTCTTTGATATCGAGATCCACCTCGTTAACGGCCTTGACCACTTTGGCCTTGCCATAGAGGTCGAGCACATAATAGGCCTTGAGCGCTTCCGTCTTGAGAATCGTATGCTCCATTGCGTTCACCTTGCTCCCACACGCTGGATGCGCTTGCGCGGATCCAAATATTCACTGATGCTGACCGAGAGCCAGTAGAGCGCCACGAACAGTAACACCGCAAGTACAATCGGCGTGAGCACCCACCACCAGCGGCCCAACAACACCGCCTGATAGTTAATCGCCCAGTAGAGCATGGTGCCCAATGTGGGAATGGCGAGATCGAGCAGGCCAAGAATCGCCAGCGTGATCTCCAACCCGATCGCCCACGCCATGTTGTTGATCAAGGTCGAGAAGATAAGGGGGGTAGAGTAGGGCATATACTCGTTAAAGACCAGTTGTACGGTGCCCACGCCGGAGAGCACCGCGGTCTTGGTAAAATCGCGCTCGCGCAAGCTCAGAATCTGTGAGCGGATCAGCCGTGCATCCCAGGCCCAGCCAAAGCCCGCCAGCAGTAGACCGAGGCTGGTTACATTCATGCTGTCGCGGATCAACATGGCAAACATGATGATCATCAAAAAGAGCGGGATCACCAGCAACCCGTCGCTAATAAACATCAACACCCGGTCGGCGCTGCCGCCCAAGTATCCCGACACCATGCCCACCGTGACCGCAATGATGCGCGAGACAATCCCCGCGATTAGCGCGATGGTCAACGAGTTGCGGACCGCAAAGGTCGCAATCCAAAAGATGTCTTGCCCATTGGAATCGGTGCCCAGCCAGTACTCGGCAGATGGCCGCATATCGCGCGGCACCTCACCCCAGAGGGTCGGATCATAGGGGGAGATCAAAGAAAGGCCGGCGTAAATGAGCATCAGCAGCACAATCACAAAGCCCAAAGCAAATCGGTAATCTCTCAGTAGGTCTCTTAATAACTTCATGCTCTCCGTACTCCTCTTCAAACATAGCCAGTCGATCCTTTACATGGGCACCTTTGTGCTTTGCAAAGGAAGGTTTGGGGCAATTCGTAGGGGCATCCGCTTGCGACTGCCCCAGGGCACCGGCAAGCGGATGCCCCTACACCGACGCGCCCGGCGTTTATGAATACCTGATCCGCGGGTCAAAAAGCGGATAGAGCAGATCCACAAGCAAAACGGTCGTGGTGATCGCCAAGATCGAGAAAATCGTAATACCCATGATCAGGTTGTAGTCGCCATTGATGATGGCGCGGTACAAGAGTGTGCCCAGACCTGGATATGAAAAGACGATCTCGGTGATCAGAGCCCCGCTAAATATCAACCCAAGTGAAAGTGCCAGGCCCGTGATCTGGGGCAGCAAGGCGTTGCGAAAGACGTATCCCGAGACGATTCTGCGTTCTGTCACGCCCGCGAGCCGCGCATATTGGACATAGCTCTCGCCGACCACCGTCTGCACCACAAGCTTCATGGTCTGGAACCAGACCGCCATGCCCAGGATCACAATCGAAAGCGCGGGCAGGAATGAGTGTAGGAGCACACTTTGGATAAAGGGCCAGGCAAATCTGGGCTGCATGCCCAGCTTGGCACCGCCGGAAACGGGAAACCAGCGGACCGCATAGGCAAAGATCAAGAGCAAGGCAAAGGCGAAAATGTAGTAGGGCATCGGGCGGACCACCATCGCCACGGCATCGGCGGCTTGTGCCCAACGGCTGCTCGCATAGTAGCCGGCAAAGGCACCGAGGATGTTGCCAATGACCCAGGAGAGGAGGGTCGTCGTGATCAACAGGCCCGCTGTCCAGGGCAAGGCCGTGGCAATCAGCTGACTGACCGGCGTGGGAAATTGGAAAAAGGAGACCCCCAAATCCCCGCGCGCCAGCCGCATCCAGAAGGTCCCATATTGATCGAGCCATGAGCCGCCCAAGCCGTACATCTCGGTCAGGTCGGCAATGATCTTGTCCATTGCGCCGGGTTCCAAAGACGCGCCGCGCGAGCGCATCGCATCGATGGTGCGCAGGACGGGATCATTGGGCAATAAACGCGGGATGAAGAAGACCGCTGTGATCCCCAAAAAGATGACCAGAATGTATTGGATGAGACGGGGGATGAGATAACGTCGTAAGAACATGAAGATTAATCCCTCAGCGAGTACAGGGTGGTGTATAGAGCGGAAATGAAATGAGTGCAATTGTCGAACAGTCAGACAGTGAGACAGTGAGACAGTGAAGCCAGTGCGCGAAGACTGGTTTACTGACCCACTGTCTGACTGTCCGACTGGCGTATGCGTTCACTTCATTTCTGCTAAGTACACACACCACTCAGCGAGCTTACTGATTGCCGGTCGGCTCCAAGGATGGCGTCATGTACTTGAATGGACCCCAGTGGGTGTACGGCTCGATGTACGGATTCTCGGCACCCGGCCAATTTGTCCAGTACTGCTCGTCCCAGGTCACGAAGCCCACATAGCCATAGGTCGGAATACCGGGCATGTCGGCGACGGTGAGCTTCAGCCCTTCGATGCCCACGTCAACGACCGCCTGATAGTCGGTTGGATCGGTGTTGCGTAGTTTCTCAATGACGGCGTCCATCTCGGGTGAAGACCAACGTGAGGGATGGCCCTTGGTGGTGGTGCCGATCGGTTCAATGTACGCGGAGTTGTAGTAATCCAACACGCGGTAGAGGTCCGGACCTGCGCCCCAGGGTTCCTGGGCTGGCCATGCACCCGAAACATCGAAATCTCCGGTGGGCCCGAGGCTGCCTGACGCTTCAGAGGGATATTGGCTGGCGTCGATACCGAAGCGCTTCCAGGCTTGCACGGCCGCCGCACAGTTGCGGAAATCGTGGTTGACGGCAACCGTTCCGCTCAAGCAGGCGATCTGCCACGGCTCGCCATCGGGGAGCAGCCACTTGCCATCGGCGTCCTTGCTAAAGCCATTCTTGACCAGCAGCTTCTCCGCTACATCCGGCGCATATTTGTACCAGCCATAGCCAAAGAGCTTACCCAACTCGGCCGGATCCTCAGGGACTTCGTAACCGCGGCCCTTGGCATACTCGACGATGCGCTGCGAAGCATCCGGATCAAAGGGTTGGAAGGTTTCGCCATTGCCAATATCCAGCGTGAATTCTTCTAGCCACGGAATCATCGGCTTGATGAAATCGTCGGGATAGTTGGCGAGCGAGGGAATCTGCACGGGGCTAAGCGCACCGGTACCATCTACGGCAATCCCCATGTAGTCGGCGATATCAAAGGTCAGCAGCAGCGCCCAACGCACCTCTTTATTATCAAAAGGTGCTCTAGCGGTGTTAAAGGTGATGCCCGTTTCGGCCGGGTCGTTGTTGACGACATAAGGCCAGGTGCGTCGGTAGGCGCGGCAGGTGTCACACTGTTGCAGCACGGCCTTGAGACCATCCGACGAGACGCCGAGGACATCGGCCTGGTGTGTCAACTGTGCCAGGATCTTGGCACCTTCATCCGCGAAATACTGAAAGACGATGTAGTTGGGCTTCGGCTCACCGTACATCATGCCGGTCGGACTTTGCTCCCAATCCTCACGCTTCTCCCAGATAGTCCAGAAGCCGGAGGGATCAAAGCTGTGCAGTTTGTAGGGGCCGGTGCCAACAAAGGGGTTGAACTTGAAGGTCACCGGATCTTCCACCGACTCCCAGATGTGCTTCGGCATAATCCAGGCGCAGCCCCAGCGGTCGAGGAAGCGGGTGTGGAAGCGGGAATTGGGCTGGTTGAGTTCAAACGCCACTGTGTGATCGTCGGGCGCAGAGACCGACTTCACATTCTCCACAAAGAAGCTGTTATCGTTGAACTCGGTGTGCGCCATCAACGTTTCAACGGTAAAGACAACATCGTCCGCCGAGAATGGCTCACCGTCGGACCAGGTGACCCCCTGGCGCAGCGGGAAAGTGACCTGCAGGAAGTCTTCGCTGTAGACCGGATCGCCATCCGCCAGGCCGTTGATAATCTCACCGCTGGCAAAATCGACGGACCAGAGTGGCTCATTGGCCAAGTTCTGCATCCCGCGATCGCGCCACTTCCAGCCCACCCAGTTGTTGAAATCATCAGGTGAGCCAACGCGGCCGGTCAGAATGTCGGCAATCAGCGTCTCGTTTCTGGGCAGATCGCCCAGGCCGGAGGATGGTGCTTCAGCTGCTGCTTGCTCCCCTGCGGCCGGTGCCGACTCGGCGGCCGGTGCCGGGGCTGCACCAGCGCAGGCGCTCAGCACCAAACTCACGAGCGTCAACAACGTAAAGAGAAAACTCAGTTTTTGTTTCATCTATCGCTCCTTTGATTGAGGACTTACGTAGCTGTGAAAGAACGAGCCCCTGCTGGGATATTGCATCTTTTCGCTCGTCCGTTCGCAGTGCACAAGTCACACGATTGTTTCGCTCAGCAGCCACGCCCACTGGGCGCGGCTGCTGAGCCTATTTGTTTAACCCATCGATCCTATGTGTTTGACAAGGGGGGGGCGCTTGGCAAGACTGGCGTATGATCAATTGGGTTGACAACGCTCGTCGCTCCTCGATGTGATGGGGATCTTCAAGATAAGTAAATAGCATCTGCGTGGCCACCCGGCCCATTTCCTCCAGTGGCTGACGCACCGTCGTCAGGGGGGGATGAACGCCGGCGGTTTGGGGAATGTCATCAAAGCCCAAAATCGAGAGATCTTCTGGAATGCGCAGCCCTTGCTCTCTGACCGCCTCCATGGCACCAAAGGCCATCATGTCGTTGGAGGCGAAAATGGCAGTCGGGGGGTGGGCCAATGTCAACAACTCTTTCGCACCCTTATAGCCGGCAGATTGGTTGAAATCCCCGATCGCGATCAATGCCGAATCAAGCGCAAGCCCATGCGCACGTAACGCATCACAGTAACCAGCACGCCGATCAACGGCACAGCCCAACCCAAGATCGCCAGTAATCAACCCAATCCGCCGATGTCCCAGCCCAATCAGATAGGTGGTGGCGTCATATCCGCCGTGCCAATTGGTAGCCCCGACCGCAGGCCCCGCCAAGTCAATGCCCTGGTGGTCAATCAAGACGTGCGGAAAGTGAGCTTGACGCAACTTGGCTAGATAGGCTTCCGGCGTGCGGGGCAGTACCAGGAGGAGGCCATCAACCATGCCGCGCATGAGTGTTGCTACATAATTCGATTCCTGCTGACTGCGACCGTGAGTGGTGTAAAGCACCAGATCATAGTGGTGTTCATGTAGTTCGCGGTCAATGCCCCGAATAATCTCGCCGATGTACCCCGAATCGAAATCACGGACAAGCAGGCCAATCATCTGTGTGCGGCCACCCCGCAAACTGCGTGCCTGACGATTGGCCACATATTCCAGGTCAGCTAGTGCTTGCTGCACGCGTTGGCGTGTTTCATCCTTCACATAGGCTTCATTATTGATAACACGAGAGACAGTTGCGTAAGAAACCCCAGCGCGTCGGGCAACATCAACAATCGTGACATTGCCGTCGCTGGCGGACGATTGATCGTTGGTAGACGAGCGGGCACGGCTGAGTGGCTGGGTGGCCGGCGCAGGTTTCCGAGAACGTTTCATAAAGCAAAGGCCAGCTATTTGGTTATTGGGTTGGGAAAATCTGTAAACGTTTGCAGACGCATCGTAACATAGGGATAAGGGCTTGTCAAATAAGTAATTTTACTTACTAAAATTTAGTAGTCTACCGGGATGGAGTTGTTCAGGTGTAAGTGCTGACCCTGATCACACTGGAATCATGCGTTAACAACTCTTTTAGGGGAGACTACCTAAAATTTGGCCAGCTGGAAAATGGTGGAATTTTCTTTAACTGCTTTCGAACAGGACTCACTTCAGGGAAGCAATTCCTCGAAGCTGTTACAGTGCAGTTGACGGTTTCCAGCAAATCGGTGAAAATGCAGAAGGTGTCCGGCTCTGATGAAGGCAAGATAACTTTTATTTTGTGCCAAAAAAGGCTAATCCAAAATTTAAACTGTCCACGGAGTTTCACGAAGCCACACGAAGCTTTGTGTTTTCTTATGTTTTCTTTGTGAAACCTCTTGCACTTCGTGGACAATTATTTCTGGCTCATCTGTGAAAAGTGTGAGTTGTCAGAGGCCATAATGCACTGCTTTGGCGCTCAACTCACACTTTCGGCTGATGAGCGTTATTGCTTTGGAATGGCCAAAGACTTATGTCACTCTTGGTTTTATACCTTGGGGACATCAGCTGAAGACACAGTCTGCTCACTCAGTACCCCGCGTGAGTCCTATCATAACAGTACCCATGGAAGAAGGTGGACTATGAAAAATGTATTGATCGGCTGCGGCCAAATCACTTGGCGCGGTCTTCCCCCAGAACAAGCATTGTCTGATATTGCACAGGCTGGATATGTGGGGGCAATGGCCGGCCCCCGTGACGGCAAAACAACGGCAGAAGTTTTGGCCGAACTGGCCGGCTATGGATTAAAACCGGCACCAGGGTATCTCGCTGGTGATTTCTGGGATAAAGCACAAGAAGCTGCAATCCTCGATCGCGCCCGCACCCAGGCGGCGTTTGGGAAAGAAGCAGGATTAACGGAACTGTATGTTGCCGCCGGTGGCTTTAACAGTTATCGCAATCGTCAAGGGCAGACCCGAAAAGATATCGCTGGGAATGTTACGTCAGAAGATGCCATGACCGATAAAGAGTTTAAACAGTTTGCTAAGGTACTCAATGCCGTTGGTGAGCTCACACTAGAACAGGGCGTCAAGAGCTGTTTCCACAACCATGTCGGCAGCACGATTGAGACACGTGAAGAGATCGACCGCCTGTGGAGCCTGGTCGATCACAACCTGGTCTTTATGGGGCCGGATACGGGGCACTTAGCCTGGGCGGGCGCGGATGTTGTTCAGTTCTATCGAGATTACGCCGACAGTATCAAAACGATGCATATTAAGGATATCAACCCCAAAGTGCTGGCGGAAGGGGTACCGCAAAAGTGGCACTACGACACCTTTAGTGATAAGGGTATCTGGACTGAATTAGGTCAGGGCGCAATCGATTTCCCAGCGATCTTCCAAATCTGTGAAGATGCCGGTTTCAGCGGCTGGATCATTGTCGAAACCGATGTAACCCAGTTGGCGACGCCACTGGAAAGCGCCATCGTGAGCCGTCAGTATTTGCGTTCGTTGGGGTTGTAGCGCCAATGATATACTGTTATCGCAATGAGAACCGAAGTTTCTGCTTGTGTAGCAACTTCGGTTCTCATTCAGAGCAAAATATCGTTGGAAGGAGATAGCATGCTGACACTGACATTCAGCTTTTTGAGCAAATGTTTGCCGTGGCCGATGAAACTTCGGAGGTGACAAAAGAACTGCTCTCTCTTTTGCAAACTATCCCCTCTAGCGGCAAACAAATACACGATGCTAAGCTAATATTGTCGCAACCATGCTTGTCTACAAAATTGATGCGTTGTTCACACACAACGTGTCCGATTTCAATCGCTTTGACCATTTGATTACGGTTCTCCCGCTAATGCAAGAGAACACATCATCCACACAAGAATAATTCTCATCAGACGCACGTGTGCAAACACAGTACTTACTTGACGAAGCTATCGATACCAAGAGAAAGATTTTCCGGTGCTCCCTGAGTGGGTGCCCACCGGGTGCGAAGGGCAAGCTGGAAAGTCTTTCTCTTAAACACTCTATCGATTTGCACACGTTCCATCGATGAACCAAGAACAGAAGGACAACACTATGGCTCCCTTTCAAGTTGGTTTTATCGGCTGTGGCCGCCCGTTACGCACAGACGGCGCCACCGGCTTTGGGATGTCGCACGCCCATGCACAGGGCTATAAAGCGTCGCCGGATTGTGTCATCACGGCGCTGGCCGATATCAGTGAAGAGAACGCCAAGGCCTTTCAAGAGACTCATGGTGGTGAACGGATTTATACCGACTACCACGAAATGCTCAAAAAGGAGGATCTGGACATTGTCAGCATTGCCACCTGGCCTCACTTGCACGCCCCGATGGTCATAGCCTGTGCCGAGGCCGGTGTCCGTGCCATCCACTGTGAAAAGCCCATGGCAACGACCTATGGGGATTCCAAACGGATGGTCGAAGCCTGCGACAAACATGGCGTTCAACTCACCTTTAACCATCAACGGCGTTTTGGCAAGCCCTATCGCAAAGCGCGTGAACTGTTGCGCGAGGGTGCGGTTGGCGAACTCGTGCGGCTGGAAGGCACCTGCTCCAATCTTTACGACTGGGGCACGCACTGGTTTGACATGATGTTCTTTTACAACGAAGAGACACCGGTCGAGTGGGTCATTGGCCAGATCGACACGCGCAACCACAGTACCGTCTTTGGGGTCGATCTCGAAGGGCAGGGCATCAGCCAATTCAAGTTTACCAATGGTGTCATGGGTTTGCTCATGACCGGCGTCGGTGGTCCCGGCCTGACGAATCGTATCATCGGCACGCACGGCACGATTGAGCTGGGCTACAGTCAGGATGTGCCCCTGCGCATGTGGGGCAAAGGGCAGAGTGATTGGCAGGTGCTAGCCGTGGATGAAGGGTTGCATGGCAAATCGTTGGGCGATCTGGTTACGCTGGGCGTGCTCGATCTGGTCGAGTCGCTCAAGTACGGGCGTGAGCCGGAACTCTCCGGTCACCGCGTGCTCAAGGCCACCGAAGTGATCTTTGCCACCTATGAATCGAGCCGGCGCCGTGCTCGGGTTGACTTACCGCTCGATATCGACGATTCGCCGCTGCATGCTTTGGCCGAGGCCGGGGAAGTTGTCTTTGCGTGATGAATACCTACGCCACCCCTTCCTAATACTCTGCAAGGAGGTTGGGAGGGGTGGACGAATGAAAGCGAGCACACCATGAAACTTGGCATCGATGTCTTTAGCCTCCGCTTTAACGAGTGGGACGCCTTTGGGTATTTGGACTATGCCAAATCGATCGGGCTTGAGGTTGTCATGTTTCCCGATCCTGATTTTTTCGAAAGCCTTGATGATGACTACCTGGGTCGGGTCAAAAGCTACGCCGACGACCTGGGCTTGGAACTGGAAGTGGGTATGTATTCCTGCTGCTCTACCTCCACTTCCTTTTCGGATCGGCGCGGCACCGCGGTTGAACAGTTGCGCACCATGTTACATGTGGCCGAGGTGCTTGGCTCCAAAGTCATGCGCACGCTGCTTGGCTCAAATGCCGACCGACGCACCGAAACGCCCCTGTCAACGCACATTGCCAATACAATCAGTGCATTGCAAGCTGTGCGGGATCAGGCGATGGATTTGGGGATCAAGATTGCTGTGGAAAATCACGCCGGTGATCTCTTGGGCAGTGAACTTAAGGCGTTGGTGGAAGAAGCCGGCCCTGCGTTTGTCGGTGTCTGTATCGATTCCGGCAATCCGCTTTGGATGGGGGAGAGCCCCTATGTAACTTTGGACCATTTGGCGCCCTACGTTGTGATGAGCCACATTCGCGATACGGCTATCTCTCCTCATCCGAAGGGCGCCGTGGTACAGTGGGTGGCGATGGGTGAAGGTTCCACCGATATTGCGCGCTGGTCCAAACGCTATCAGGAACAGTGTCCCAATACGAATTTTACACTGGAAATCATTGCCAGCTTGCCGCCCAAAGTGCTCAACTACCTGGAGCCGGAGTATTGGAGTGCTTATTGTGCCATGCCCGCGGCAGAATTCGCCCAGTTTCTGCAACTCGTGCACAGCGGTACCCCTTACACGCAGCCGTTGTTGACGGCCTCTTGGGCCAATCTCTCACCGGCAGCGAAAGTGGCAATCGCGGAAGAACAATGTGTGCAAGTGGAAAAAAGTGTGCGTTACTGTCGTGAGGTGTTGGGGATCGGAAAGTAAAAGGGGCACCCTGGCAGGGCAAAAAATTGAGACTGTCCCCGTTTGTGTCGTGGTCAAGCTGATGTTGAGATCACGCAAAGCGCGCCAAGGAGGCAGTCCTGCGTTATACTGAGCTGCGCCATCAAGTACCATTTTATACACGAGCAAAAATGGTATTATGTGCTGCGGCGGAGTATAGAAGTGTTCCTCAACCTGGCTCCGTCACCGCTACCTCGCGTAGTGGTGTCTTTGCCATGGCAAAGTTGCGGAAATATCCCCAAAAGATGACCGTTCCCACGAAGGTGAGTCCGGCCCCCAGCAAAAAGAGTGTCTGATATCCCTGGTTCACAATAATGTAGCCACCGATCAAAGCCATCACGGCAAAACCCAATCCCGCCGTCATCTCATTGATTCCGGACATAAGCGAACGCTGCTCCGGTTTGATCATGGCCATGATATAGATCAAAAATGAGGTGTAGCGGATCGAGGAGCCGGCCATGACACCCATGTAGCCAATTCCGGCCGCCCACCACGTGGGAATGAAGGCAACGGGCAGCAAAAAGAGCACGGCACTCAGCGAGGCGCCTGCCGAGAGATCGCGATTGCCCCAGCGCGCCGACAGCAGTGGCATTGTCAACACAACAGGCACCGCAAGGAGGCGACCCAAGCCGGTCAGCAAGCCCACCTGCGCCGTGGGCGCGCCCAATCCATCATCCATGTAGACATTGAAAAAGGTCATCAACACGGCCATCCCTGTGATCTGAAAGACCCGGATGCTGGAAACAACGAGCACCAACTTGAGAAAATTGCGATCCAGATTTTGCCACTGGATCCGATTGAAGCGGGGCACCCGAAAAAAGGACGGATAGAGACGGCGTGGGCGAGATGGCAACGGTTTCCTTGGATTGCGCTTTTTTTCTTGGGCCAAAAAGAGCGCCAGAATGCCGATGTTGATGGTCAAGCCGGCAATCAGTAATGGATAGCGATAGGGGGTTGCCACCTCCAAAGAAAGTCCCGTGGTATTGGCGAAGATCCCTGGCAAAATGCCGCCGGCCATACTACCGACAAAAGCCGCTGCCGAAATCATCGCTGATTGAATCGAAAAGGCGTGACTTTGTTGATCTTCGCTGGTCGACGCCATCAGAAAAGGCGCCGTGTTGACAAAAAAGATGGCGATACTGCTGTGAAAGAAACAGTAGACTGTAAAGATCCAAGGCTCACGCCAACTGGTTGTTACTGCTTCACTAAACGATAGCAGAATGCTGCTTGTCATCATCAGTGCCAAGCCAATGATCATTGCTTGGCGATTGCCAAAGCGACTACCCAGAGCACCGGCCGGTAGACTACAGATGGCGAAGGCCAAAAGGCCCACCGAGTTGACTTGCCCCACGAACTCAGGTCCATACCCCAAGCGCAGCAAAAAGAGATTGAAGACAACGGAATAGATCCCGCCGTCAACCGTAAATCCAATGAGGCTAATGGCGATAAAGTAGAGCCAAACATTGCGCTGGAAGGTGCGCAGGGTTGCAAGATACGCTGCTAACATGGTGATAGGTTCCTGGTTGCCCCTCCCACGAAAGGTGTTATGCCCCTGTTGTGAAAATTGCGCCTCGTTCTCTGCCGCATTTGCAACGTTCACAGCTTGTGCTATACCACCAACGAAAAGGGTTGGAAATCACTTTGCCTCCTTGGGCCAAGACGGCTGGGCAAAGTTCAATCGCTCATATGGGCGAAGCGGTGAATTGGCGCGATTCTTTCTGAGAACTTTTGCAGTTTCACCCGGAGGCCTATATGGGCCAAGTTCAATTTGCAAACCAGGTCAGCTTATCACGAAGCAGTCTTCTGATGCAATCTACCGATGATGGGGAAATAACAAACTTCATGGGTGCTTGCTACAACACAGGACGCTACTTTTTACATTAATGGCAACGCCGTAGATTGGGCAAACAGAGGTTCTTCGCCAGCTTCACAGAGTGTTGAGCCACAGTGGGGGCAACTCGGCTTTTCGGCCATCATCAACCAGGTGGCACCGGACGCTTCTTCGGTGACAAGCCAGACATTGCGGAAGGAAGAGGCCGATCGCACCGCTAGATCGTCGCTCAAGCAGGAGAGATTGGGGCAAAAATAGGGTTTGTCCACGGCTTTGTGGTGGGGCCAGACAACAACGGCTTCGGGCACAGTATGGATGTCAGTACGTCCGGGGAATAACATAGTATACGCTCCTTGCAGTAATGATTGGTTGTCCAGAACACAACAAGCGCTTGATTGCTGTGCTTTGCGAGGGTTGTGCTCAAGTGGAAATTTGTAACACGTTGCTGTGGACACTTTATCACAACAAAAAGATGATTTTCTATACAGAAACCTTACAAAAATTTAAAGAAGGCGCACGGATTACCAGAACAGGAAATCCGTGCTTATGGACAACCCATTGAAAAGTCGCACGAATAAGGGCGCTTTCACAAGAGAGTAGCTGTGCGACTTTTCAGGGGTTTATCTATGAGACGTAAGTCGGCTCTGTTTATGGCATGCTGATCCAAGGTAGATAGAGATGGTTCTCAAAGCCTGCTAGATTTAGTTGCGTTGGTAAGGGCTTACCCTCGGTGTCTGTCACCGTCAAAGTCTGTACGGCAACAGTTGTCTGCTTCCATGACTCCGACTGCGGAAACTGTTCTTCAACATCTGTACCAGTGATCTCCCCTGTGATCTCTAGCGTGCCTACCTGCAATCTGCCACGTTTCCCACTTGTGGCGAGAGCGCTGAAGCGGACGGTGCCGGTTGTGGCATCGACGGTGCAGAGATTCATATCCCACGCGGTCTGTTCGCTTTGGCAAGTGACGGATTGGCCGTTCCGTGGTGTGTAGCTCAAAACAAGCGCTGCCGAACCAATTGGCTGCACAGTCGTCAGTTCGAGAGGTATGTGCAGGGTGGTTGCGTTCGTTGTCGCGGTCATCCCCTGTCCGACAGCTTGTGGCCGGCCGATGGTAAGTGACACCGGCTCTGTGGTTGCGGCGCCAGTCGTGGCTTGTTCCCCCAGGCCCGCGGCACCGGGACAGAAGCGGTTGGTCAGCCCGACCGCACACTGCAAGGTGAACAACGCATCGACCTGGTTGCATGCCCCTTCGCCACTGACATCGCAGGCATAGCGATAGAGCGTATTTGCCGGCAGAGGCAGTTGCGTGCTGTCACCGCGCAATTGCACATTGTGTTGCAGCATAAAGAGCGCATCGGCGGCGTCAACCATTTGATCGCAGGTGACGTCGCCAACTGCGCAGCTTGCAACGTCACCTGCGGTTGCGTTTTCAGCCATCCAATCTCGGGGCACCAGGCGGAAGCCATCCCAGTGGGCGTGCATGTACGCTTCGTCTTCGTCGCGTGGGATGTGATGGAAGGTGAGACCATACCAAAGCACCAGATCAGCGCCGACTAGGCTTTCGCCGTTGACAAAGTCGGCCAGATTGTTGCCGCAGCCATCGATCTGCGGATTGTGTGAGACGTACTTCTCACAGGCCTTAAACTTTGTCACATAAAAGTCGTTGGCGGTCCACGGTTCGTTGGCCGGGCCAACATCGCGGTGACCGATTTGCATCGGTTCCAACTGATAGGAGATGGGGCGTCCGTGGACATTGGTCAGGGCGCCGTCACGGATCCGCCATGAACGCATGCTTTGGCGGGCAAGGGAGCGGCCACTCTCGGTTGTCAACGGAGTTACACCCAAGATGCGCCGCGGCGTTACGGCGCCGGCTTCAACCAGGTAGTTAAACTCTTCCACCAGATCGTCATCGGCTTTTTCACCCAGGTCAAAGTCGAGACGCCAATAGTAGTTGTGAATGTGTGAGGTGCCGAGGGTGCCGTCGGCACGTACGGGCCAGCCAAAGTCTGATGTATTGGTGAAGCGCTGCAATTTACCCGTCGCCCCCATCACCATCTCGATGGCGCCATCGTCCAAAAAACGCCAGACCGGAATGTAGTTATACTCGCCACTGGTGGAGACGCTGAAGAGGCTCAGCCATTCCCCTTGCTCTTCGATGCCCAATCCTTTGACGGCATGACCTCGCAACTGCACTTGTTGACAGAGCACATCTTTGGCGCCATCTTTCAGGAGCGTGCCACCAAGACACTCCTCTGGTGTCAAATCGTTGAGATTTTCGTTGCCAAAACCGTCGTCGGTAATGTCGTGAAAGCGGGCACTGTTATCATCGTAGGGCACGTGAACCTGAGAGATGGAAGCGAGCGCCAACACCTGAGTCTGTATTCCCCCCGGTGGGGTGAAATAGACCTTGCGCAGGACGATGCCATCCAGGTTACGTTGTTCCCAGCAGAGTTGCCAGCGCGCCCCATTGGTAAATGTTTTTGCGACGAGATAGGGGGGCGAGCAATCCGCTCCAGCCTGTGCACCAGAGGGTAGTGAGTCGCGCAGCAGGACCACGCTCAAGATCGCAGTGGCGCTCAACAGAAGCAGTAGTCGTAGGTGTATTCGGGTGAAACGAGTAGCCATAGATTTGCTCTCTCAGCAGGTCAATCAGGGAAAATCAGTTGATCTTCGGTTGTGGCCCAACGGGAAGATACTAAAACGGATTCTGTGCCGTCCAATCGCGCGGGAGCAACTGATAGCCGTGCCACTCGACGGGAAGCAGTGGCAGATCTTCGGCACGGGGCAGGCGATGGGCCGTTACCCGGTACCAAAGCACGAGATCCGCACCGGCAATCGATTCCCCATCGGCAAATTCGGCAACGCCGGCACCACAAGTCGGATTGTGGGATGCCAACCGTTCGCACGGCTTAGCCACTGTGATATAGAGATCCTGGGCATCCCACGGCTCGGCGTTGGAGCCACCGTAGAAAAATCCCGCCATTTTGGGTTCCAGGTGATAGGAAATTGCGTGACCGTCGCTGTTCTTGACGAGACCGTCGCGCACGCGCCAGGAACGCTTGTGATCGGGATCGGTTGCCTGGCCCGTTTCGTTCGACAACTGCGTCGCGCTGGTTGCCCGTTGTCGGTTATTATCCGCCGAATCGACCTCGAACGCATCGACAAAATCGTTGGCGCCATTGCCTGCCAGATCAAAATCGAGCCGCCACCAGAAGTTGGTCACATAGCCGATGCCTACGGTCCCATCGCCATCGATTGGCCAACCGACGCTGTCATCTGTCCCTTGCCGCAACAAACGTCCTCCATCGCCAACCTGTGGCTCAATTGTGCCATCATCGAGGAAGCGCCACTGCACAAGGTAGAGCCGTTGTCCGATCTGGCTGGCGCTCAGCAGGGTCAGATCTTCGCCCTGCTTTTGGACGGTATAGTACTTATAGAGGTAGCCACGAGCACCACTCCGTTGACAGAGCACGGTGCGTGTGCCGTTGCTCAGGAGCGTGCCACCGGGACAATCATCCGCGGTCAAGGTCAACAGTTGCGCCCCGCCAAGCCCGGGGGTACTTGTGTAGTAGTCCGCCGCCAGCCCATCATCGTAGAGCACTTCGATCTGGCTGAGACTCGCCTCTTGGAGCACTTTGCGCCGTTCCTCACCCGGTGGGGTGTAGAAGATATCCGAAAGGACGATTCCTTCGGCGGCAGCTTCGTGCCAGCAGAGATCCCAGGTGGCACCGGTTGCAAAGGTTTTACTGAGCGCACTGCCATTGGTGCAGGTGCCCGCCAGTAACGGATGGGATGCCCACCACAACCAACCCGCCAGCAGGGTCGCTGCAACCAGCCCAAACGCAACAAAGAGTTGCCCACGCCGACCGCCATCGCTCATCATTGTTTGCACCTTTGTCATCATGCACCGCTTCTCTCTGCGGTACCCTCGGTTTGCGGTACGCTCCAGGAATCACTGAGCAACTGAACCACCCGACCTTCTGAGAGATCGACAATCGGCATGACCTCAAGCAGCGTGCGTTCATCGGTAAAGAGCAAGACCTGTGCACAGCGATGTTCGCCACAGCGTCGGGCGGCGTCATTGACCTGCTCGGGCATTGCGGTGCCAAGGAAGAGCGAAACTTTGACATGCAGTTGTTCCGGTGAAGTAAGCGCTGTGCCGGTAATGGTTTGATATCGTTCGGCAAGAGTTGTCCACAACTCACTCTCGTCGTGGATAAGTTGTACGGCCCAGTTTTCCTCGCGAACGGTTAACGGCAGTTGAACCCCATGGTATGTTTCTGTCTTGATGGCGCCACTGTCGAGTTCCACAATGGTGCGCAACAGGGAGTCGGTGGTGTAGTCGTAGAGATAAACCTCACCACGCCGGGCGCGTTGCCCAAGCGCTTGCGCGCCTTTTGATGTGTTTGTTTTGGCGTCATCATAGCGCTCCACGGAGAGAATCTCCACTGTGACCGTCGGTTTGGCCGCCGGATCGGTCGCCGCGCTTTGCACCGACGCATCGTGGGCTTGCAACGCCAACGCCAGCGCGCGGTCACTTTCATTGGGCGTTAACGGGTCATATCCCACCCCCGAAGCGGTTCGTGGGGGGAGCGCCGAAGAGGAAAAGGTTGGTACCACACGCCACATTACCATGAGGCTGCAAAAGAGCACCAGACCGATTGTGACCTGCCAGATCCATTTTTTCAAACGATCCTCCCTTGTGTCTGCCCGAGCATTCTCCGGTCCTGCTGGGCCATAGCCGAATGTTCGGATAGCTTCTTATTGGTGAACGGTTGGACAGAGTGCATTTGTCTCGCCGACTTCACAGGCCAAAATCAGTTGCGCATCGGCTTCGGTGCATTCCCCCTCACCAGTGAGATCACAGGCCGCCAGGTAGAGAAAGCCCAGGGGCGGCGGGATGGTCGCCGTGGAGGGCCGCAGCCCATCTGCGTACTGCACCATAAAGAGCGCATCGATCGGGGTAATCACGCCGCTGCAATCGACATCACCGGCCATACACGCGAAGCTGATCGCACCATCGATGGCATGGACAGGAATGGGCACGGCGTTGATATCGACAAAGGTCTCAATCGTCACCGGTAGTGCGCTCACCCTGCCGGCCGCACCGGCGCTTTGGAAGGTCAACTCGGCAAAGATGGCGTCGCCGGTAACGCCGGTGGTAGAAAGCGCCGCAATCCGGACATGATCGGCTTCCTCACCGTTGCAGACCAACGAATCAAAGCGCGTATCGGTCGGCGCTGTGCAGCTTTGCAACGACAACAGTGTGCTGTCATATTGCAAGTCAACAGTCACCGCACCGAGTTGGGTGTCGACCGGAACGTTCAGCACCTCCACCGGCACCTTGACCGTGACGACTGTTGCCGGCGCCTGCAAGCTCGTGCCCACATGCACGAGCGCGCCGGTGGGGGTGGCCGTCGGTGTTGGCGTTTGCGTTGGTGTCTGCGTTGGTGTTGCTGTGCTGGTAGCCGTCGCTGATGGCGTGGCGGTTGGCGTGGCCGTTGCCGTCGTGGTGGGCGGCGCCGGGCTGGGTGTTGATGTGGCGGTGTGGGTGGCCGTCGCTGTCGGCGTATTGACCACGACGTTGCCAACGATATGATAGATCTCGCCAGTGTTGTAGCCGACGTACAGTTCGCCCTTTACATCTTCGCCAAAGGTAATGGGATTGCTGCCGCCACCGGGTGCCGTCCACTGATGAAGAGTGGTGCTTTCCGGTGCACCGCTGATAGAGCGAATTGTCTTGTTGCAGAAGTCACTGAAAAAGTAGTGCCCGTTCAGCTCGGGATAGCTGTTGCCCCGGTAAACATAACCGCCGGTAATAGAACAGTCCCCAGCTTCACGCGTGTAGGTGTGGATCGGTGCCACGTAATTCTCGGCAGACTGACAACCCGTTGTGTTGTAGGAGCGATCACCTTCGTAGCAACGCCAGCCATAATTTTCGCCGCCATTGCTGCTGGCCGGCGCAAAGTCGATCTCCTCGACCGTGAGCTGTCCCACATCGGCGATCCAGAGATCGTCGGTGAGCCGATCAAAGGCAAAGCGCCACGGGTTGCGCAGTCCCGTGGCCCAAATTTCATCACAGTTGCCTCCGTCGCCATCGGCCAAAGGATTGTCCGCCGGGATTCGGTAGTTGTTGCTCCCGAGCATATTGCAATCGGGGCCGGCGCCGCTGGTGCCGTCGACATCGATCCGTAAGATCTTGCCCAGCAATACCGTGTTGTTCTGCGCGTAGTTGCGTGGATCGCCGCCGCTGCCGCCATCGCCGGACCCAATGTAGAGATAGCCATCGGGACCGAAGTGAAGCTGCCCCCCGTTGTGATTGGCAAATGGCTGCTCGAACTCCAGGAGGATCACTTCGCTTGTCGGATCCGCGGTGTTGGGATTGTCAGCACTGCGTGAGAAGCGCGAGACCCGCGTGCGCAACGGATCGCTGGTTCCCAATGTACCAGCGGTGTAGTTGACAAAGAAGTAGCCGTTGGTTGCATAGTTGGGGTGAAAGGCCAGCCCTAGTAAACCTGTTTCCGCATTGCCACCGCCGGCGGTGACGCGGGTATTGATGTCGAGAAAAGCCGGGGAGAGGCGCGTGCCATTGTCAATGATCACGATGGTGCCCGGCTTCTGTGCCACAAAAAGCCGCTCGTCACCGGCGTGGGTAATTTCGGTGGGTTGTCCCAAGCCCCCAATGATACGCGCCAGCCCCAATGTAGCCGGTGGCGGGGTGGGACTGACTGTCGGTGGCCCACCGGTGCCGCCGATCACCTCAACAGTAAAGGTCGTCGTGCCGATGCCATCGCCCGTCAGGCTCTGTTGGCCATCGGTGGAATTGCCGGCCGCATAAAAGGTAACGTTGTCGTTGAAGGGGGGTGCAGTCCAACTGAAGACAAATTGTGCCTGATTACCGGTAAAAGGTTTGGGGGCGCTGTGCGTCAATTCGCCCAATAGCGCCTGGGTATCGGCCCCGGTTGGCAGGAGTGTGCCGCGATTGTCACTGGTGGAGACATTCAGACCGGCGGTTTGGGCCGGGCCGCCGCTAATAGTGAAGGTGTAAAGGTGGGTTGATCCCGCGGTGACCGTGGCGGGACCCTGTAGCGAGACTACTGGTACGGCCGCCGCGGCAGCATGACAGGCTGTGCAATTTTGACCGCTATTGGTAGCCGGGTTGCCGGAAAAGCCGACCCGCCCATTGAGGCTAGCTGTTGCTGGTGTGTTGAGATAGAACCCAAGCGCCAACGCCACAAAGAGAGCGCCGCCCAAGGGAGCCAAAAGCCAGCCAATGCGATTGTGCGAAAGATGATTCATGGCTGCGCTCCTTTACCGATGCACCAATGGGAGAAAGATCGTAAGCCCCGTACACTCCTCCGCTTCCGGTGGACAGGTGAGGGTAATCGCACCGTTTTGACGATCGGTACTCACGGCCGTGCCGTTGATATCCCCCACGATCCCCATCTGCAAAAGCAGTGGCTCCGTGCGCGCAACCGGCTGCAGCACTTCAAAGGTAAGGCTCGCCAAATTGACTTCGTTGCGGATGCCTTGGGCGGCGACACCGGCGAGTTGGACACGCCCCGGTGCCACAATATTGCAGAGCAATGGTGCCATTGCTTGGCTCGTCGTACAGGCGGTTGCTTTGAGCAGCGCGGCATTATATTGCAGTTCCAAACTGAGCACAGCCACGTTGACCCGATCAGTTAAGACGACCAAATCCAGGGGGATAGTCACCGTGGTGGTGCCGAGGGCCGGTTGGGCCGTGCCGGCGCGCACTCGCACCGGTGCCGGTGTGCTTGCGGGCGTTGGGGTTAGCATCGGCGGGTTTGTTGCTGTCGATGTTGCTAATCGTCCCGTTGCTTCAGCAACACGACTCCAGGCCAGCGGCACCGTCATCGCGACAAGGAGCGTACTCAGGAGAATGGTGAGAAAAATGCGCTTGGTTGCGCACCGGAAGAAGGCATCCATTGGCGTAAGTCCATTATCTCATGGAAATCAGTACAAACGATTCATGCAAAGCAAGTACTGGAATCTAGCCCAGCGCATGAACTTTTTCGCAATTGGCATCATGCCGCTATAGATATCTATAGACATATAGACATAATGACGCCTATCTTACAACAAAGTGACGAAAAAGGGAGCAACGGATCATAGACGAATGACGGCTATTCCTCGACGAATTCACCGCGCTTCCCATGTGCGCGGCAAGGAAACGGATGGAGTATCATGGGAAATTACATGAATTTGCCTAAGATTGGGGTGTCCTGAGCATGTCAACCAAATTCTGAACTGATTGATCTGTTGGGGCGGTATTGCACGAATTGTGTAAATCTCGGATTAGCCCCGAGGATAGATTGAGAGTTACACAATTTTCGGCATACCTTCTCTGTCGGCCGGTTCCGGGCCAACTGTAAGCTTCCCCAGTAGCCAGAGTTGACAGCCTCGTGTAAAATGGACTGTGAATCGGTTGATTGTGTAATGGGTTGTATGATAAAGTTGTGAATTGTTATGAGCGCCAAGTATCAAAAGTCTCCCGCTGAGATCACCGTCGTCGTTGCCATGAGCGGTGGTGTGGATAGTTCCGTGGCGGCCGCCTTGCTGGTGGAGCAGGGCTACAACTGTATTGGCGTAATGATGCGCCTTTGGGCAGAGACCGGCGAAGGGGAAGGCTCGACGAACAAGTGTTGCAGCCTGGAAAGTGTGCACGATGCGCGTCGCGTGGCCGATCAACTGGGGATTCCCTTTTATTTGATCAACGTGGAGGAACCCTTTAAGCGCCACGTCGTTGATTTTTTTATTCAGGGCTATAGCAGTGGGCAAACGCCGAATCCCTGTATTGAGTGCAACCGCCACATTCGCTTTGATTATCTCCTAAATTATGCGCGCCGGCTAGGGGCTGATTACCTGGCCACCGGCCATTATGCCCGTCTGCACCATTGTGCGGATGGGACGGTGCACCTGCTTCGGGCTGTCGACGAGGGCAAAGACCAGAGTTACGTGCTCAGCGTCATGGGACAGGCCGAGTTGCGCGATGTCCTCTTCCCCATTGGGGACTATCCCAAGGCTGCTATCCGACAAATGGCACGAGAGCGCGGTTTGCCGATTGCCAGCAAGCATGATTCGATGGATCTGTGCTTCATCTTTGATGATGACTATCGACGCTTTCTGCATGACTGGGCGACGGAGGCGATGAAGCCGGGGCCGATTGTTGACCGCCAGGGCCAGGTCTACGGTGAACATCAGGGGCTGCCTGCTTATACCATTGGGCAACGCAAGGGATTGGGGATCAGTGGCGCCAGCGAGCCGCTCTTTGTGCTTGAACTTGATCACGGGCAGAATCGTCTTGTGGTGGGGACAAAGGCAGAGTTGGGGCGCGATCATTTGGTGGCCACCCGCCTGAATTGGACGCTGGATCAACCACCGGCGGTCGGCATGGCCGCGACCTGCAAAATCCGCTATCGCGCGCGTGCCGAAGCCTGTACCCTGGAGCCACTCGCCAATGGCGATGTGCGCGTCTACTTTGCCGAGCCGTTGCGTGACATCACACCCGGGCAAGGCGCTGTCTTTTACGATGGGGATCTTTGCTTGGGTGGGGGTATCATCCAGTAGTGCTGTCTGGAAAGCACGCCGGCAAAAAAGGAAGTTCACGCAAAGGCGCGCAGGCGCAAAGACAATATCCAGGATATCTGTGCCTTCCTTATTCCTTGCTATCGGCGCCGCAGGTATGGTACTTGTTCTGAAAATTTGGCACGGAAATAGTGTGACCGTTCGGATTCAGTGAGCTGCTCTATGAGCTATTTTTCACCGGCATTGTTACTGGGCACATTGTTCTGCATCGGTTATAGTGCGTTGGCCCATTTAACCGGTGGGCGAACCTTGCGCGACCTGCTTGGATTTCTGCTACTCGGCGCAATTGGGTTCGGCGTGGGGCAGTTGGTGGGAATGAACACCCAATCTCCCTTTTTACAAATTGGGGAATTGCACCTCTTTGAGGCATCCTTGGCGACCTGGTTGTTGCTGGTGGTGGCAATTGTGCTGGGACATCGCTGATACCGGTCGCCTAGTAAATCCCGGCGTGAGAATACGATTGAGAAACAATTATGATTGCTGCAACGATTCGTGACATTGCTATTATTATCATTGCCATTCAGAGCATTGTGATCGGCGTGCTGTTGGGTGTATTGGTCTGGCAGATCTGGCGTTTGGTCAAGATGCTGCAGAATGAAGTGCAGCCGATTCTGAAGGATGCACAAGATACCGTGGGAACCGTGCGGGGGACCACAGCCTTTGTCAGTGAAAATGTCGTGAACCCTGTTGTGAAGACAAGCAGCGCAATTGTCGGCATGCGGCAGGCGGTTCGTTCGCTCACCGCGGACTTACGCCCCCCGCAACGAAGAAAGGCACCCCGTGCTGCAAAGCCGGTTGAAGAGCACGAGTGACCTACTCCCATTGCCGGTTGCGACGCCATGAGTAAATGCCAATTTACTACTGTAGACATTCAGAAAAAGATTCGTGGCATGCTCACGAGTCAAATAGAGCTGTAGCACGACGAACTTTTTCTGAGAAACTGTAGAAGAATATTGCTCACCCACGGTGCTTGCAGCGGCAACTGATATCAGAACGAGCAAGGCGACGCAACAGGGTCAATCGTTTCCCACAGAAACACGCTCCATCACCCGTGGCGCTACCCGAGGATATGCCTCCGTTGATAGCGTCGCCGCGCTGAGCAAGATGAACAAAATCCACAGCAAATCGGCCAACAGCAAATGGACGATCTGCATTGTCACCGGCGCCTTGAGCGCAACGTTGACAGCTCCAACCAATAGCTGCACCACGAAGATACCCAGTAAACCCCGGCTGAGCCACCAGGTTTGGGGGGTTGGGCGTTGGCTGGCGGCAACCCACACAGCGACAGCCACAATGGCGCCAACCACGAATGCGAGCAGTGGGTGATAAATACGCAGTTCGACCAGCGTGGCCACAAAAAGTGACTGGCTGGGATCGATTCCTCCCCGGAGAGCCAAGGTATCACCCAATGCGGTGATGGCGCCGCTCGAACCAAGAATCAACAGCGCAACCGCGGCCACAAGTAATAGGCTCCGCACGATTCCCTGGTTGCGCCACTGCCAGCCCGGATTGCCTGATGCCCACCACGCGGTTAAGGTCAGCGTCGCCAATAACAAGAATGTGTTGATCAAATGCGCAGCCATCCAATAGGCCCGTGCCACCGACTCATTGAAGGCCACGTATTCGAGCAGGACCAAGCCGGCCCCCACCAGCGCCTCCGTGATCATAAAGAGCATGGCCGCCAACGCCGCGGCCCGCACGATGTGACCCTTCTCATATCGGCGGTAGGCCCAGATGAGTAACACCACTGTGCTGATCAAGGCAAGACCGCTGGTCAGGCGGTGTGAAAACTCGATGATCATCTCCGTGGTGGGCGCGCGTGGCACCACCTCTCCGTTGCAGAGGGGCCAGTGACTGCCACAGCCTGCGCCGGATCCGGTTGCCCGCACAACAGCGCCCCATAAGATCACCAAAATGTTATAGCCCAAGGTTCCCCAAGCATAGGAGGCAAAGCGATTTTGCTGCATAAAAGACTCCTTCAACGAGCGCCAAATGTCTATTTGTACATTTTACCACAAATGCACCGTATATACTCGAAATGGCGTAGACAATATTCGCAGCTGGGTCCAAACAATCCCCATAGCCTGTAAAGTTTCTGGTTGTGGCAGGAGGGCAGACATCCCTGTCACCTGCTCATTATCCAAAGCAGTGGATTACTGTGGGTTAAAAATAAAGGGAAACACTGCCCGTTGCTCGCCATTGATGTGGATATCCGCTGAATGGTGGGTGACGGGAAGCTTCTCCAGTGACTCCGCGTCGTAGAGTTGGAGCGTCAGACGATATTGTGATGCTTGTGCCGGATTGAACAGCACCGGTGGTAGCGAAGTATATTCAATAATGGTCTTGCCTGGATCCCAGAAGGTCGTTGGAATCTGACCATAGTAGGGTTCAATCTCCGTATGGGCAAGCACGTGCATCGCACCGGCGTCATCAGTGTTCGCCAACTGGAGAACATATTTGTAGCGTTGGTCCGGTTTTTTTTCGACTTGCCAGTAAAGGGTAATCGGCAGCGCGCCGCCTTCTTGCAAGGGTTCATCAATATCGTAGCCCACGAGCCGAATGAGATCGCCAAAGAGCAGATCGATATGAACTTTGGCCGGTGGTTCTAGCCCTTCATAGACCGGAGGGTGCGTTAGGAACAGTTCCAAATCCAAAAAAGAGGTGGGACTGAAGAACTTTTCTTCGCGCAACCGCATCGTGCTGTTTTCTCGCAGCCAGCTCGGCACTTGCTTCTCAAGATCGAGGTAGGGGTGGGTGCCGGAACGGGCGAGCCAGATGCGGCGATAGCGTTGCTGTAGATCGGCCAGGAAGCGCTCGGTCTCGGGCCATGGCTGGTTGAGCAGTGGCGCCCCAAAGTACGCAATGGGTCGGCCTTCTGCTTTCGCTCGTTCAATTTCGTCCAGTGGAAGGTAATAATCAAAAATGCGCCAGGAGAAGGGGGGGCTGAGAATGACGACATCGTGTGGTAATAGGTTTGCCTGCAAATACCGTCCCATGCCGCTGTAGTCATCTTTGCCGAAGGCCGGTTTGGTGTAGTAACTCGCTGTGCTGTAGAGCAAGCCGGCTACCAGAATACCTGCTAACACACCTGCCCCCCAGCGCTGGCGCTGCCACAACACTGCAATCCCACCGCTGACAAGGAGAATGATCGCCCCCCCCAATACGCTCAGGTGGCGGGCATTCATATAAGGTGACTGTAAAAAGTTGTTGAGCAGCAAGACGAACACAATGGGAATCAATACGCCCAATGGCAATAGCCAACCACCAGCTCGCGTATAGCGCCAACTGCGCATGCTCCAGAAGGAACCCACAACGGTTAGTGCACCAAAGATCCAGCCCAACCAGTGCACGGGATTATCCAGGGTTACACTCAGCCCCAGGCTAAAGGCATTGACGAGATCGGGAATGAGGATCCGCAATGTGATTTCGGGGAAGTTCGCACCACCGCCCTGACTTAAAATCTGCCACGCCACCACAGCACCGATCACACCACCAATGGCCATAATCAGCATCGCAATGGTTGGTCCCAACCACCGGTTACGACGGACCAAATGGACATAAATGTGAAGCGCATGGAGCGGTAGCCAAAAGATTGCATAGTAGTGGGTTACAAGACTAATCAGAGTGACAATGACATATCCAATGAGCCAGAAGTTGATTGTACGGCGGCGCGTTGGGGGCACGTCCCGAGTGGGTTGCGCGCTAACGTGCCCTTCCTGAACAAATGGCGGACCATCGGTGGCGCGCAAGAGGAGATAGATGGCCAGCAACGAGGTGGTGGCCCACAGGGTATACGGGCGTGCTTCCTGGCCGAACCAGAGAAAAAACGGATGGATCGCCGCAAATCCCGTTGCCCAAAAGGCAGTTGTTGGTAACAGGATTGCACGACGCTCATAGGTACGGGCAAGGACCCAAACAACCGGTACAAAGAGGGTGGCTGCTGCTGTGGCGGGGAAGCGCAGGACAAATTCACTGGTGCCGGCCAATCGGATGAGAATGCCTTGGAGGATGAAAAAGAAAAATGGATGTTGGTCGGTCGTTGGGAGGGCTTGAAAACCATCGTACATTGTCAGGGTGCCACGCGCCAGCGTCCACCAATCGGATTCAGCTCGCTGTAGGCTCAAGCTCTCATCCCACCACATGTCATTGGCATCGAGGTGCCAACAGAGGCGTGCAAAGGCGATCAGGATAAAGAGCAGGAGGAGCCAGCGAAGCCATGTGTGCTGTCGCTGCTGTTCGGGGTGCGCGTTGTTCTGTCGTCCGTGAGTGGTAGGACCATCGGAAGAATATTCGTTTGCCGCTTCTGTCGAACGTAACTGAAGATTATCCATGAGAAAATCCCAATACTCGTAACAGGCTAGCCCTCATCATCAACCAGAATCTCTACCGTGCCCAGCACAATGTCCTGCCCCATCGGCGTCTCGGCCACCGCACCGGTTGCGGGATCGTAGAGGCGCAAGGTAACCTGATAGCGCCCGGCCTCGATGGTTGCTGGTAGCAGAAACCCGCGACGATCAACGCTTTCACTACCAACGGGCCAGGTGCTGGTCGGTGCAAACCAGTTTTGTGGCACATAATCCTGGGCGCTGACAATTTCACCGACTGCATTTACAAGCCGCAAGCTAAACTTATAGTCGGGTGCCGGTTGTAGCACCTGCCAATGGGTGCTCACCGCCAGCAGATCCGCTGCCTGGAGCGGCGCAGAGGGCATCGCGGTTGCCGTCAACCGCAGGGTGTCGCCCACCGGCAGATCCATCGGTTGTTGCGCCAATTCAGCATCGGTCATGCCATAGAGCGTTAGCCGAATGCCGTTGTGATCTTGGGCCGGCGATGACCAACCGTTGCGCGCCAACCACTCCTGTACGCCTCGTGGTTCATGAAAAAGCAACACTTCCCACACCCGCCGTGCATGAGCCGTATACTCTGCTAATGCGGCATAGGTCTCCTCGCGCGGGGCATTGATAAAGGGTCGCATATCGTAGATCGGGTAGAGCGCACTGTAGTAGTGCAGAAAGACAATATTCGGATCCGGTCCATCGAGGATCACGATATCACCATCCTGTCCCAATCGTTCGATTGTGCGCACCGTTTCGCGAAAATCAGGCTTGTGCAATGCTTCGTTGGTGTAAAGTTGGATCAAGCTATCTCGGGAACCGAGAAGCAGGAGCACCATCAGACCAAGCGCTATCAGCTGACTCGTCCAGCGTAAAGGCACATGTAGACGGTGGCCAGCCGGCTCTGCCCAGGGCACCGGTATGATCGTCAAGCCGGCACCGGCCACCAATAACAAGGGTGCCGCCGCAACAATTGTGTACCGTTCATGAAAGTCGAGCGTTCGCAAAGCAATGGCAAAGGTAAGACCCACCGGCACAACCGCACAAGCAACGACAAAGAGCATGGCACGTCCACTCACACGCCACCAACCCACAACACCCAAAAGCAGAAGGGCTACATAGAGCCACGGTAACCACGGCTGCCACGGTTCAGTGGAGGCTGTGCCCACCACATAATTCGTTAAGACCTGCCAGGGGATCTGCCACGGGTCAATCGGTGCCCGCCAACCGGGGAAATCGACAATGGTAAGGATCCGCGGCAGCCAGGGCAAAAAGCAGAGCAGCCCGATGCCCCCCCCGATGATCCAGTGGAGGAGAAACTGCCACTGCCGGCGATAGGGTGCCCAGATGAACGCAAAGAAGGCATGGGCAATTGGGACGAGCGCACCGTAATAGTGCAAATAGACAATCGCTGCCGTGGAAAGCCCGTAGACAATGACTGTCTGCCAATAGACCAACCCCGAGCGCTGATTGGCACGAACGATCCGCCAACAGTACCAACTGGAAAACAATCCCAGCGCCACGAGCCAACTGTAGGTGCGCGCTTCTTGCGCATACCAGACTTGAAAGGATGAGGTCGCCAATAGGGTTGCCGCAAAGAGGCCGGCTCTGCGATTCCCCAAGTCGGCTGCTAGCCGGTAGAGAAGCGCCACAGCAAGCACACTGGGCCAGAGTGATAGGTAGCGCACCGCGAAATCGTTTGTGTTCACCACCTGCAACCAGCCATGCAAAAGGATAAAGTAGCCGGGCATCTGCTCCACAGGCATGGTTGCCAACATCTCCGATAGCGGACGCTGGCTGCGCAACAGGCTGATCCCTTCATCGCTCCAAAAGCTCTGGCCATCCAGTTGATAGGCGCGCACTGCAAACGCCCCCAGCAGCACCCCCACCATGAGGAGCGTGCCGATCCCTTTCATCCACCTGCGTCGCCTCTCCAACTGCACAACCGTACCCCGCTCTACCTGAGAATCACCACTACGTTACCGGCTTTCTGCTCACTGCTCAGCCGCCCGCTCGTTTCCCGGCGATATGCCGAAAGTTGTGTAAATCGCCAATCCGCTCTCTGAGCCGGTCGCGATTTATACAATTCGTGCGATACCGCTCGTTTCCCTAAGTCACTCCACTACTACTTCCCCAACCTTGCTCCAGCCATCGGGTACCGCTGTGCCCTCGGCATCCCACACCGGCAGGCGGACACCATCTGCTGGGTTGTAAAAGCCCACATAGATGCCATAGCGACCGGGTGATGGGTCGGCGTTGACCGTCAACACAACCTTGTCTTCGACAACCTCGCCGACGACCCATGTGCTGGTTGGGTTGGCGCCGTCCTGTGGCGGGCTGTCAAATTGCGCTGCCATGCCTCGTTCCGGATCGTAGACCTGCACAAAGCGTGTGTAGTCGGTGGTTGTGGTCCTCTCGCTCTGCCAGTAAAGGGTGAGCGGGAGCGTATCCCCTCTCCGCAGTACTGTGGTAGCAGCACTGCCAGTATACCCTAAGAGGGTCGCCATGTCACCAAAACGGGCATTGCTGGTGGACAACGGGGGAATCGTGGGGGTGCCCAATAGTTTGATTGGCGCCAAAAAGTAACGGTCAGCATCGCTGCTGTCATCGGCCAAGGGTAGCCGATCCAGGGTGGCGAAATTGTAAACACCAACCCCGGGCCAGTAGAGGCCACTTGGCGCATCCCTCGGAATGCGTAATAAATAACTGTCGGCGTTGGCGCGGTAGCCGTTCCACAACTGCGGTGCATGGAAGAGGGGCCCCGGCAATTGATCTTCCTGTACAAGCGGTTGCCCCGCATGGTCGGTGAGGTGCACAAAGGCATGGTAGTTCTGGTCGACCAGCCCATCGGCTTGCCAGAAGAGGGTGTAGCGTAAATATTGCCCCGCCCGCACGATCGGCACCCGCCCCTCATCCGCTACGAGAACCTGCCCATCGGCCCGTGCCGTGTAGCCGACGAGCTGCAACTGGTCGCCATAACGCAAATCCACCCTCTGCGCCGGTTGCACAGCCGGCGCGGGTGCATGGTCCAAATGGTATTCTGCCACGGTCATGGGTTCGGTCCGGATGGTTTCATCGCCAAACAACTGTAGACGCAACGTATAGCTGCCGGGCGCCAGAGTCGGTGGCAAGGGCAGTCGCTGGACGTCATCGATCAGTGTACCAGGTGCCCAACTGTCGGCACGGATCGTGTTGTAGTAGGGGTAGCTTTCGCACTCGCTAACCAGGGCACCTTGGGCATCGTACAGTTGCCAACGCATGGCCAAGGCAGCCGGTTGCCGGGCTTGAACCTGCCAATAGGGGTAGATTGTCAGATAGCCTGCCTCCGTCTCCGCCAGCCGAAGACCACGCAGCGTGATCCCTGGCGTTTGCACCGCGGTCTCCGGCTGCACAATGGCTGCTGCAACTCGGTCCATGGCCTGTGCCGCGTACCAGGGTTGGCCGAAGAGTGACCACAGGCTGACAAACGAGAGCACAAGCAGCGGCAGCAGATAACCCCGGTGGAGCGGTCGGCTGCGCCAGCAAAGCACGCTAAGGCCAAGCAGCGTCAACAACGAAATGAAACCGGCGGCCCGTCGCACCGGTGTCCCTGACCAAACTACGCTGACAGTGTGGCTGCCGGCGGGAATATTCACCGTTAACAGTCCCAGATTGGTGGAAGGATAGGTAGGTTGGGGAGTACCATCAAGGGTAACGAGCCAGCCTGGGAAGTAGAAGGTGGCAAAGCGCACAAAGGTTGGCGTCGGTGCCTCCACGGCGAGTTGCAGAGCAAAATCATTCGCCGCCGTCACCGTAACCACAGGCGGGGCTTCGGGAGCCGTAAAATCATCGGTGAGAATCAAGTCTGTGTCTGCCCAGCGCGGGCGAAACTCTTGAATCGAACTGTTGCGATGGCCGCCGCTGATCACCCCTTTGTCCACCTCGATCTGGGCAAAGACGGCTTGGGTGGTTGTGGCGGTCTCCGCGGCATAGACATCCATCCACGCCAAGATTGGACGTTGGGTGAGAATGATTGCGGCAAGTAGAATTGCACTGAACGCAAACCCCGCCCCCTGACGCCACAGCGACTGTTCTTTCTCTGGTAACAAAAAGGGTAGGCCACCGACAAAAAGCGCCAACGGCAGGGATAGGATTGCCAACAGACGCCAGGTAAATTGGGCAACGGGCAAGATGTCGTTGCTCAGCCACAGCGGCAAGGCCCACGAACCCATCATCGCACCGACACCCACCGTGACCAGCAGCCAGAAGATCCATTCAACCATGCGGTCGTTGCGCTGATGGGCCCAACGCAGCGCCGCCAAAAAACCGAATGTGGCCAGGCTCAGTTGGACAACGCTGATGCGAATTGGGCGTGCAAAGCTGTGGGTGTAGTGAAGACCCCAGTCGAGAAAATTCTGCCAGGTCCAGACGCTGCCGGGTAGCCAAACGCTGCGTGAAATGAGGTATGCTGTGTCGGCCAAGTCGTGGCGCTCCAGCAGAAGTGGCAACCAAAAGAAGGCACTGAGACCCATGGCGCTGAGCAGCGCCCCCCCAATCCAGAGCAAGCGTTGCCATAGTGCACCCGCGGCCAGCCATTGCAACAGAAGAAAGAGCAGCAGAATTGGTGGTAGAAAGAGCAAGGTGATGTTGTGGGTGAGGGCGAGCGCGGCCAGCGTAAACGTGGCAGGGAAAAAGTAGGGATCCGGCTGCTCTGCACGTACAAGACGCCGCATGCTCCAGAAGATCCAAGGCAAGAGGGCCTGCGCGCCCGCTTCGGCGATTGCACCACGGATGTAAACATTGGTGAGTAAGTAGGGGGTGTAGACGTAGGCCACGGCCGCGATCAACGCCGGTATACTGGTCGCACGGCCCCTGTAGTTTCCGGCTCGGGACGGAGCCTCTTCCGCGGAAAAAAGGTCGCGCGCCAGAAAGTAAAGACCATAACCGGCGCCCAGAATCTGAATCACAAAGGCGCCGCAAAAGGCGTGGTAAAGACTCATGCCCAGCAGGTGTAGAGCTTCCGCCAAATAGTAGGCACCGGGTGCATAGAAATTGTAGAGCGGATAGCCGTAGCCAAGGATGAGCGACGGGGTCCACCGGGGGAGGAAAATGCCCTGTTGCACATAATCGTTGAGCAGGCTCAGGCGCAACAGATGGAGCCCCCCGTCAAAAGAACGGGTTAACCCTTCGCTGTAAAATGGCCAAAGCGCGGGCAATGCCAGCACCAGCAGCCAGAACCACCAGAGATTGTCGAGCCGATCTGACAGGCGTTTTTTCTCCGGGCGTAGCTGCACTACGCGTCGAGACCAGGCCGCGCGCGTCATCGGTCTGTTGCTCCGGAATGGATGAAGTTGGAAACGTTCAAGCGATAATGGTGCAAGTGGCTCTGGGCGATGGCATCCCACGTGAATTGCAGGCTCTTCTGTTGTGCCCGTCGACCAAGGATTTGACGCATGGTTGGGTTTTCCGCCAGCCGTGCCACGGCATCGGCCGCAGCGATGGGATTCTCCGGTGAAATGAAGAGCACTTCCTGGCCGTCGGTCAGCTCCGGAAGAGGACCTTGCGGTGTTGTGGTGACGATGGCACAGCCGTGCGCCAGACCGGCCATCAACGTGCCGCGCCGCAGGCTGGCGCCGTCCACATAGGGCATCAGCAACAGGTCAATGGCGGCTAAATCTTTGCTAACCTCATCGGCACTCTGGTGGCCGGTCCAGCGGACACGCTTACCAAGCCCGCGTGAACCAATTAAGGTCTCAACCTCATGGAGATAAGCAAAATTGGTGGGATCGCTGGCGCCCACCCGCTCGCCGATCATAAGCAGATGGGCATTGTAGCCCCGTTGCAGGAGGCGGTCGAGGGTGTGGATTAAGGTGATCCCACCCTTGCTCCGATTGAGAAAGCCAAAGTAACCAAGCACCAGATGGCCGTCTTCATAATTGCGTTGAGCGCGCCGTTTGGTCCGGGCATCGGGCGCAAGCTGTGGCGGCGTAATGTTGCTGCCAATCGGAATCTTGACCGCGTCAACGCCTTGCTCTGTCTGCAGTTGAATCCGGTCCGCCTCATTGGTGACGATGGTGAGGTCACTGTAGTGAGCCGGTTGGGCCGTCACCCAGCGGCGCAGCTGTGCACCCGCCTTGGGAAAAAGATAGGGCACCAGTAGGTCGTGATAGGTCCACGCAATGGGGGGCACCGATAGCAGTGGGCGGATGCTGCGCCACACCGTTGGAGCCAGATTGATGGACGGGTTCATGGCGAAGGCCGCTGTCTGATACTGAATGTGGATCCAGTCGGCACCGATGGTACGCGCCAAACGCGGAATCGAGTACCAGATGGTGGGCCACCACCGGCGTTGCCCAAAGATGAGCGTGTCTGTCCGTGCCTGCTGAGGAGAATGCGCAGCACTCTGCGCGTCCACACCCGTTAAAATACTCACGCTCGCGCCATGACGTTGTAGTGCCTCGGCCAAACACGCCGTGTAGGCACCGACACCGCCACGCATAGGAGGATATTCACCGGTGATAAAGAGAATGTGCATAATTGTCAACTGGTTAGCGTCTGCTCGAGCGTGTAGCCACGGTAGTTCTGCTCCTGAAAGCCATGTTGGATGAGCAAATTTTGCATGATAAAGGCACGGTGTGGGATATGCACAAGCATTTGATGATAGCCCTGTAGCGTTGCATCGTTGATCAGCCGGCGCAGCAACCATTTACCGATATCGCGCCCACGCCACTCACTGTGGAGCTCCAAACTAAGCAAATTGGCAATGCGGAGTAGGTACGATGCGCTACTGTTTGGGGCGGACGTCGATTGTAGTTCGGTTAGGCGTGCTTCGCCAATCCAGTCGGTTTGGTGGTAAAGCTGATAGTGGCGATTGGTGGGGGAGCCGCGAAAGACCAGACTCAGCCCACCCGTTGGTAACCGTTCTTCCAAAGGTTGGTCGAGAGGGCGAAGGAAGGCGTAGTACCGTTCGCTAAAATGAAAATCCGCCGCGGTGAGAACACGGATGTGATCATGCCAGTCGCCGGGCAATGTTCCAAAGCCGGCTTGAAATTCCGGGTAGCCCGTGCTCAAGTGAAAGGCTTTCACCTGGGCGATACCCTGTTGTTGCCAAAAGCTTGTCGCGGCTGTGAAAAGCATCGCGGCGACTTCATCGATCCGGCTCGGTTCCAAAGGCAGCAAGAGAAAACGTAGCAAGCCCAGCGGGTTATAATCGGGCAGTGCCAAGCTATCACTGTCGAAGCCCACGGCCACATCGATCAAGCCTTCCATGGCACCCGCACGCCACACGCAAAAGGTCTGGTGACGGTGCCAGCGCACGGGGTACAGGCTGGGCGGATTGGGTTGGAGAAGATTGGCCAGCAGCGCTTTGCTATCAACTGGCATCGTATACGCCGCCCGCATGAGTTGGCGGTTGAGTACCGGTTGAATGGCGGCTTCATCTTCCTTGCGCATGGGGCGCACCGTCAGTGCTGGTGCGATTGGTGTCAGAGGCGTGCTCATTGGGGAATAACGGCCTCCAGCCGCTCCAATAAGTCGCTCTGATTTGTCATGAGGGGGAGAGTTGTGCTGGCAACCTGCTCAAGGTCAAGCAGACCATCCGGTTGCATTGGATAGTAAAGCAGCGTTAGCGTTGACAGGAAGCGTCCACTCGGTTCGGCGCTGATCAATTGGCGATAGGCGATTGTCTCTGGCGCCGGTTGTGTGAAACCGGTGAAGGCGCGACTGTAGGAGCGGTGAACCGTCAACTCGCTGGACGCGAGCGCAACATGCACATCTAAGGCGAAAACAAACCAGAGCATGGCAACCAAAACAACGGCTACAAACAGAAATGCGCCGGCCGTTGGGTTTTGCCAAAGATCCCAACCGAGAAGCATGAGCAACAGCAGCGTGCCACCCGCAAGTGCATAATAGATTGGATGTGTGCGAAACTCGTGAACCATTGTATTCTGCGTCAATTATCCCCGTGTTGAGAGTATCCCCGTGTTGAGAGCGATCGCCACCGCAACGTACGCACGAAGGCCATTGCAAATTATAAAACACCCCATCGCGTAGGGGCGTCCCCTTGCGGGCGCCCGCAAGGGGTGGTTGCCTTCTAGGCACCTACGGTGGATTTATTTTCTTTGCGATGGCCTTAGGCCATTGCAAAGAAATGACTATCCTAGGATCGTCTTGCGGATAGCCGTGAATAGCACAGCGCAGCGCTTGTTGCTGGATAGTTATTTCCTTGGAAACTAAGTGGGGGTTCTGAAAATAGGAACGGCAACGCATGCTCAGGTGGTCGTGGGAGTCCGGTCCAAGTCGTAGGCCAGTGCTTCAGCTTCCCGCGAAATGTGACGATAGAGCATCGCCAACTGTTGATCAACCTGCGGATCGCCGAGCTCTTCCGGCAAGGGGCCGAGACGGCGCAGTATGGCCAAATCGATGGTCGGCACGGCAATATGGTGCCGAAAGTTCTCCATCTCTTTGCGTGAACCCCAGAAGTTGCTCAATGACTGGCTGAGCTCTTCCTGATCATTTTGTGACTCACGCCCGTTGTTCCCATCACTCTGCGGAAACCGTACGGGGGACGTCCCTTGTGCAGAGGAAGAGACGCCGTACTCACCGGCGGGACGTTGTTGCAATGTCTGAATTACCTGTTGCCACTCACGACCGCGGAGCCGCAACAGGAGAACCGGTTCTTCATCAAGCATTGCCCCGAGTTGCCGAAAGACTGTTTGTAAGGCCGCACAGTTGCGCAAATTCTGTCCATCAGGGCAGCAAGAGCAGGTGGATTGAATGGCTTGCGCCCTCTCCGGCAACAGCAACGCTCTTAATGCGCCAAAGGCGGGCTCACTTTCCGGAAAGGCTAAATGGGGCTCGATCAAGCGGACGCCGGCCAGCTGTTGCTGGAAAATACTCAAGACATTTTGCCAGGCTTCATCCGGCAACGGCGCAAAGTGCATCGTCACCTGGCAGAGAAGATTGCCACGCTGTTGTACCTCGGCTGTAACCTGGCCCAGTGCCACTTCCATGCGCCGAATCCGATTGCCACTACCTGTTGCCGTGCGTGGTCCGAGTAAATTTAAGCGATGTAGCGTCTCCAACCACGCTTGTGACCACTGATGGTTTTCGGCCATTGCGACCATTGTCAATTCCTACTCTCTTCTACCACAACTGAATGTGCGGACCAATTCCTGCGAATTCTCCTCGCTGCATTCGTCGCAATGACAGATGGATGAGTTATGGCGGTCTCCCCTAAATTGCAGAATTCGCAGGGGAGAAGTCGTCGAGGAGTTCGTCCAGATCACTCTGTCCATCATCCGCTTCTTCACGCCGGAGCAACAACAACTCCCGGAGCTGATCGGTGTTGAGTTCACTCAGCCACTGCTCGCCACTGCCAACAATGGTGTCGGCCAAGTTCTGTTTGCTGTCCAGCAGCTGTTGAATGTGCTCTTCGAGCGTGCCGGCCACGACAAACTTGTGGACTTGGACATCGCGCCGCTGCCCGATCCGAAAGGCGCGGTCGGTTGCTTGATTTTCGACCGCAGGATTCCACCAACGATCAAAGTGGAAGACATGATTGGCCCGTGTTAAATTCAGCCCAGCACCGCCGGCACGCAGGCTCAAGATAAAGATAATCGGTGTCTCCGATTCCTGGAAGGTCTGCACCATGCGTTCCCGTTGTGCTGCTGAGATACGTCCATGCAAAAAGAGAACATCGGCCTTGAGCTGTTCCGTGAAATGTCGCTGGAGCAACTCACCCATCTCCACAAATTGGGTAAAGACAAGAGCGGAATCCCCCACGGCAAGCACCTCTTCCATCATCTCGGTGATGCGCTCCAACTTGCCGCTGCGCCCTTTAAGCGGGCCACTTTCTTTGAGATAGTGCGCCGGGTGGTTGCAGAGCTGTTTGAGTTTGGTCAATAGCGCCAGCACCATTCCCCGCCGCTGTATGCCATCACTCTGGTCGAGTGCGTTGAGGGATTGACTGACCACCTCTTCATAGAGCGTCGCCTGTTCTTGTGTCAGCGAACAGTAAACCACCATCTCGTTCTTTTCCGGCAGATCCGCAATAATCGTGGGATCGGATTTGAGCCGGCGCAAGAGAAACGGTTGGACGAGATTGCGCAGTTCCGTCGCTGTCTGTTCGTCGTTGTAGCGCTCAATGGGGATCACATAGCGCCGCCGGAAACGCTCGTAGCCGTCGAGGTAGCCGGGATTGAGAAACTCCATGATACTCCACAATTCGGCCAACCGGTTTTCGACAGGCGTACCTGTCAGCGCAAAGCGATTTTCAGCCTGTAACCGGCGCACCGCTTGCGTCTGCTTGGCCGATGGGTTTTTGATATTCTGCGCCTCATCGAGCAATAGATTGGACCACACCCGTTGTTCCAACAGCATGAGATCGCGCCGTGCCGTGCCATAGCTGGTGACGACCAGATCATACTCTTCGGTTGCATCGACAAACGCTTGGCCGGTCAGGCGCCCACTGCCATGATGGACGAGAATCCGCAACGACGGCGCAAAGCGCTCAACCTCGCGCCGCCAGTTCGCAACAACGCTGGTGGGGCAGAGGAGCAGACTCGGCGCATGGACGCCGTTGTGCATGGCGCGATCATAGAGAAGCAGCGCAATGGACTGAATGGTCTTGCCCAAACCCATATCGTCGGCGAGACAGGCGCCCAATCCCATGCGGCCCAAATAGCTGAGCCAGCCGACACCACGCCGTTGATAGGGGCGCAGTTCGCCCACAAACCCTTCTGGTTCCGGCAACTCCCCCAATTGTTGCTGGGTATTCAGCCGTTCGAGCGCGGCAGCTAGCCAGCCGTCGGCATCGACCGTGTAGATGGGCAGCGACGCGGAAACTGAATTGGTCAGCAGGTCTTGCAGTGACGAGTCGGTTGTAGCAATTTCTTCCGATAAAAGCGCACCATTGGGTGTTTTATACCCATTGGTGGGCTGGTCGCGGTGGCTCTGTGCAATGCGCAGTGCCTGTAAGAAAGGAATTTGGCCACCGTTCTGCTGCTCAGCAAAAAAGCGCTTTGCTGCCGCTACCTGATGCGGGTCGAGTTCGATCCATTGGTTGCGCAAATGAACGAGGGGAATGTCCAATGCGGCTAGCTGCTCAAAGTCTGCCCGACTCAATGGCTGATCACCCAGCATCAATTCCCAGTCGTAGCGGACGTAGCCTGGGCCACGGCGAAGATGCCTCCCCCCTGCGTCGTCCCATTCGGCTCCTTGCATGCGCGATGATAGTTCTGCGTCATCGGCTGCCAAGCGAAGACGTAAGCCGATGCGCGTGCGTTGGCTTGTGTACCACCAATCGGGAAGGATGATGCCAAACCCGCTGCTTTCCAGGAGTGGAGCCGTTTCATTGAGAAAGGTATAGGCCTCCGCCGTGTTGAGACAGACCATCGTCGGTTGCGGTGTGTGCAAGCTACGGGCAATGGGTGGCGAAATGCGGGCCGCCATGGTTAAGCTCGCCATGAGCCGTTCCTTGGGTCGGTCGAGAAGCCGTGAACCGAGGTGCAGCGCGTGATTCTGGGCCTCCCACACCGCAGATGCGGGGAGGGTTAAATTCTGATGGTCGCGCGCCTGGAGAAAATAGTGCAATGTCCAGGATTGCAAATGGCTCGCCTTGCCCAGTTGAAAGGGCGTGCCATTTGCCCCCGGTGTGACATCTTCTTTGCTTGTTGTCGGTGCTGCGGCAACAGGTGGCTCTAGCTTGAAACCGATGCGGAAATTTGCATCCCGAGTAATGTGAAGCTGTTCGCTCCACGTGCGCCAGTATTGGTACAGTTCGTGCGCAGTCTGCGGTGGAAGATCCAGCGTATACTGTGTGCTGACCAGACTTTGTAGCCACTGTTGTGCGTAATTTTGTGGCGCGACCGTGGTAAAGCGCTTATTCGCCCAGTGGCGGATTGCTGCATCGAGCAATACCGTCACGAAATGATTGAGCAACTCGGCGGCGGATGGGGCGGTGGTCGGTGATGTCAGATCGTAGGCGCGACAGATCGGGGGCATGTTGAGCCGTAATTGTTCAAATTGCCGTTCAACCGTCGTATCACTCAGGATCGGTTGCCACCCCCCTTGCAGACGAGTGGCGCTTAGGCTAAGCAATACTGGTAGATACTGTTGACCAGCCAACAACTGTAAGGTGTACTTGGCGGCATTGCTCCAAAAGAGTAGATCATTGCCAAAGCGCAAGGAAGTAGCCAAGGAATCACTGATCTGCCGTTCGGCTGCCCCCCACTGCCCTTCGGCAGCCTGATGTTGATCCAGTTGGCAGAGAAAGTGAAGGGCTTGTGCCGGCGGTAGTGCCAACCCCGTAATCTGCCATTCCTTGAGCACGGTCACCCCGTTGACAAAGGGCACGCCTGCACTGACGTCGGATGATTTTGTCGGTGGATTTGTTTGGGACTTGAAGGGCGGCGTTGGCGCCTGGGCGTTGGGCACGTCGCTGTAGCTGGGTAGCCAGGCAGTTGCATTTTGTAGTGTGAGCGCTTTGGTGTCGAGATGAGGGAAAGCCGCACGCAAATGGGCACGAAGCTGCCCAACGGAGACCTGCGACGGATGGGACAGTGTTTTGGCGCTGCGGGAACGCGTTTCAAGTTGGCGTGTGTTGGAGGCGCGTGCCGAAGACGGATTGGGCGTAGGGTGCAAAGTTTCAGCAAGCAGCGTACGGCTGCTATCATCCGCCCAAAAGAATAATCGGCCATCCGGAAATGACCCGTCAACGCGCAACCATGCAGCATGCAGAACAAAAGGCATAAAGAGTATTGTACCGCTTTCAGGGGCGGACGACAAATTTTTAAGGAGGCATCATCAGTGCAGATGTAAACGTGTAAGGGCGAGACTGAGCATCTGTCTGAACATGCGGTTGTGGCCCAGCGGGAACAGAGACTGTTCCGATCGATTGTTAGCCGGCAAAGATACCGTCATCGATCGGTATGGTGACAAAAGCCGTTGTCCCCTGCCCTTCCTGGCTTTCAAACCAGAGCGTGCCGCCTTGTAGCTCGCAGAGGGAACGCGTGATGTGGAGACCAAGGCCAGTTCCGCTGACCCGTGCTTTGTGGGCATTGCTCGCCCGGAAGAAGGCTTTGCCCATTTGGGCCAGATCGGCTTGCGGAATGCCGATTCCGGTATCGGTGATTTTCGCCAAGATGACGCTTGGCTGTTCCATATCTACACGTGTCGCGGTTGAAACAGGTTGCTCAGTGGCAAGCGGTTCACCATCCCTATCGGGGTCGGCTGGTGGGCGAAAGTGTTGAAGAGCAATGGCGATCATTCCTTGTTCTGGTGTGTATTTAATGGCATTGCTCGAGAGATTGGTAAAGATTTGGATCGTGCGCTTTTCGTCACAGAGCGTCGGGGGCAACGCGGTGGGCGCGTGGAAGGTTACAGTAAGCTGTTTCTTGGTAATTTCGGGCTGAAACTCTGTCAGCAGGGCACTAACCAGGCGGGATAGGTTCACACTTTCCAGCAGAAGTTCCATTCGTCCTGCTTCGATACGTGTGACATCAAGCAGATCACTGGTGATCGTCAGCAACCGTTTGGTACTGCGCCGGACAATCTCGAGGTGATTTTGCTGATTAGGAGCAAGGGCCTCTTGATCATCCTGCAACATGAAGTCCATATATCCCAACATCGTGGCAATGGGTGTGCGCAATTCGTGGGCTGCAATTGAAACAAAGCGAGATTTCAGTTCATCGAGCGCGCGCAATTCGGCATTGGCTGCGGTGAGCTGTAAATTCGTGTCGTGTAACTGACGGTGTAGGAGATAGAGCTCATTGTGCTGCTGGGTCAGTTGTTGGGCGGCGCGCCCCATGACCGTCACATCTTCCAGCAGATAAAGAAGTCCTTGCGGTCGCTTTTGCTCATCCAAACGAGGATAGAGCGTGAGGTTGAGATAAACCAGATCGCCTTGTGGATTCTCACGGTTGATGAAATCCAGCCGAAAGGTGGCCAGTTCACCGGCCAGAAGCGCACGCAACTGCTCCTCGTGGCCGACAAGTTCAGGAGTGAAGTCGACAATCGATAATCCGAGAAAGCCATTAGACAACCGATTGATGTCGGGCTCATCTGTCGATAGTGGCTCCTGTGTCTCTCGCACGAGTTGGAGATGCCCACCGTAGCCGATGATTTGCAGTGACTGGTTGGTGACGAAGTAGGCGATTTTGCGCTCGCTCAGCACAAGTTGCGCCACATAAATATCAAACATAACAGTATCAAGCTACCTCTGGTTGAGCAAGAGCGTCGCCAGTTGCCGGAAGGCTTTGTCGACAGCATCACCAACCTTTGCGCTGGTAAGATAGTAGGGTGCATTCAATTGTGCGGCCGCATCCGCAATTTGGTGAGTCGTCACCTGCTGTTGCTCGACGAGATCGGTTTTATTGGCGGCAACGACAAATTGGGCACCGGGCATCACCTGGCGCAGCGCCGTGGCATAGCGGTCGAGGCTAGGGAGACTCTCGGCCCGGGTGAGATCACAGACCAGAAGAGCACCGGCTGCCCCACGTAAGTAGCTTACCGCAACAGGATTCGCCTGTTGACCGCCGGCCAAATCCCAGACCATCAGATTCATTTCGATCACGGCATCATGATGGGGGATCACAACCGTTTTGCGACTGACTTTGACCCCGAGCGTGCTGATATATTGGTCGTCGAAACGATTGTGCACAAAGCGACGCACCAGGCTTGTTTTCCCAACGGCAAAGTCGCCCAGCAGACAGATTTTTTTGCTATAAGTTTCCAAAACGCCTTCTCTTCTCCAAAGCTGCGATTGCGTTGAAAACCGGCGGTATGCCGAACCTTGTGCAAATCGCCACTCCGTCCTTTGGACCAACCGCGATTTACACAATTCGTGCAATACCGCCTTGAAAATAGACATTGCACTATTGCACTACTGACGCAGCGAAGACGGATTATTCGCGAAAACTACAATAGTGTGGCCAATAGCGATGCGGATTCGCGAAATCGTGTGGCGTCACCGTCATAGTTCCGGAGCGCCGAAGCGTGACGGTGCTCGATGGCAACCATGACCTCGCGCATCTGATTGCGCAATTCACTGCTCTCAATGCCTTCAATGACAACAGCGACATAAACGAGATGAGCCGCTTCGAGCAAAATACTTCGTCCGCCATATTGAATTTCATTGAGCGATTCTTCATCACGTCGACCAAAAGCGTCTTGTGTGAAGTCATTGATGGCCGTCAACATACCGCTGATGATATCTGAATCTCCGCCTGTCGCACCCTCTTGCGCACTATCCTCATGGCGTGAACGATGGAGTAGAAGCAATCCCGTTTCGCGATGGATCAGAAAGATCTCATCCACCTGGAAGGGAAGTGCATCGCGCATGGCCATTTCTGCTTCGGAGACCCCCTGGATGCGTGCCTTGACTCGGCGTAACAGGCTCTGAAAATCCAGGGTACGGCGCATCTGCTGATCGATACGATGGGCCAGATCGCGCATGGCTTCGGTGACGGAACGCTGCACAAGGCGACCCATGATGGGATAGAGCGCATCAATCATTTCATCGCGCGACTCGCTGATATTGGTGCGAATGGCGCCGGCGATCACGGGTGTGATGGTTGCGATCAAGGCATCTTCATCCTGGATCTGCCGTTCCAGTGCATCGAGGAGGGTAGTCATCTCTGCCACCTCCCTACGCATGCGGGTAATCTGTTGGCGGTATTCGTCGAAGAGCAGATCGCGCAGCAACTCAAAGGGATCTTCTTCTGCCTCATCACCCGCAAGGGCGGCAAGCAGAGCCAAATCTTCCTGATCTTGATGGCTATCCTGCCCTGTTGTGTGCATTGCATCGCTACTGAGATTGAATGGAGCGGTTTCTGCGCCACCGCCCTGTGATGGCAGATGCCGCGGCGGGTTGGCGGGAGGAACCGCCGCGTCTGTCGGTTGATGCTGTTGCATGCTCCGGGCTATCCCTCTCGTGGATTCTCACCTGGTTGTTCTTCGCTGAGCAGCCCATCGCTCAACAAGCCATCACCCAGCAGATCATCGCTTAGCAATTCATCACTGAGTTGATCCAGATAGTGATCGGCCACCTGTAGAGGGGCCGGCTCGTTGTTTTGCAAGGTGCTGCCCAAAGTAATCAATAGATCCCCAAGAGAGGAGCGATCGGCCTTTGCGCTATTCAGTTGGCGGGACAGGGCGTGCAATTCATCACGCAGCAACTGCTCGACATGGGCGAGATTTCCGGCAAGACTTTGGGCACTTGCTGTATGTTTCTGATCCAGCAGTTGCAACTGCTCGGTGAATCGTTGATCGAACGCTTGGAGCTGTTGCTGATGGGCCGTGGCCTGATCCTGAAGCTGAGCGGAGAGACGATCACTCTCCTGGCGGATTTCGGCACGCAGACGTTTCTCCTGCTCTTGCATCTGTGTCGAGAGGCGGGTCACTTCTTGATTCACCCGGGCGAGTTCCCGGGTGATCGTGTCAAAGCGCTGAGTGTACTCCCGAATCTGTGCACCGAAGATAATGTCACGAATGCGGTCGACCTTCTCTTTGGAATTGGTGACACTGGCGGTGATGCGGCTGCCGGCAACTTCTTCCATTTCTGATTCTTTTGAATGATCCATGTTTTCGTTTCTCCAAATTTCTCAGTTACCGTTGCCTGTCAAATTCCCCAGGATTTCTCCGTCTGTCTGGCTATTTAACGAGTTTATGCACAGGCACGCGGCACACAAGGAAGCAGGGTGTGATTTGTGATGGACAGTCACGAAGCGCTGGCGCCTACTTAATTGTAATGGCTACATGTTGGAAAACATCTGCAAAAAGACTGATCTTGCACGTACAATGTACTAGTACATAGCACATTAAAAAATTAATCAGGTAAAAGACCGACATAATGCAAAAGGAAGTCG
>ERZ795053.701-NODE-701-length-42649-cov-9.453726_pt1 | contig 42649 bp, 39 predicted proteins | sample MGYA00375137_ERZ795053 | MGnify/ENA primary metagenome ERZ795053 (study PRJEB30182, sample SAMN05720284) | activated sludge metagenome | isolation source: Anaerobic digester | place: Hong Kong | collected 2014-12-17 ... | reverse complement strand
CCTGCAGGAACCGCTGCATTGAAGTCCGCAGTGCAGACGGGCGAGAATGCGGCGCGCAGGCGGCGATCCGCCCCAGTGCAGACGCGGCGCCATGCAGCGCTCCTCGGCGCCGGTGCTACGGCAGACGCTGGCGAGCAAGGGGCGCGCAAGATGGAGCCTGCGAGGGCAGCCGACAATGCCTCCGTCACGGTTGCGGCTCGGCCGGGGCAAGTGTTATCGTCCGCGCGACACGCGGGAGAGAACTCCTCGATGGAGTCGCCGAAGGCGCAACCCCCGGAACCGCTCAGGCAAAAGGACCGCGTGCGCAGCAAAAGTCTGGAGAGCGGTACGGGCGCAGGGCGCCGGCGTACCCACCGAAGGGGCACACCGTCATCCGCCTCAGCACCTATATATATAGAGGCTGCCGCGCGGCCACGGAAAATCTCTCAGGTAAAAGGACAGATGGGGCGTGCGCGGCGAGGAGCCGTATCCGCCCCTTTTTCGTTCACCCTGACGGAGCGCCTACGCGATGACTACCGCTGCCAAGCTGACCCCCCTCCACGCCGCCCACGTCGCCGCCGGCGCACGCATGGTCGATTTCGCCGGCTGGGACATGCCGGTGAACTACGGTTCGCAGATCGAGGAGCATCACGCGGTGCGTCGCGACGCCGGCATGTTCGACGTCTCGCACATGCTCGCCCTTGACCTCGCCGGCCCCGACGCCACCTCCTGGCTCCGCGGCCTGCTCGCCAATGACGTCGCCAAGCTCAAGGACAGCGGCAAGGCGCTCTACTCCTGCATGCTCAACGAGCGTGGCGGCGTGATCGACGACCTCATCGTCTACCGCTTCAGCGATGCCGACTATCGCATCGTCGTGAACGCCGGCACCGCGGAAAAGGACGTCGCCTGGATGCGCCAGCGCATCGCCGCCACGGGCGCCAACGTGACCCTGCAGGCGCGCCGCGACCTGGCGATGATCGCCGTCCAGGGTCCGCGCGCGATCGAGCGCGCCACCGCCGCCCTGCCAGAACTCTCCACCGCCAACGGCGTGCCGGCTCCCTTCGTGGGCGCGCGCGTGGGCGACCTGCTGATCGCCCGCACCGGCTACACCGGCGAGGACGGCCTGGAGATCGCCGTCCCCGCCATCCGCGCCGAAGCGATGTGGAACGCGCTCGTCGCCGCCGGCGTGCGTCCCTGCGGCCTGGGCGCGCGCGACACCCTGCGCCTCGAAGCCGGCATGAACCTCTATGGCCAGGACATGGACGACGATGTCTCTCCCCTGGACGCCGGGCTGTCGTGGACGGTGGACATGAAGGACGAGACCCGCGACTTCGTCGGTCGCGCCGCGCTGCAGGCCAGGCCGGCCAGCCAGCGCCTGCTCGGCCTGATCCTCGAGGACAAGGGCGTGCTGCGCTCGCACATGACGGTCTTCACCGCCGCCGGCGAGGGCGAGACCACGAGCGGCAGCTTCTCTCCCTCCCTGGAGAAATCGATCGCCTTCGCGCGCCTCCCGCTCGCCAGCCAGCCTGGAGACGCCGTCGAGGTCGACATCCGCGGCAAGCGCCTGAAGGCGCGCACCGTCAAGCTGCCCTTCGTACGCAACGGCAAGGCGCTCGTCTGAACCGAAACACGAGGGCTGCCCCCGGCCGCCCTCTCACCGCGTCCGCAAGCGATCGACGAAGCGGACGCAAGCACGCATTTCGCCACACTTCCCGCCCCCACCTTCCCGACCGGAGAACACCATGAGCAACGTCCCCAGCACCCTCAAGTACACCAAGTCCCACGAATGGGTCCGCGTCGAGGACGACGGCACCCTGACCATCGGCGTCACCGACCACGCCCAGGAAGCCCTCGGCGACATCGTCTTCCTCGAGCTGCCCGAAGCCGGCCGCGCGCTGTCCGCTGGCGAATCCTGCGCGGTGATCGAGTCGGTCAAGGCCGCCTCCGACATCTACGCCCCCGTGGCTGGTGAAGTGGTCGCCAACAACCAGGATGCGATCGACGCCCCCGAGAGCGTCAACGCCGACGCCTACTCGGCCTGGCTGTTCAAGCTCAAGCCGGCCAACGCCGCCGACATCACTGCGCTGATGGACGCCGCGGCCTACGAAGCGGAAATCGCCCAGGCCTGACCATGACCGACACCCTGCTTTCCGCCCCGCTCGCCCGCCTCGAGCAGCGCGACGCCTTCGTCCACCGCCACCTCGGCCCCGATGCCGGCGAGATCGCACGCATGTGCGCGACCATCGGCGTCGCCGACGTCGACGCCCTGATCGAGCAGACCGTGCCCGCCGGCATCCGCCTCGAGTCGCCGCTGCCGCTCGCCGGCGCGATGCCCGAGCACGAGGCACTCGCCCGCCTGAAGGCGATCGCCAGCCGCAACGTGGTGAAGAAGTCCCTGATCGGCCAGGGCTACTACGGCACCCACGTCCCCGCGGTCGTGCTGCGCAACGTGCTCGAGAACCCGGGCTGGTACACCGCCTACACGCCCTATCAGGCGGAGATCTCCCAGGGCCGCCTCGAAGCCCTGCTGAACTACCAGCAGATGGTGATCGACCTCACCGGCCTGGAGCTCGCCAACGCCTCCCTGCTCGACGAAGCCACCGCCGCTGCCGAGGCGATGACGATGGCGCGCCGCGTGTCGAAGTCGAAGTCGAACGTGTTCTTCATCGACGAGGCCTGCTTCGCGCAGACCATCGACGTGGTGCGCACCCGCGCCCATTACTTCGGCTACGAGCTCGTTTACGGCAAGGCCGCCGAGGCCGGCAGCCACGACTGCTTCGGCGCGCTGCTGCAGTACCCGAACGCGCGCGGCGAGGTCGTCGACCTCACCGCAGCGATCGCCGAGCTCAAGGCCAGGGGCGCCGTGGTCGCGGTCGCCAGCGACCTCATGGCGCTGGTGCTGCTCAAGAGCCCAGGCGCCATGGGCGCCGACATCGCCCTCGGTTCGGCGCAGCGCTTCGGCGTGCCGATGGGCTTCGGCGGCCCGCACGCCGCCTTCTTCGCCACCCGCGAAGGCTACGTGCGCTCGATGCCGGGCCGCATCATCGGCGTCTCCAAGGACGCGCGCGGCAAGACCGCGCTGCGCATGACGCTGCAGACCCGCGAGCAGCACATCCGCCGCGAGAAGGCGAACTCCAACATCTGCACCTCGCAGGTGCTGCTCGCCAACCTCTCCGGCTTCTACGCCGTGTATCACGGTCCGCAGGGCCTGCGCACCATCGCCGCACGCATCCACCGCCTCGCCGCGGTGCTCGCCGCCGGCCTGCGCGAGGCCGGCTTCGGCCTTCACGACCGCCCCTTCTTCGACACCCTCGAAGTCGAGGTGGGCGCCCGCGCGCCTGCCATCCTGCGCGCGGCCGAGGAAGCAGGCTTCAATCTGCGCAGCGTCTCCGGCACCACGCTCGGCCTGTCGGTGGATGAGACCACCACCCGCGACGACGTCGCCGCAATCCTCGGCTGCTTCGGCGCGTCCACCGACGTCAGCGTGCTCGACACCCGCGTCGCGGCCGCAGGCGGCGCGCTGCCCGCGGAGCTGCTGCGCAGCGACGCCGTGCTCGCCCACCCGGTGTTCAACACGCACCACACCGAGCACGAGATGCTGCGCTACCTCAAGAAGCTGCAGAACCGCGACCTCGCGCTCGACCACTCGATGATCTCGCTCGGCTCGTGCACGATGAAGCTCAACGCGACCAGCGAGATGATCCCGATCACCTGGCCGGAGTTCGCCAACATCCACCCGTTCGCGCCGCGCGACCAGGCCGCAGGCTACCTCGAGATGATCGAGGGCCTGGCCGATTACCTGCGCGCGGTCACCGGCTTCCCGGCGATCAGCATGCAGCCGAACTCGGGCGCCCAGGGCGAGTACGCCGGCCTGGTGGCGATCGCGCGCTACCACGCCAGCCGCGGCGAGGCCAACCGCAAGATCTGCCTGATCCCGAAGTCCGCTCACGGCACCAACCCTGCGACCGCGCAGATGTGCGGCATGCAGGTGGTGGTGGTCGACTGCGACGACAACGGCAACGTCGACGTCGCCGACCTCAAGGCCAAGGCGGAGAAGCACGCCGCCGACCTGGCCGCGCTGATGATCACCTACCCGTCCACCCACGGGGTGTTCGAGGAGTCGATCCGCGAGATCTGCGCCATCGTCCACCAGTTCGGCGGCCAGGTGTACATGGACGGCGCCAACCTCAACGCCCAGGTCGGCCTGACCTCGCCGGCAACGATCGGCGCCGACGTGTCGCACATGAACCTGCACAAGACCTTCTGCATCCCGCACGGCGGCGGCGGTCCGGGCATGGGGCCGATCGGCCTGGCGGCGCACCTCGCGCCCTTCATGGCCGACCACGTGATCCAGCCCACCGGCGGCGCCGGCCGGCCCAACCTGGGCCAGGGCGCGGTCTCGGCGGCGCCCTTCGGTTCGGCGAGCATCCTGCCGATTTCGTGGATGTACATCGCGATGATGGGCGGCGAGGGCCTCAAGCAGGCGACCGAGGTGGCGATCCTCAACGCCAACTATCTGGCCGAGCGCCTCAAGGACCACTACCCGGTGCTGTACACCGGTAGCCAGGGCCGCGTCGCGCACGAGTGCATCCTCGACATCCGCCCGATCAAGGCGGCGACCGGCATCTCCGAGGTCGACATCGCCAAGCGCCTGATGGACTACGGCTTCCACGCGCCGACCATGTCCTTCCCGGTGGCCGGCACGATCATGGTCGAGCCGACCGAGTCGGAAGACCTCGGCGAGCTCGAGCGCTTCGTCGCCGCGATGGTGGCGATCCGTGAGGAAATCCGCCAGATCGAGTCCGGCACCTGGCCCGCCGAGGACAACCCGCTCAAGCACGCGCCGCACACCCAGGCCGACTTCCTCGGCGACTGGAACCGGCCCTACTCGCGCGCGCAGGCGGTGTTCCCGCTGCCCTGGGTGGCCGAGAACAAGTTCTGGCCCAGCGTCAATCGCATCGACGATGTCTATGGCGACCGCAACCTGTTCTGCGCCTGCGTGCCGATGAGCGACTACGCCGAGTAAGCGCCGCCCGCAGCGGCGAACGAGGCCCCGAGCGCTGGTAGAATCCGCCAGCCTCGGAGGCAGGAGCCACGCCCGCGGGCGTGGCTCTTTTTTTGCATACATTCGGCGTCGCCCCGCGCCTCCACCCGAACCTGGAAGGAACCGGACACGGTGATCTTCGCTCCACGCACCGACCGCAGCCGCCTCTGGCTCGCCCTGCTCATCGCCAGCACCGCCATGCTGCTGCTGCTCGCCGCCATGCTGTGGCAGCAGACGCGCCCGGTGCCCATGCACGACCTGCACCTCGCCGAAGGCGAGAAGCTGCGCTGCGTGTCCTACGCGCCGTATCACCGCCCCGGCCAGACCCCGCTGATCGAGGACACCCGCATCGAGCGCGAGCAGATCGCCGCCGACCTCGCCGCGCTGGCGAAGATCACCGACTGCGTACGCCTGTACTCGATCGACCAGGGCCTCGAGCACGTCCCCGAGCTCGCCCGCCCGCTCGGCCTCAAGGTGCTGCTCGGCGCCTGGATCGGCTACGAGAAGGCGAAGAACGCGCGCGAGCTCGAGCGCGCGATCGCGCTCGCCAACGCCAACGCCGACGTCGTGCGCGCGCTCATCGTCGGCAACGAGGTCCTGCTGCGCCGCGAGCGCACCGAGGACGAGATGCGCGAGCTCATCCGTCACGCCAAGGCGCACGCGCAGGTGCCGGTGACCTACGCCGACGTGTGGGAGTTCTGGACCCGCCATGACAGCCTCGCCGCCGAGGTCGACTTCGTCACCGTGCACATCCTGCCCTTCTGGGAGGACGAGCCGGTCGACATCGAGCTCGCGCTCGAGCACGTCGCCGAGACGCGCAGACACGTAGGGGAGCACTTCGCCGGCAAGCAGATCCTCATCGGCGAGACCGGCTGGCCGAGCGCCGGCCGCCAGCGCGAGGAATCCAGGCCCTCGCGGGTGAATCAGGCGCGCTACATCCGCGAGTTCGTGCATCGTGCGCACGCGGAGGGCTGGGACTACAACCTCATCGAGGCCATCGACCAGCCCTGGAAGCGCCGCCTCGAAGGCACGGTGGGCGGCTTCTGGGGCATGCTCGACGCCGACAGCCTGCAGCCCAAGTTCCCGCTCGCCGGCACGGTCGCCGAGCGCGAGGGCGTGGCCGGCCCACTCGGCGGCGCGGCGGTGGGCGGCGTGCTCGCCTTCCTGCTCGCGGCCACCGGCCGGCGCACGCGCTGCCTGCGCGCGAGCGCGATCGGCGCAGCCGGCGCGCTCGGCGGAATGGTCGCGGTGCTGCACTGGGAACACGCCCACCTGGCCTACCGCGACGCGCTCGAATGGAGCCTGCTTGGCGGCGTCGCCGTGCTCGGCGCCCTGCTGCCGCTCACGCTGGCGCGCTGGTATGGCGAGCCGCTGCCCGACAGCGGCCACGCCGCACGCATCCTGCAGCGGGGCGAGCGCCTGCGCTCCAAGGCCGCTTCGCTGGGCATGCTGCGCGGCGCGCTGCTTTTCGCCGCGGCGGTGGCCGCGCTGCTGCTGTGGGTCGATCCGCGCTACCGTGACTTCCCCACCCTGCTATACCTCGTCCCCGCCGTGGTGCTCGGCGTCATCGGCTGGTGGCGCACGGGCACCACGCGCGCCGAGATCACCCTCGCGCTGGTGATCCTGGTCGGCGTGGTCGCGCGCTGGTCAAGCGAGCCGGCCAACCCGCAGGCGATCGCCTGGCTGCTCACCGGCCTCGCCCTGGCCCTGCCCGTGCTGCTGGTGCGGACGCACCAGCACGAGCAGCGCGAGTAAGGCACCGACCGCGGCCGGGTCGTAGCTGTACAGCACCAGCCCCGCCACCCCGCACAGCCAGCCCGCCCAGGCCAGGCCGCGGCTGGCGCGCACGAAGGCGAGCGCGCCCGCGACCAGGCTCACCCAGCCGATGCGCTGGTCGAGGAAGCTGTGCACGAAGGCCTGCTTGAACAGGCATGCCAGTGCCGGCGCGTCGGCGGCCGTGCAGTCGCGCGGCAGCAGGCCGGCCTCGAGCACGCCGTGGCGCAGCAAGAGCGCGAGCGCGGCAAGGGCGAGCCCGACGAGAAGAGGGCGGGCGACGTCATGTTTGGGCAAATTAGTTGGCATGGGGATACGCTTTCCCTTCAAAATCAGCGCACGCCGAAAAGACGTGCAAAGTGTTGCAAATTGGCACCCCAGCCGGCTCGTAAGGGGCTGAAATGGCGAATAAAATGCGCGCCGTCGGAGTGAAGGACGGACGCCTCGCCGGGCGCGCGCATTTTGTCACAGTGCGGCGGGCTCCGCGATTGCGGCAGCGCAGCGCCAAAACGGAGCGCGAGCCGCATCCGCCCGGGCTCGCTCCGACCCGCGGCCCACGAGGCCCTTGCAATGCACCCGCGTCGTACCTGCAGGACGGCGCCCAGGAACCACCATGAAGAACGCCGCCTCCTTCGCAGCCCGCATCCTCACCGCGATCGCCATCGCCGCGGTGGTCGCCTTCGCGCAATACTGGATCTGGCAGCAGCTCAACCGCAGCACCGAGTTCATCGGCACCAACCAGAGCATCAAGGGCTTCGCCTACAACGGCTTCCAGCGTGACCAGAGCCCGCTGAAGGGGACCTACCCCACGCGCGCCGAGCTCGCCTCCGACCTCGACCTGCTCGGACGCTACTCCGACGGCCTGCGCACCTACGGCGTCAATGACCTGCCCGAGCTGCTCGATCTCGCCGGCGAGCGCGACATGCTGGTCACCGCCGGCGCCTGGATCGACGCCCGCCCCGACTCCAACGCTCGCGAGGTCGCGGCGCTGATCGACGCCGCACGCAAGATGCGCCACATCGAGCGCGTCATGGTCGGCAACGAGGCCATCCTGCGCGGCGACGTCACGGTCGGCGAGCTCATCGTCTATCTCGACGAGGTTCGCAAGGCGATCCGCAAGCCGGTGTCCACCGCCGAGCCCTGGCACGTGTGGCTGCGCTACCCCGAGCTCGCCAAGCACGTCGACTACATCACCGTGCACCTGCTGCCGTACCACGAGGGCCTGCCGGTGGACAAGGCGGTGGAGTATGCCTTCCAGCGCTACGACGAGGTCGCGCGCGCGCATCCGCGCAAGAAGATCGTCGTCGGCGAGGTCGGCTGGCCGAGCCGCGGCCCGACCATCGACGCCGCCATCCCCTCGCTCGACAACCAGGCGCGCTTCGTGCGCGAGTTCCTCGCCCATCCGCGCACCGCGCGCATCGACTACTTCCTCATGGAGGCGATCGACCAGCCGTGGAAGGTGGACGTCGAGGGCTGGGCCGGCCCCTACTGGGGCATGTTCAACGCCGACCGCGAGCCCAAGTACCAGCTCGAGGGCGTGGTCGAGCGCGACCCGCACTGGTCGCACAAGGCCAGCAACGCCGCCGCGCTCGCCTTCATCCCGATGATGCTGGCCGCCTTCTTCCTGCCGGGCTGGAGCATCGGCGGCCGCCTCTTCCTCGCCGCGCTGATCCAGGCCTGCATCTCGACGCTGATCATCGGCATCAACGTACCGGTCGAGTACTACCTCACCCAGCGCGACCTGATCGGCCTGGTGCTGCTGATCGGCGCCACCTGCATGACCGCGGCGGTGCTGCTGTCGCACGGCTTCGAGTTCGGCGAGGTGCTGTTCAAGAAGAAGTGGGCGCGCCGCTTCACCCCGCTGCCGCCGCACGCCCCCGAGCAGCAACCCTTCGTGTCGATCCACCTCGCCTGCTACAACGAGCCGCCCGAGATGGTGATCGCCACCATCGACAGCCTGGCGGAGATGAACTATCAGAACTTCGAGGTCCTGATCCTCGACAACAACACCCGCGACGAGGCGCTGTGGAAGCCGCTCGAGCGCCGCTGCGCCGAGCTCGGCCCGCGCTTCCGCTTCTTCCACCTCGCCAACTGGCCCGGCTTCAAGGCCGGCGCGCTCAACTACGGCCTCAAGGTCACCGACCCGCGCGCCGAGGTGGTGGGCGTGGTCGACGCCGACTACGTGGTGGATCCCGACTGGCTGGCCTGCCTGGTGCCGCACTTCGACCAGCCCGAGGTCGCCGTGGTGCAGGCGCCGCAGGCCCACCGCGACTGGGAGGGGCAGCCCTTCAAGCGCATGTGCAACTGGGAGTTCGACGGCTTCTTCCGCATCGGCATGCACCACCGCAACGAGCGCAACGCGCTGATCCAGCACGGCACCATGACCATGGTGCGCAGGCGCGCGCTCGAGGAGGTCGGCGGCTGGTCCGAGTGGTGCATCTGCGAGGACACCGAGCTCGGCCTGCGGCTGATCGAGAAGGGCTACGACACGCGCTACATCGACCACATCCTCGGCCGCGGCCTCACCCCCTCGGGCTTCGCCGCGATCAAGAGCCAGCGCTTCCGCTGGGCCTTCGGCGCGATGCAGATCCTCAAGGCCCACCTGCCGCACATGATCGGGCGCAGCACCCTCAACCTCGCGCAGCGCTACCACTTCCTCACCGGCTGGTTCGCCTGGCTGGGCGACGCGCTGCAGCTGGTGTTCGCGTTCGGCAGCCTGCTGTGGACCCTGGGCATCCTGCTGTTCCCGAAGGCCTTCGGCCTGCCGGTGGTGTCGCTCGCGCTGCCGATCTTCGGCTTCATGATCTTCAAGGCCGCGCTCGGCCCCATCCTGTACCGGCGCACCATGGACTGTCCGTGGAAGGACATCCTCGGCGCCTCGATCCTGTCGGTGGGCCTCGCACATGCGATCGCGCGCGGCGTGTTCGCCGGCCTGGTGAAGAAGAAGGGCGTGTTCGTGGTGACGCCCAAGGGCTGGCGAGGCGGCGGCGCGCTCGCCTTCTTCAACCCGATCCGCGAGGAGATCGGCATGCTGGTCGCGCTGCTGATGGGCGCCGCCACCCTGGTCGCCCAGCGCGGCGCCAACAACCTCGAGACCCAGCTCTGGGTCGGCATCCTGTGCCTGCAGTGCATCCCCTACGTCGCCGCGATCCTGTGCCAGGTGGCGGCGTACATGCCGGAGCGCGGAGCGACGGCGGGGGAAACGGCAGCGGCGTGAGGTGTCAGGCGTAAGGTGTCACGCGTGAGGCGTGAGGCGTAAGGAGCGGCGGGCGCTGCAGCGCTCGCAGCCTTCTCGCAGCTCTGTAACGGCCGGGCGCGGGCGGGCCTGCTCCTCACGCCTCACGCCTTGCTCCTCACGCAATCGCAATCAGCGCCGCCAGCACCAGCGCCGGGTAGACCAGCACCGTCACCCCGGTTCCGCCCAGGATCATCATCCGTTGCGGCACATGGCCGCTGCCGAACACGATCGCGTTGGGCGGGGTGGCGACCGGCAGCATGAAGGCGCAGGAGGTGCCAACCGCGACCAGCACGGCGAGCGGCGCACGCTCGACGTGCGGGGCGAGGCCGAGGAAGAGCGGGATCAGCAGCGCCGCGCTCGCGGTGTTGCTGGTGACCTCGGTGAGCAGCAGCGCGAACAGCACCATCAGCGCGATGCACACCCAGGCCGGCAGCGCGGCAAGCGGACCGCCGAGCTGGGTGGCGAGCCAGGCCGCCGCGCCACTGGCGGCGAGCGCCTTGCTCAGCGTCAGACCGCCGCCGAAGAGCAGCAGCACGCCCCACTCGGTGCTGCGCTCCACGTCCTGCCAGCCCGCCAGCCGAAAGCCATGCAAGAGCACGAGCGCGAGCAGCGCCACCGCGGCGTCGTAGCCCTGGGAAAAGCCGAGGGCGGCGCCGAGCGGCGCACCGAACACCCATAGCAGGACGGTGAAGCCGAAGAGCGCGAGCATCCTCCGCTGCGCCGGCGTCCAGCCAGCAGGCGGTGGTGGAGGCGTCACCACCACGTCGAGCCGCGGCCGCAGCACCAGGCGCAGGCCGATCTCCATCAGCGGCATCATCACCAGCACCAGCGGCAGACCCCAGCTCATCCATTCGGCGAAGCCCATGCCCACCGCTGCGGCGGCGATCGCGTTGGGCGGGCTGCCGACCAGGGTGCCGATGCCGCCGATGTTGGCGGAGAAGGCCACCCCGAGCAGCACGTACATCCAGGTGCGCCGGTGCTCGTCGAGCGGCAGCGGCGCGAGCAGGCCGAGCGCCAGCGGCAGCATCATCGCCGCGGTCGCGGTGTTGCTGATCCACATCGACAGGAAGGCGGTCAGCCAGAACAGCCAGCGCACCGCGCGCCCGAAGCTGGCGCCCGCGCGCCGCAGCACCTGGCCCGCCATCCAGCGGTCCAGGCCCTGGCGCTGCAGTCCGGCGGCGAGCGCGAAGCCGCCAAGGAAGAGGAAGACGACCGGGTCGGCGAACTGCAGCAAGGCCTCGGGAAAGGCGAGCACCCCGCTCGCGGCGGCGAGCACGGGCACCAGCAGCGCGGTCACGCTCACGTGCAAGGCCTCGGTGAGCCACAGCCAGGCGATCGTAGCGAGCAGCGCAAGCCCCGCGCCGGCCCGATCCGGCAGGCCGTCGAGGCCCCACTGCAGGCTCAGGAAGAGCACGCCGGCGACGACGAGATTGAGGTTCCGCATCACTTGATCCATCCCTGCACGGTAGCGCTACCGGCTCGGGCGCAGCCCTGCACGCGCAGGAGCGGCCCGGTCACCCGCATCAACCCTGCCACGCCGGCAGCCGGCGCGCCACCGTGGCCCAGTCCCAGCGCCCATAGTCGGGCAGGCCGCCCACCACCGGCGGCGCGAGCTCGCCCTCGATCAACGGGCGCATGTAGTCGCAGGCCGCCGCGGTCACGTGCAGCCCGTCGGCGCGCACGAAGCCGTCCGGCAGGCCGCGCTCCAGGTTGGCCACTGCGGCGGCATCCACCGGCACGACGTCCCAGCGGTAGGGCGCATCCTGCAGGCGGCGGATCCCCGGCATGGTCCCGCCCTTGCCGGCGAGGGCGTATTCCACCGCCACCCGACCCACCGCCTCGGCCTGTGCGCGGTCGGTGGCCGACAGCCAGTGCCCGGCCGAGCGCTGCAGATAGTCGGGGATCGCCCAGTGGAACTTGTAGCCCAGGCGTTCGTTGATCAGGCGTGCCACCGCGAGGCCGGCGCCGCCGAGCTGGACGTAGCCGCGCGCGTCGCGCGACTTCTCCATCAGCAGGCTGCCGTCCGGGCGGCGGATGCCCTCCGCCACCGTCACCGCGCAATAGCCCAGCCGTTCGGTGACCTCGCGCACGCGGGCGAGGACGGCCGCCTCGTCGAAGCCCGCCTCCGGCACCAGCACGATGTGCGGGGCGCGGTCCGGGTCGCCCTGCGCGGCGAGCGCGGTGGCCGCGGCCAGCCAGCCGGTGTTGCGCCCCATGACCTCCATGACGAAGACGCTACCCTTGCTGCCCACCATCGACGACGTATCCAGCCCCGCCTCCAGCATCGAGGTGGCGAGGTAGCGCGCCGCCGAGCCGAAGCCGGGACAGCAGTCGGTGCCGACGATATCGTTGTCCACCGTCTTCGGCACGCCCACGCACACCAGCGCATGGCCGCGCCGCGCGGCCTCGGCCTGGATGCGCGCGACCGCGTCCATGGAGCCGTTGCCGCCGTTGTAGAGCAGCCAGCCGATGTCGTGCGCGTCGAACACCGCGAACAGGCGATCCATCGCCTTGCCGCCGTCGTCGTGCGGCAGGTCGAAACGGCAGGAACCGAAGGCCCCGCCCGGGGCGCGCGCCAGGCGCACGAGCGCCGCCTCGTCCAGGCAGGCGGTGTCGACCAGGGCCTCCTCGAGCACGCCGATGATACCGCGCCGGGCAGCGAAAACCTTGCCGACCCGGCCCGAGGCACGCGCGGCCACGACGACCGCCGCGGCGCTGGCGTTGATGACGGCGGTGACACCGCCGGAGTGGGCATACAGGAGGTTCTGCTGGCGCATCGGCCGGGCCTCGTTCGAGCGTTGCCGCGCACCCAGGCGGGCGGACGTTGCGGCGAGTTCAAAAGCACGCGCGGCCGCTGCCCCGTGGGGGCGCGGCCGCGCCGGATCGGGCCGGGCAAGCCCGGCCGGGTTGCTGCTTACTGCAGCGCTGCGAAGGCGCTCGCGGTGATCGCATCCACCGCGCCGAGACCGGAGATCTTGCGCACCTTGGGCGCCTTGGCGTCGCCCGAAGCCGCCCACTTGCTGTAGTACTCGACCAGCGGCTTGGTCTGCGAGTGATACACGTCGAGGCGCTTCTTGACGGTCTCTTCCTTGTCGTCGTCGCGCTGCACCAGGTCTTCGCCGGTCACGTCGTCCTTGCCCTCGACCTTGGGCGGGTTGTACTTGACGTGGTAGGTGCGGCCCGAAGCCAGGTGGGCGCGGCGGCCGCTCATGCGTTCGACGATCTCGGCGTCCGGCACGTCGATCTCGAGCACGAAGTCGATCGGCACGCCGGCGTCCTTCATCGCGTCGGCCTGCGGGATGGTGCGCGGGAAGCCGTCGAACATGTAGCCGGCCTTGCAGTCGTCCTGCTGCAGGCGGTCCTTGACCAGGCCGATGATGATGTCGTCGGACACGAGGCCGCCGGCATCCATGACCTTCTTCGCCTCCAGGCCCAGCGGGGTGCCCGCCTTCACCGCGGCGCGCAGCATGTCGCCGGTGGAGATTTGCGGAATGCCGAACTTCTCCTTGATGAAGTTGGCTTGCGTACCCTTGCCGGCTCCCGGCGGTCCCAACAGAATCAGACGCATACTCCCTCCCGTGAATGGCCGGCCATCGAACATGGCCGTTTCCTTATCGAATAAGCAGCCGAAACTTAACCGACGCGCGCCGGGTGGTCAAACCCCTCCGGCCGCGAAGATCGCGCGCACCCGCTCCAGGTCTTCCTGCGTGTCGACCCCGGCGGCCGGCGCCTGGTCGAGCTCGAGCACGCGGATGCGGTAGCCGTGCCACAGCGCGCGCAGCTGCTCGAGCGCTTCCCAGTGCTCCAGCGGCGAGGGCGCGAGCGCCGCGTAACGGCGCAGGAAGCCGACGCGGTACGCGTACAGCCCGACGTGCCGCAGCACCGGCAGGCCGGCAGGCAGGCCGCGCTCGCCGCCTCCCCAGGCATCGCGCGCCCAGGGGATCGGCGCGCGTGAGAAGTACAGCGCGCGCCCGGCGGCGTCGCACACCACCTTGACCACATTGGGGTTGAAGACCTCGGCAGGGTCGTGGATGGCATGCGCGGCGGTCGCGATCGCAGCCTCGCCATCGGCGGCGAGCGCCTGCGCTACCGCGGCGACGATCGCCGGGTCGATGAGCGGCTCGTCGCCCTGCACGTTCACCACGATGTCCTCGTCGGCCCAGCCGCGCGCGAGGGCGACCTCGGCGAGGCGGTCGGTCCCGCTCGGATGATCCGGGCGGGTCATCACCACCGCGCCGCCCGCAGCCTGCACGGCGTCGCGCACACCCTCGTGGTCGGTGGCGACCCAGGTCTCGCTGGCGCCAGCATCCTCGATGCGCTCGAGCACGCGCACGATCATCGGCTTGCCGCCGATGTCGGCGAGCGGCTTCGCGGGCAAGCGGGTCGAGGCGTAGCGCGCCGGGACGACGATGCGGAAGCTCGCGGCCATGTCGCGCCTCACTTGCGCAGGGCGTCGACTTCCTCGGCGCTCATCGCGCGCGCCTCCTCGTCCAGCATCACCGGGATGCCGTCGCGGATCGGATAGGCCAAGCGGTCGGCCTTGCACACCAGCTCCTGCTTGTCCTTCAGGTGATCGAGCGGCCCCTTGCACAGCGGGCAGACGAGGATTTCAAGCAGACGTGCGTCCATCTTCGAGTTTCTCCAGGATGCGTTCGGCGGCGCCGGAACCGATCTGCGCCCGCACCGGGTATTCCCAGCAGTCGGCAGGCGCGAAAGCGCGGCATTTTACCGCATCCTTCGCGGTCATCAGGATCGGCGACGCATCGCCGAAGGCAAGATCGGCGGCGACGAAGCGATGATGGTCGGGAAAGGCGTGGGCGACCACCTCCAGCCCGGCGGCCGCGAGCTGCTCGAAGAAGCGCTGCGGCCGCCCGATCCCGGCCACTGCATGCACCCGCCGACCGCGCAGCGCCGCGAGCGGGAGACGGCGCGCGGGGTCGTCGAGCGCGACCACCGCGTCGCCGGCGAGCCGCATGCCGAACACCGGCACATCGCCGATCGCCGTGCGCAGCTCGGGGTCGAGCGCGCCATGGGCCAGCACCAGGTCGACCTCGGCCAGGCGCGCGAGCGGCTCGCGCAGCGGCCCGGCGGGCAGCAGCAGGCGGTTGCCCAGCGTGGCCGCGTCCACCACGGCGACCTCGAGGTCGCGGCCAAGGCGGTAGTGCTGCAGGCCGTCGTCGGCGATGAGCACGTCGCACTCGGGATGGAGGCGCAGCAGCTCGCGCGCGGCGGCCGGGCGGTCGTGCCCCACCACCAGCGGACAGCCGGTGAGGCGCGCGAGCAGCACCGGCTCGTCGCCGTAGCGGCCGGGGTCGCCGTCCGCGGGCACGAGGGCGAGCCCGCCCTGCGCGCTCGCCGTGCCGCCATGACCGCGGCTGACGATGCCGGGACGGTGGCCGGCTGCGCGCAGGACCCCCGCCAGCCAGTCCACGACCGGTGTCTTGCCGCTGCCGCCGACGGCGATGTTGCCGACCACGATCACCGCCACCGGCAGCCGCTGCGGCCGCGTGCGCGCGCGACGGAGGCGGGCGAGGACGCCGAACAGAAGGGAGAGCGGACGCAGGGCCTGCGCGAGTGCGCCGCGGCGCTGCCAGAACGCGGGGGCCGACGCGGCCATGCTCAGTCCGGGCGGCGGAGGCCGGGCGGCCTCACTGCGCCGACGACTGGGTGGCGAAGGTGATGTGCGGCAGCCCGGCGCGCTGCGCGGCCTGCATCACGTCCACCACGCTCTGGTGCGGCGTGCGCGCGTCGGCGTTGATCACCACCACCGGCGGCGTGTCGCCGTCGGCCGGAGCCGACTTGCCGAGCGCGGCGGCGATCGCCTCGACGCCGCGCTCGCCCACCGCCTGGCGATTCACCAGCACTTCGCCAGCGGCGGTCACCGCCACCACGATCTCGCGCGTCTCGGCCTCGCTGCCCTCGGCCTCGGCGGTGGGCAGCTTGATCTCCAGGCCGGAGACCTTGGAGAAGGTGGTGGTCAGCATCAGGAAGATGATGATCACCAGCACCACGTCGATGAGCGGGATCAGGTTGATCTCGGGCTCGCCGTTGCGGCTGCCGCGGCGGAAGTTCATCGCCCGCTCCCCTACGCCCGGCGCTCGCCGTGTGCGACCTCGACGAGCTTGATCGCCTGCTGCTCCATGTCGATCACGAAGCTGTCGATCAGCGCGCGGAAGTGGCGCCAGAAGATCATCGCCGGGATCGCGATGATGAGGCCGAGCCCGGTCGTATACAGCGCGATCGAGATGCCCTGCGCGAGCTGGGCCGGGTTGGCGCCGCTCACGCCCTGCGAGGCGAAGATGTCGATCATGCCGATGATGGTGCCGAGCAGGCCCATCAGCGGGCTGATCGCGGCAATCGTGCCGAGGGTGGTGAGGAAACGCTCGAGTTCGTGCACCACCGCGCGCCCGGTCTCCTCGATGGACTCCTTCATCACCTCGCGCGGGCTGTGCACGTTGCGCAGGCCGGCAGCGAGCACGCGACCGAGCGGCGAGTGCGCGGCGACACGCTCGGCCATCTCGGCCGAGGGACCGATCTGGCGCAGATCGTTCAGGACCTTGTCGAGCAGCCCGGGCGGCACGATGCGCGAGCGGCGCAGGGTGATCGAACGCTCGATGATGAGCGCCAACGCGATGACCGACGCCAGAATCAGGGGCCAGATCGGCCAGCCAACGGCCTGGATGATCGCGAACACGCGGGCTCACCTCTTCATGGGAAAGGCGAGACTCTAGCGCCGCGCCCCCAGCCCGGCAAGCCGCATGCATCACGCCGCGCATGCCGGGGCGGCGCGCGCGCCGCGGCCCGCAGGCCTCACACCCGTCGGCTGCGGGACGGGTCGCGGCAATCCACAGAAGCTGTGGATAAATTTGTGGACGATTTAGGGATCCTGCCCGCAAAGCCCGCAACGGCAAGCTTTCCCTCACTCCGATGCAAAATTGTGCAAGCATTCGAAGTCTTATGAATCAATAACTTGCGATATCACCCCTTATCGATCAAGGACTTGCGAGCACGCCCTTGACAAGGTCGAAGGCCTGTGGATTCCGCTACAATCCGGCCATGCCCGCGAACCCCTTCTTGCCCGCGAACGGCGCCGCGACGCCCGCCGCGCAGGTCGTCAGCGTCTCCGAACTCAACCGCATGGCGCGTGAGCTGCTCGAATCCGCGCTGCCCCTGATGTGGGTGGGCGGCGAGATCTCCAACCTCGTCCGTGCCGCCTCCGGCCATGTCTACTTCACCCTCAAGGACGCCTCGGCCCAGGTGCGCTGCGCGATGTGGCGCAACCGCGCGCAGCTGCTCGCCTTCCGCCCCGAGAACGGCATGCGCGTCGAGGCACGCGCGCTCGTCACCCTGTACGAGGCGCGCGGCGACTACCAGCTCAGCGTCGAGGCGCTGCGCCCGGCCGGGATCGGCAGCCTGTTCGAGGCCTTCAACCGGCTCAAGGCCAAGCTCGCCGCCGAGGGCCTCTTCGACGAGGAGGGGCGCCGCGCGCTGCCGCGCTACCCGCGCGCGCTCGGCATCGTGACCTCGCCGCAGGCCGCGGCGCTGCGCGACGTGCTGGTCACGCTGCGGCGGCGCGCGCCGCACCTACCGGTGGTGCTCTACCCCGCGCCGGTGCAGGGCGCAGATGCCCCCGTGCGCCTGCTCGAGGCGGTCCGCAGCGCCGGTCGGCGCGCCGCGGAGGACGGCGTGGATGTGCTGCTGCTGGTGCGCGGCGGCGGCAGCATCGAGGACCTGTGGGCCTTCAACGACGAGGCCCTGGCGCGCGCCCTGCGCGCCTGCCCGCTGCCGGTGGTGTGCGGCGTGGGCCACGAGACCGACTTCACCATCGCCGACTTCGCCGCCGACCTGCGCGCGCCCACGCCGACCGGCGCCGCCGAGCTCGCCAGCGCCGGCTGGTACGCCGCGCGCGCCGAGCTCGCTGTGCTCGAACCGCGCCTGCGCCGCGCCGTCGAGCGCCGCTTCGGCGAGCTCGCCCAACGCCTCGACCGCGCCGCGTTGCGCCTGGTGCATCCGCGCGAGCGCCTGCGCCGCGAGCGCGACACCCTCGCACGCCTGGGCGAACGCCTGCGCCACGCCACCGCGCGCCGGCTCGAAACCGCCGACCTGCGCACCACCCGCGCCGGGCTCCGCCTGCGCGCCGCTGCGCCACGCCCGCAGGCGCTCGCCGCGCGCGTCGACATGCTCGGCGAGCGCCTCGCGCGTGCGGCCACGCGCCTGCTCGAGGCCCGCAGCCAGCGCCTCGAGGCCCTCGCCGCCCACCTCCAGCACCTCGCGCCGCAGGCCGTGCTGGCGCGCGGCTATGCCATCGCCCGCGACGAGCGCGGCCGCGTCCTGCGCAACGCCGCCAGCGTCCCCGAGGGTAGCGCGGTGAGCGTGCAGCTCGCCGACGGTCGTCTCGACACCCGGGTGCTCGGGCACGGGGAGGCCTGAACGCACGGGTCGCGCGATCGGGTTCCGCAAATCCCCCGCATGGGCTTAACATGCGGGACACAAGCTTGTTCGAGGTCTAAATCCAGACTAAAATGGTCCGGCTTTGACCCCAACCCGAACACAGACAGACCAACGACGGAGATCACGCATGGAACACACCCTGCCCGCCCTGCCCTATGCCAAGGACGCCCTCGCCCCGCACATCTCGGCCGAGACCCTGGAGTTCCACCACGGCAAGCACCACCAGGCCTACGTCACCAACCTGAACAACCTCATCAAGGGCACCGAGTACGAGAACCTCGACCTCGAGGCCATCGTCAAGAAGGCGCCCGCCGGCGGCGTGTATAACAACTCCGCTCAGGTGTGGAACCACACCTTCTTCTGGAACTGCATGTCGCCCAACGGCGGCGGCGAGCCCGCCGGCGCGCTCGCCGACGCGATCAAGGCCAAGTGGGGCTCCTACGACGACTTCAAGAAGGCCTTCCAGGCCTCCGCGGTCGGCAACTTCGGCTCTGGCTGGACCTGGCTGGTCAAGAAGGCCGATGGCTCGGTCGACATCGTCAACATGGGCGCCGCCGGCACCCCGCTGACGACCGGCGACAAGGCCCTGCTCTGTATCGACGTGTGGGAGCACGCCTACTACATCGACTACCGCAACCGTCGCCCCGACTTCGTCGCCACCTTCCTCGACAAGCTGGTGAACTGGGACTTCGCGGCGAAGAACTTCGCCTGATCCCCGCAGCCGGCCGGCGGCCGGCCTTGTTCGATGCGAAAGCGACCCGCGTGGTCGCTTTCGCGCTTTATGGCGCCGCCCTGCCGAAGTCCGCGCGCCGTTCAATTCGGGATGGGCCAGGCGCCACCGACCGGACGCGACATGCTCGAAATCCTCTACCGCGACGACTGGTTGGTCGCGATCCACAAGCCCTCGGGCCTGCTCGTGCACCGCAGCCCGATCGCCGCGCACGAGGAACGCTTCGCCGTGCAGCTACTGCGCGACCAGCTCGGCCGTCGCGTGTATCCCGCCCATCGGCTCGACCGCGGCACCTCGGGCGTGCTGCTGTTCGCGCTCGATCGAGACGTCGCGCGCACGCTCGCGCAGCGCTTCGAGTCGCAGGCGGTGGACAAGCGCTATCTGGCGGTCGTGCGCGGCCATCCGCCCGAGCACGGCCTCATCGACCACGCCCTCGTGCGCCGGCTCGATGCGGTGGAGATCCGCCGCGGCAAGGGCGCCGGCGCGCGCGACATGCTCCCCGAGGACGAGGACGACAGCGATGCGGCGGAAGTCCCGGAGCCCCTCGCCCAGCCCGCGCGCACCCGCTTCCGCCGCCTCGCCACGGTCGAGCTGCCGCATGCGGTGGACCGCTACCCGACCAGCCGCTACGCGCTCGTCGAGCTCTTCCCCGAGACCGGCCGCCGCCACCAGCTGCGCCGTCACCTCAAGCACATCGCCCACCCGATCATCGGCGACGCCACCTACGGCAAGGGCCGCCACAACCGCCTGTTCCAGGCGCTCTTCGGCAGCCAGCGCCTGCTGCTCGCGTGCACGCGGCTGGCGCTGGCACATCCGGTGACGGAGCGCCCGCTGGAGATCGAGGCGCCGCTGGCGGAGGATTTTGCCGCCGTGCTCGCGGCACTCGGCTGGCAGACGGCACAGCGCAACACTTTCGAGGCAGAATCCAGGCTTACCGCCGCCCGCGGGCCCGCGCCCGAGCGGCACCCTTCCCACGACACTCCAGGCAAGACGATGAATCCGCTGCTCCAGGTACGCCAGCACGGCCAGCAGATCTGGCTCGACAACCTCTCCCGCACCCTGCTCGAGGAAGGCCACCTCGCCCGCTTGGTCGCCGACGACGGCGTCGCCGGCGTGACCACCAACCCGGCGATCTTCCACAAGGCGATCTCCGGCGGGCGCTACTACGAGGACGACCTCGCCACGCTCAAGCAGCAGCCGCTGAGCGCAGAGGCGCGCTACGAGGCCCTGGTGATCCCCGACGTGCAGCGCGCCTGCGACCTGCTCGCGCCGCTGCATCGCGACAGCGGCGGCAGCGCCGGCTACGTCAGCCTGGAGGTGTCGCCCGCGCTCGCCCACGACGCCGACGGCACCGTGGCCGCCGGCCTGCGCCTGAAGGCCGCGGTCGACCGCGCCAACCTGCTGATCAAGGTGCCCGCCACGCAAGCCGGCCTGGTCGCCATCGAGCGCCTGATCGGCGAGGGGGTCAGCGTCAACGTCACCCTGATGTTCTCGCTCGCGCACTGCGAGGCGGTGGGCGAGGCCTACCTGCGCGGGCTCGCGCGCCTGCGCGCCGCGGGCGGAGACCTCGGGGGGGTGATGTCGGTGGCGAGCCTCTTCCTGTCGCGGGTCGACACGCTGGTGGACAAGCTGCTGGAAGAGCGCGGCGGCGACCAGCTCGCGCTGCGCGGCCGCAGCGCGGTGGCGATGGCGCGGCTGGCCTACGAGGCCTGGCAGGCGCGCTTCCACGGCGCCGGCTTCGAGGACCTGGCCGCGGCGGGCGCGCGTCCTCAGTTCATGCTGTGGGCGAGCACCGGCACCAAGAACCCGGCCTACAGCGACCTGCTCTACGTCGAGCCGCTGATCGGCGCCGACACCATCAACACCCTGCCCGACGCCACCCTCGATGCGCTGCGCGACCACGGCCGCATCGCCTCCACGCTGGAAGAGGACGTCGAGCAGGCCGCCGCCCACTTCACCGCGCTCGCCGCCGCCGGCATCGACCTCGTGGCCGTGGGCGAGCGCCTGCAGCAGGAGGGCCTGGCGCAGTTCGAGCAGGCCTTCGCCGGGCTGCTCGAGCTCACCGCCTGAGTCGCCACCTCGGTTGCCACCCCGTTCGCCAGCCCAGCGCGACCGGGGCGGCGGCTACACCGCCTCGAACAGCGTCGAGCGCGACACGCTGCGCCGCTCGCCCGCCGACTCGAGCAGCTCCTTCATGTCGAGGATCAGCACGATCTGGCCGTTGGCGAGCGTCGTGACCCCGGCCACGCCCTTCGGCCGGAAGACCTCGAGCGACTTGATCACCGCATCCTCGCGTCCGGCGAAGCTGTCGATCGCGAGGATGAACACCGAGGCCCCCGACTGCATCACCACGCCGTACTGCGGCACCTCCTCGCGCGGCCATCCGAGCAGCGCGGACAGCGGCACGATCGGCAGCACCTCGCCGCGCACCACCATGGTGGCCTTGCCGCCGACGTCCTGGATGCCGCCCGGCTCGATCGGCAGGATCTCGCGCACCATCGACAGCGGCACCGCGAAGGGCTGCTCGCCCAGGCGCACCAGCAGCACCGGCAGGATCGCCAGGGTGAGCGGCAGGTGGATCAGCAGCGTGGTGCCCTTGCCGAGCTGCGACTGGATCTCGATGCTGCCGTTGAGCTTCTGGATGTTGGTGCGCACCACGTCCATGCCGACGCCGCGACCGGATACGTCGGACACCTTCTCGGCGGTGGAGAAGCCGGGGAGGAAGATGAGGTCGTAGCTCTGGCGCTCATCGAGCGTGCTCGCCTCCTCGGCGGTGATCACGCCCTGGGCGAGCGCCTTCGCGCGCAGCTTCTCGGGATCCATGCCGCGGCCGTCGTCGGCCACGGTGATCACGATGTGGTCGCCCTCCTGGCGCGCCTCCAGGCGCAGCACCGACTTCGCCGGCTTGCCGGCCGCCGCGCGCCCGGCGGGGTCCTCGATGCCATGGTCCACCGCGTTGCGGATGAGGTGGATGATAGGGTCGGAGAGATCCTCGACCATGGTCTTGTCGATCTCGGTGTCCTCGCCGACCAGCGCCAGCTCGACCTCCTTGCCGAGGTTGCGCGCGAGGTCGCGGGCGATGCGCGGGTACTTGTGGAAGAGCCGGCCGATCGGCTGCATGCGCGTCTTCATGACCGCGTTCTGCAGGTCGGAGACGAGCAGGTCGAGCTGGCTCACCGCCAGGTCGAGCGCCTGCAGGGTCTCGGTGTCGGTGCGCCCGGCGAGGATGTCGCTGCGCAGCGCATTGAGGCGGTTCTTGGTGAGGCCGATCTCGCCCGAGAGGTTGAGCACCTGGTCGAGCCGTGCGGTGTCCACCCGGATCGAGTTGTCGCGCTGGCGCTCGCCCTCGCGCCGCCCGACCGGCGCGCTGGCGCCGGGCACGTCGCTGGCGCGGCGGCCGAAGGCGGCGGCGACCACCGGATCGGCGACCGCCGCGGCGGGCGGCGCAGTCGGCGCGGCTGCGGGTCGGACGATGGCCGCGGCCTGCCCGGCAGGTGCGGCCACTCCGGTGACCGCGGCGTACAAGGCATCCCAGTCGGGCTCTCCCGGCCGCGGCAGGACGACCCCGGCGGGCCGCAGGTCGGCAGGCTCGGCGGCAGCCACCGCGGCCTGTGCCGCTGCGACCGGCTGCCCGGCGACGGCGACACGCAGCGCGTCGAGCAGATCGGGCGCCGCCGGCCCCGGGCGGCTGCCGCGGCCGAGGTCTGCGAACATGTCGCGCACTGCGCCGGTCGCGGACAGGATCACGTCCATGCGCTCGGGCGTGACCTCGAGCTCGTGCTTGCGCAGGCGGTCGAAGAGGCTCTCGGTGAGGTGGCACAGCGTGACCAGTTCGGCTGCGCCGAGGAAGCCCGCCCCCCCCTTGATGGTGTGGAAGCCACGGAAGATGTCGTTGAGCAGGCCGGGATCTTCCGGGCTGTGCTCGAGCTCGACGAGCTTGTTATCGACGTCGGACAGCAGGTCGCCGGCTTCGACGAGGAAGTCCTGCAGCAGATCCTCCATCCCGGCAAAATCACTCACGGTTTGCTCCTGGTTACGGCGACTCCCCGACATCGGGGGCCCACCGGTTCGCGCGGGGTCCGGCCCCGCGCTTCGATCAGAATCCGAGGCGCTCGAGCAGCTCGTCGACCTGGGCCTGGTCCTGCACCACGTCGCTACGCCCGGCCGGGTCGATCACCGGCCCGTTGAGCAGCCCGGCAGCTTGCTCGGGCTCCAGCGCCTGTGCCGGGGCGGCCTCGATCAGCACCTGCAGCAGCTGGGTCTCGAGCGTGCGGGTGAGCTCGACCAGGCGCTTGATGACCTGGCCGGTGAGGTCCTGGAAGTCCTGCGCCATCATGATCTCGTGCAGCTGCGCGGCAGTGCCGCGCGCGCCCTCGCCCACCGTGCCGAGAAAGGCGCGCGTGTCTGCAGAGAGTTCGCGGAAGGCCTCCGGGCTCAGGCGGCCGGCGTAGAGCTCGTCCCAGCGCGCGCACAGCACATCGGCGCCGCTCGCGAGTTCGGCCTGGATCGGCGCCGCCACGTCGGTGGCGTTGAGCACCCGGCTGGCCGCCTGCTCGGTGGTGCGGGCGACGTAGGCGAGGCGCTGACGCGCATCCGGAACGGCCTCGGCCGCCTGGTGCAGGGTGGTGTCCAGGCCGAGCTCGCGCAGGGCATCGTGCACCTGGCGGGCGAGCTGACCGAGGCGGTTGTAGACCACCCCCTCGCTGGCCGCCGCGGCGGACTCCTCGGTCGCTGCAACCGCAGCCGGCTCCGCGGCCTGCTCGGCGACCGCGTCGAAGAGCGCCTGCAGCTCGTCGTTGTCCCCGGAATCGTCGACCGGCAGGATCGTTGCCGCCGGCTCCACGCCGCCTCCCGCCACAGCGAAGGGGTCCGCGGCGATGCTGTCGAAGAGGGCCTGCAATTCGTCCGAATCGCCCATCGGATCCGCCTTGGGCTTCTTGATCATATCCATGCTCCGTCTGCGCTGCGGACGCGGCTTACGCCCGGCCGCGGCCCATCTTCTCGAAGATCTTGTCCAGTTTCTCGGCCAGCGTCGCCGCGGTGAAGGGCTTGACCACGTAGCCGCTGGCGCCCGCCTGGGCCGCGGCGATGATGTTTTCCTTCTTGGCCTCGGCGGTGATCATCAGCACCGGCAGGTGCTTGAGCTCGGGCGTGCGGCGGATGTTCTGCAGCAGAGTCAGGCCGTCCATGTTCGGCATGTTCCAGTCGGTGACGACGAAGTCGAAGGGACTGGACTTGAGCTTTTGCAGCGCCACCGCGCCGTCCTCGGCCTCGTCCACGTTGGCGAAGCCGAGCTCCTTCAACAGGTTGCGCACGATGCGGCGCATGGTCGAGAAATCGTCGACGACGAGGAAGCGGGTCTTGGGGTCGGACATCGGGGTTCTCCGGGTTCTTTGCCTGTTCGGTCAGGAGGTCCGACGCGCCCGTTGCAGCATCGGGCGGATGGTGTCGGCCAGTACTTCGGCGTCGAATTTTGCCACGTAGGCGTCCACCCCGACCCGGGAGCCCATCGCGCGGTTGGCTTCGGACGACAGCGAGGAGTGCATCACCACCGGGATGCCGGCGAAGCGCGCGTCGCCCTTGATGCGCCGCGTCAAGACATAGCCGTCCATCTCGGGCATCTCGGCGTCGAGCATGATGAGATCGATCTCGTCGATCAGCCGGCGCCCGGTGTTCTCGGCGTGCGCGGCCAGGCTGTCGAGCCGGTTCCACGCCTCCATGCCGTTGGTCGCATGCTTGTGGCGTACGCCCAGGCGGTCGAGCACCTCGGTGATCTTGCGCCGCGCCACCATGGAGTCGTCGACGAAGAACACGTTCACCTCGTGGCCGTGGCCGATCGGCGCGATGTCGCCCACCACCGCCTCGCCGAAGGTGTCGGCGAGGATGGACTCGACGTCGAGGATCGACACCAGGCGGCCGTCGTCGAGCTCGGTGATCGCGGTGATGAAGCCCTGCGTGCCGGTGGACACATTCTCGGGGGCGCGCACGCGCTCCCAGTCGACGCGCACGATGCGGTCGACCGAGGCGACCAGGAAGCCGAGCGTGCGCTTGCTGTACTCGGTGACCATCATCGCCTCGCCGAGCGGCGCCCCCGCGGGAGTCAGGCCCAGGATGACGCCGAGCGAAAGCACCGGGATGACGTTGCCGCGCAGCGAGATCAGGCCCTCGACGCCGGGCGGCATGTTGGGCGTGCGGGTGATGAAGGGCGTGCGCGAGACCTCGCGCACCTTGAAGACGTTGATGCCGAAGTGCTCGCCGGTGCCGAGCGAGAACAGCAGGATCTCCATGCGGTTCGAGCCGGCCAGCGTGGCGCGGCCGTCGACCGCGTCGAACAGGGCGGATTCTTCGTGGCGGTTGTGTTCCATGGCGGTTCCTCAGCGTCCGCTCTCGGCATCGGCCATGCCGAGCAGCCGCGCCAGCACCTGGGACAGGCGCTGCGGTTCAAACTTGGACACGTATTCATCCACCCCGACCGAGAGGCCGAGCTGGTGGTTCGAGCTGCCCGACAGCGACGAGTGCATGATCACCGGGATGCCGGCGAAGCGGCGGTCCGCCTTGATCTGGCGGGTAAGCATGAAGCCGTCCATCTCGGGCATCTCGACGTCGGTCAGCACCAGGCTGACGAAATCGGTCACCTTGCGGCCGTTGGCCTCGGCGCGCGCGGCCACGCGGGTGAGCTCCTCCCAGGCCTGGCGGCCATTGACCGCGCCGACATGGCGCACGCCCATGGCATCCAGGGTCTGCGCGATCTGCTTGCGCGCCACCGAGGAGTCGTCGGCGAAATACACCATGTGCGCTTCCGCGCCCGGCAGCGGCGCGATGTCGCGGAACAGGAAGGCGTCGTCGTAGCGCGAGGTCTCGGAGAGCACACGCTCGACGTCGAGCATCATCACCAGGCGGCCGTCGGCGAGCGAGGTCACCGCGGTGACGAGGCCTCCCAGGCGTGCGGTGAGCATCTCCGGCGGCACCCGCATCTGCGACCAGTCCAGGCGCAGGATGGTGTCCACGCCCTCGACCAGGAAGCCCTGGGTGTGGCCGTTGTACTCGGTGACGATCATGATCTCGCGCGCGGCATCGTCGCCGACCCCGACGTAGCGGCCGAGATCGACCACGGGCACGAGCGCGCCGCGCAGGCTCACCATGCCCTGCACGGCGTCGGGCATGTCGGGCGCCGCGGTGATGGTCGGCCGACGCATCACCTCGCGCACCTTGAAGACGTTGATGCCGTAGGTCTCGCGGCAGCCGCTGCGCGCGTCCACGCCGAGCGTAAACAGCAGGATCTCGAGCTTGTTGGTGCCGGCGAGCCGGGTGCGGGCGTCGATGTTCTTCAGCAGTTCGGACATGGCTGCAGCCTTGGGTTCAATTGGGCGCCGGGACAATCCCCGGGCCTCCCCTCATATCGGCCGGATTGCGCCCGACTTGAGCCCCGCCCGGCGACGGCGTGGCGCCGGGCGCCTGCTGGCTGCGCATCGCCTCCTCCGCCGCGCGGTTGAGCACCACGATGCTGATGCGCCGGTTGGCCGGATCGAGCGGATCGTCCGGGTTGAGGTGAGCGGTGTCGGCGAGGCCGACCACGCGCAGCATCTTGCCCGCCTCCAGCCCGCCCGCCACCAGCTCGCGGCGCGCGGCGTTGGCGCGGTTCGAGGACAGCTCCCAGTTCGAGAACCCGCGCTCGCCGCCGGCGTACTGCGCGGAGTCGGTGTGACCGGACATGCTGACGCGGTTGTCGACGTCGTTGAGCGCGGCGGCGATCTCGCGCAGCAGCTCGCGCGTGTAAGGGCGCAGGTCGGCGCTCGCCGAGGTGAACATCGGCCGGTTCTGCGCGTCGACCAGCTGTATTCGCAACCCCTCGCTGACGATGTCGATGAGGAGCTGGTTCTTGAACTGGCGCAGCGAGGGGTTGGCCTCGATGACCGCCTCGAGCTTGCCCTTGAGGTCGATCAGGCGGGCACGCTCGCGGCGCTCGGCGATCGCCTGCGCGGCCATCTCGGCCTCGCTCTTGACGCGTGCGGGCGCGGCGTCGAGGTTGATCGCGCGCGTGCTCGGCGTGTCGCCACGGCGCACCTGGCCGACCTTGCGCGACAGATCCTCGCCGCCACCCTTGATGATGCTGGAGCTGTCGCCGGTGCCCTCGCCGCCCTGCATGGCGAGCTTGAGCGGGTTCTGGAAGTAGTCGGCGATGCCCTCGAGGTCGCCCTGCGCGGTCGAGCCGAGCAGCCACATCAGCAGGAAGAAGGCCATCATCGCGGTCACGAAGTCCGCGTAGGCGATCTTCCACGCACCGCCGTGGTGGCCACCGCCACCCTTCTTGATGCGCTTGACGACGATCGGTTGCTGGGTGTCGTCGCTCATCGCGCGGCTCCGCACGCCGGCGCAGGGCGCGACACCTGGGGACGACGGGAATCAGGGAGGCGGCGGCTCATCGCGCTCAGCCCTTGCGGTTCTTGATTTCCTGCTCGAGCTCGGCGAAGCCCGGGCGGTCGGTCGAGTACAGCACCTTGCGGCCGAACTCCACCGCGACCTGGGGCGCGTAGCCGTTCATGCTCGCCAGCAGCACGACCTTGATCACCTGGTAGATCTTGCCGCTCTCCTCGACCTTCTGCTCGAGCTGGCTGGCGATCGGCGCGACGAAGCCGTACGACACGAGGATGCCGAGGAAGGTGCCGACGAGCGCGCCGCCGATCATCTTGCCCAGCACCGCCGGCGGCTGGCCCACCGAGCCCATCACGTTCACCACGCCCATCACCGCCACCACGATGCCGAAGGCGGGCACCGCGTCGGCGACCTTGGAGACCACGTGGGGAGCGGTGTGCGCCTCCTGGTGGTGGGTCTCGATCTCCATGTCCATCAGGTTCTCGATCTCGAAGGCGTTGAGGTTGCCGCCCACCATCATGCGCAGGTAGTCGGTCATGAACTCGACCGCGTGGTGGTCGGCGGCGACGCTCGGGTACTTGGAGAAGATCGGGCTGGAGTCGGGGTTCTCGATGTCGTTCTCGATCGACATCAGGCCCTCCTTGCGCACCTTGGCGAGGATCTCGAACAACAGCGCGAGCAGGTCCACGTAGAGCGCCTTGTTGTACTTCGAGCCCTTCACCGCCAGCGACAGCGAGCCGAGCGTGCCCTTGATCGCCTTCGGACCGTTGCCGGCGACGAAGCCACCGATCATCAGGCCGATGATCGCGATGTACTCCATGGGCACCCACAGCGCGGCCAGGCTGCCGTGCACCGCGTAGGTGCCCAGCGAGGCGGCGAGGATGATGACGTAGCCGATGATCAGGAACACGGGGAAACTCCGGAGCGTTTCGCTGCGCCGCGCGCGGACCGGCACGGCTCTCGCTGGGGATAACGGCTGCAGGCCGAGGAACTTGAACGCGCCCTTCGACGCCGCGGTGCGTGCGGATGCGACATGGGCCGCCTGTCGCCAGCGCGGCCCATGGGGGATTCATCGAGCGGGCCGGGCGGCCCGCCGGGATCAGGCGGCGACCGCCTTGCGGCTCGACGCGCTCTTGCGCGTGGGTGCGACCGCCTTGCGGGCCGTGGTCTTGCGGCGCGCCGAGCCGGCGCGCGAGGGCATGTTGCAGAGGCCGCACACGTAGTCGTGCACCGGGTCGTGGGCATGGACGACGAACTCGCCGCCGCAGCGGGTGCACGCGGCCATCTGCAGCAGGTCGGCATCGAAGAAGCGCACCAGCGTCCACGCGCGGGTGAGGCTCAGCGCCGGCTCGATCACGCTGGTCTCGATGTGGTCGAGGTAGAGGTGGTAGGCCTTGAGGATCGCGTCCAGCCCCTGCACGCCAGCAGGGCCGGTGAAGTAGCGGTACAGGTTCATGAACAGCGAGGAATGCACGTTCGGCTGCCAGGTCATGAACCAGTCGGTGGAGAACGGCAGCATGCCCTTCGGGGGCGAGGCGCCGCGCACCTCCTTGTAGATCTTGAGCAGCTTCTCGCGGCTCAGCCTGGTCTCGACCTCGAGCATCTGCATGCGCGCGCCGAGCTGCACCATCTCGACGGCACGGCGCACGTCATCGGCTTCTTCGATCACACTCTTGTTCTTCATTCGATACTCCTCAGCGCGCATCGGCCGCCGCCTTGCCGGCAGCGAGGATCGCCGCATGCAGGCCCGCGCTGGCGGCATCCCGCCCCTCGCCCGCCATCAGCCGCGCAAGCTGGGCGTCGTCGAAGCGGAAGCAGGGCAACAGCGTCGGACTGGACGCCATCCTCACCAGCTTGGCCGCCGACATCGACTCGATCAGGTCCGCGAACGCCGCATCGATCCCGAGCCGGAACAGCGCGGTCGCGCGGTCGCTGCGCAGCATCTGCTGCGCCAGCATCAGATAGGCGAGGTTGAGTTCGCGGATTTCTTCCTGGAAGTCGGGGCGATCCATGTTTTTCCATCCCGCACGGGGATCAACGCCTGCAACTTAAAGTAGTTTCTCAGGAGCGGCAAGCGGGGCACCCCGGCTCCGTGCTGCATTTCACACAGCAAGTGTCGCCCTGGAACAACACATGCCTGCAGGGCGGTCGCCGCTTCCTGGAGGCATTCAGCCGGCGCCGGCGTCGAGCTGGAGCGCGGCGATGCAGTTGCGGCCGCGCTGCTTTGCACGGTAGACGCCGTCGTCCGCACACTTGATCAGCGCATCCACGTTGTCCATGTCGGGAACGCGCATCGCCACCCCGAGGCTGGCGGTGAGGAAGATCTGCGGGCCTCCGGTCTCCACCGGGCGGGCCTGCACGGCTACGCGCAGGCGCTCTGCGACCAGCATGGCCGCCTTCAGGTCGGTGTCGGGACACAGCACCAGGAACTCGTCGCCGCCGGTGCGGCAGATCAGGTCCTGGGTGCGCAGTGCCGCGCGCAGCGTCTCCGCGGCCTGGCGCAGCGCAATGTCGCCGACGTCGTGCCCATGCGTGTCGTTGATGGTCTTGAAACCATCGAGGTCGACGATCATCACCGCGAAGGCGCGACTGTGCCGCGTAGCCGCGGCCCACTCGGCCTGCATCGTCTCGATCGCCTGGCGGCGGTTGGGCAGGCCGGTGAGCGGGTCGGTCAGCGCTGCCTCCTGCAGGCGCCGGTTCGAGATCGACAGCTCGGCGGCGAAGTGGCGCAGTTCCTCACGCTCGTGCTCGAGCTCCTGCTGCAGCACCAGGGTGCGCAGGCAGGCACGCAGGCGCACCGTGAGCACCGCACGCTGCAGCGGGCGGACGAGGAAGTCGTCCGCCCCGGCGGCGGAGGCGGCCAGCAGGTCCGCCTCGTCCTCGCCGGCGAGCACGCAGATCACGTACGCGCCACGGCCGATGCGCATTTCACGCAGGCCGCGCACCACGCGCTCGCCCTCGTCGGACCAGTCCGCGACGAGCAGTTGCGGCTGGATGTCGAGCGCAGCCTCGAGCGCGGCATCCGCACCGGTGGCGACGAAAGCCGCGATCCCCGCGGCTTCGAGCTCGGTGCGCAGCAGCGCCCGATCCTCGCGAGCGCCGGACAGGACCAGCGCCCGTATCGGCTGGGGGCCGTCGGCCTCGGCAAGCAGCTTGCTCGAGTCGCCGCCCGCCTCGGCCGCAGCATTGCCCACCTCGACGAAGCGGGGCGCATCTTCGGTGCGGATCTGCAGCAGCTTGCCCCACTCCGCCCAGTCGCGCCCGACGCGCTCGCACAGCGACACGAACTCGCCGCGCCCCAGGCCGAGGCGCCCGGCCAGGCGCAGCATCGGCGTCATCAGACGCACGTGCTCGGCCTCGGGCGCGAGACACAGCTGTGCCACCGCGCGCGCCAGCACCAGGCACTGCACGATGCCCGCCTCGCGCGATTCCTCGCCGTAGCCGGCCAGCTCGGGCTGCTCATGGAAACGCACCGGCTGCACCAGCGCATCCGGCACCCCCCAGTCGGCCAGCATCGCGGCACCGAGCTCGCGATGGTTCATCGCGAAGGCCTGCTCCTCGAGCACCACCTGCTGCAGGCCGGGGTCGCGCTTGAGCTCGGCGAGCAGGCGAGAGAAGGCCTCGGGATAGAGGGTGGCGAGCGAGAGCTCGCCCACCCGTGCGAGCAGGCCGAGGCTGAAGGCCTCGTCCGGAGCTACCACGCGCACGCGCTGCGTGAGCGCCTGCATCGAAATCGCCATCAGCAGCGCGGACGACCAGAAACGCGTGTAATCGAAGCCCTGGCAGGTGCCCTTGCGGTAGGTCGACAACAACGAAAAGCCGAGCGCCAAGGTGCGCACGGCAGGCAGGCCGAGCACCATCAGCGCCTCCTGCACCGACACGATCGCGCGCCGGTTCTCGGCGATCAGGCCATTGGCCGCCTTGATCAGGCGTCCGACGAAGGCAGGGTCGCCCTTGATCACGCGACCGAGCTCGGCGAGCGAGACGTCCGGCGACTGCGTGAGCCGGATGATCGCGAGCGCCACGCCGCGCGGCGAAGGCAGGTCCCCCGCGGCCTTGAGCTGCGCATATCGCTTCATGTCGATCGGTTGCGGCATCCCTTCCTCACTCGTCGCGTTCGCTCTCGCACCTGCCGAAACATTTTGGCACAGAGGCCTCATGAACGGCAGTTCGGCCTCGTTCTTTAGCCCTTGCGGCCGGAAGACGGGTCAAAGCGCGCTAGAATCGCCGAAAACTCCTGTCCGCGACCATGAAATACTGCTCGAACTGCGGCGCCACCGTCGCCTTCCGCATCCCGCCCGGGGACAGCCTTCCCCGCCATGTCTGCGAGCAGTGCGGCACCATCCACTATCAGAACCCCAAGCTGGTGGTAGGCGCGCTGGCCGAGTGGGGAGACCGCATCCTGCTGTGCCGGCGCGCGATCGAGCCGCGCCACGGCATGTGGACGCTGCCGGCCGGCTTCATGGAGAACGAGGAGACCACCGCCCAGGCGGCCGCGCGCGAGACGCTGGAAGAGGCCTGCGCACGCATCGAGGTCGGCGAGCTGTACACCTTGATCGATGTGCCGCACATCAGCCAGGTGCACATCATCTACCGCGCCCGCCTGCTCGACCTCGACTTCCGCCCCGGCGAGGAGTCGCTCGAGGTGGCGCTGCTGCGCGAGGACGAGATCCCCTGGGACCACATCGCGTTCCGCTCGATCGCGATCAGCCTGCGCCACTTCTTCGACGACCGCCGCAGCGGCCATTTCCAGCTCCACACCGCCAGCCTCGCCCCGCCGCCTCCCGAGTGGCGCTGAGGCCCCGAGGCCGGACCGATACATGCGCGCGCATCAGGGTTGATGCGGGGCTCCGGCGAGGAGGATAATCCCGTAATTCCCTTCCGCGCGCGGATCATGACCAGCTACATCTTCGTCGTCATCGGCGCCGTCCTGGTGAACAACGTCGTACTCGTCCGCATCCTCGGGCTTTGCCCGTTCATGGGCGTGTCGAAAAAGCTCGAGACCGCCATCGGCATGGGCGCGGCCACGACCTTCGTGCTCACCGTCGGCGCCGGCACCAGCTACCTGATCGACCATTACCTGCTGCAGCCCTTCGATCTCGGCTACCTGCGCACGCTGGCCTTCATCGTGGTGATCGCGGCGATCGTCCAGCTCACCGAACTCATCATCCAGAAGACCAGCCCGCTGCTGCACCAGGTGCTGGGCATCTACCTGCCGCTGATCACCACCAACTGCGCGGTGCTCGGCGTGCCCCTGCTCAACGTCGGCATGAAGCACGACCTGCTCGAGTCCCTGCTGTTCGGCTTCGGCTCCTCGCTCGGCTTCACGCTGGCGCTGGTGCTGTTCGCCGGCATCCGCGAGCGCCTGGACGGCGCCGACGTGCCGATCGCCTTCCGGGGCACCGCGATCGCGATGATCACCGCCGGTTTCATGAGCCTCGCGTTCATGGGCTTCGCCGGCCTCGACCGCTTCCACTGAGGCCCGCGCCCCCATGTTCACCGCGATTCTCGTGATGGCCGGCATCGCCATCGTGCTCGGTCTCACCCTGGGCTACGCCGCGATCCGCTTCAAGGTCGAGGGCGATCCGCTGGTCGAGAAGATCGACGCCATCCTGCCGCAGACCCAGTGCGGCCAGTGCGGCTTCCCCGGCTGCAAGCCCTACGCCGAGGCGATCGCCAATGGCGAGGCCGACATCAACCAGTGCCCGCCCGGCGGCGAGGAAGGCGTGCGCAAGCTCGCCGACCTGCTCGGGCGCGAGTTCAAGCCGCTCTCCGAGGAGCACGGCGTCGAGAAGCCTAAGTCGGTCGCCGTCATCGACGAGCAGGTCTGCATCGGCTGCACGCTGTGCATCCAGGCCTGCCCGGTGGACGCGATCGTGGGCGCGGCCAAGCAGATGCACACCGTGGTCGAGCCGCTGTGCACCGGCTGCGAGCTTTGCGTGGCACCCTGCCCGGTCGACTGCATCGCCATGGTGCCGGTGGCCGAGACCGTGCAGACCTGGAAATGGAAATACCCCGTGGTCGAAATCAGGAAGGCAGCATGATCGGGCGTCTGTTCAAGTTCCACGGCGGCATCAAGCCCGACGCACACAAGAACGAATCCGCCGGCGTCGCGATCCGCAAGGCGCCCTTGCCGCCACGGTTGGTCGTGCCCCTGCGCCAGAGCGCGCGCGCAGGCGCGAGCTGCATCGTCGCGGTCGGCCAGAAGGTGCTCAAGGGCGAACGCATCGGCGAGCCCGAGGGCTTCCTCGGCACCGCGGTGCACGCGCCCACCTCGGGTACCGTCACCGCGATCGACTCCTGTCCGATGGCCCACCCCTCCGGCCTGGACACGCCCTGCGTCGTCATCGAGCCCGATGGCGAGGAGCGCTGGATCGAGCACGCCACGCCCTTCGATCACCACACCGCCACCCGCGAGCAGGCCCTGGCCTGGCTGCGCGACTGCGGCATCGTCGGCCTGGGCGGCGCGACCTTCCCCAGCCACGTCAAGCTCGGCCGCGGCAGCGGCATCGAGACACTGATCCTCAACGGCGCCGAGTGCGAGCCCTGGATCACCTGCGACGATCGCCTGATGCGCGAACGCGCCGCCGACATCCTCGCAGGCGCCAACATCCTGCGCGAGCTCATCGGCGCACGCGAGCTCATCGTCGGCGTCGAGGACAACAAGCCCGAGGCGGTCGCCGCGATGCAGGCCGCAGCGGCCGGCACCGCCGCCCGCGTCGTCGCCGTGCCGGCGCTCTACCCCGCCGGCGGCGAGAAGCAGCTCATCCGCGTGCTCACCGGGGTCGAGATCCCCTACGGCAAGCTCGGTGGCGACTACGGCGTGCAGTGCTTCAACGTCGGCACCGCGCACGCGGTGTACCGCGCCTTCATCCACGGCGAGCCGCTGATCAGCCGCATCGTCACCCTCACCGGCAACTGCGAGACCCCGGGCAACTGGGAGGTGGCGATCGGCACCCCGGTCGAGGACCTGCTCGCGCTGGCACGCCCCAGGACCGACACCGACCGCTACCTCATGGGCGGCCCGATGATGGGCTTCGCGATGCCGCGCCTGGACGTCCCGGTGGTCAAGGGCACCAACTGCATCATCTCGGCCTCGCCGCGCCTGTTCCCGCCGGCACCGCCCGAGCAGCCCTGCATCCGCTGCACCGAATGCGCCAAGGCCTGCCCGGTCGAGTTGCAGCCTTTCGAGCTGTACTGGTTCAGCCGCTCGAAGAACTTCGGCAAGGCGCAGGAGTATCACCTCTTCGACTGCATCGAGTGCGGCTGCTGCAGCTACGTGTGCCCGGCCCACATCCCGCTGGTGGACTACTTCCGCTTTTCCAAGAGCGAGATCTGGGCGCGCGAGCGCGAGAAGACGGCGGCCGACCAGGCGCGCGAGCGCTTCGAGTTCCGCAACTTCCGCCAGGAGCGCGAGAAGGCGGAGAAGGCCGCCAAGCTCGCCGCCAAGGCGGCCGAGACGCGCGCCAAGCTCGCCGAGGCCGGCCCGGCAGAAGCGCCCGCGGCGACCGATGCGCCCGCCGCGGAAGACCCCAAGAAGGCCCTGATCGCTGCCGCGCTCGCCCGCGCCAAGGCGCAGAAGGCCGAGATCCAGCCGCAGAACACCGACAACCTCAGCCCGCAGACGCAGGCCGAGATCGCCGACATCGAGGCCCGTCGCAAGGTGCTCGAGGCGGTCGCGGCCACCCCGGCGCCGCAAGCCGCCGAAGCCGCAGCGGCCCCCGACGAGCCCCGCCCCTGAGCCCCGCATGATCCACTCTCCCTACGTCCGCAAACCGGTCAGCGTGCAGCGCACGATGGGCCTCGTGCTGCTCGCGCTCGTGCCCGGCATCGTCGCCCACGTCGTCTTCGTCGGCGCCGGCGTGCTGGTCAACCTGGCGATCTCCACGCTCACCGCGGTGGCCGCCGAGGCGCTGATGCTGCGCCTGCGCAAGCGCCCGGTGGGCATCGCCGTAGCCGATCTCTCCGCCGTGGTCACGGCCTGGCTGGTCACGCTGTGCTTCCCGCCGATCGTGCCGTGGTGGCTCACCGTGTGCGCGGTGCTGGTGGCGATCGTCGCGGTCAAGCACCTCTACGGCGGCCTCGGCCAGAACCCCTTCAACCCGGCGATGATCGCCTACTGCTCGATGATCGTCGCCTTCCCGGCGCTGATGTCGCAATGGCCGCCGGCCGGCCAGCTGTCCTTCGACACCCAGCTCTCGCTCATCCTCGGCGGGCCGCGCGACATCGACGGCATCACCGGCGCCACCGCGCTCGACGCGCTGCGTACCGGGCTGCGCTCGGGCGTGCAGACCGTCGACAAGGTGCTCGAGGGCTCCGCCTTCGGCGCGCTCGGGGGGCGCGGCTGGGAGTGGGTGTCGATCGGCTACGTCGCGGGGGGCCTCTTCCTGCTCGCGATGCGCATCATCACCTGGCACATGCCGGTCGCCTTCATCGGCGTGCTGGCGGCCATCGCCGGCCTGTTCTGGCTGGTCGATCCGGGCCACTTCGCCTCGCCGCTGTTCCATCTCGCCAGCGGCGGCGCCATGCTCGCCGCCTTCTTCATCGTCACCGACCCGGTCTCGGGGGCGACCACGCCGCGCGGCAAGCTGCTCTTCGCCGGCGGCATCGCCCTGATCGCCTGGCTGATCCGCAACTTCGGCGCCTACCCCGAGGGCATCGCCTTCGGTGTCCTGCTGATGAACATGTGCGTACCCCTGCTCGACATGAAGACCCAGCCGCGGGTCTTCGGTCACCGCCACGATCTCGAGGGAGGCGGCAAGTGAGCGCGCGCTACTCCGCAACCCGCACCGCCCTGCGCACCGGGGCGATCATGCTGCTGTTCACCCTGGTGTTCACCGCGCTGATGGCGGCCACCTGGCGCATCACCCAGCCCGCGATCGAGGCCTCGGCGCAGGACGCCCAGCGCCGCCTGATCGACGAGGTGCTGCCGCCGGGCAGCTACGACAACGACCTGCTCGCCGACGTGGTGCGCTTCGGGCCCGCGCCGCAGATCGGCATGGACGAGGGCGGCCGGGTCTGGCGTGCACGCAAGGGCGGCGAGCCGGTCGCGCTGGTCGTCGAGGGTGCGGCCACCGACGGCTACGCGGGACGCATCGCGTTGATCGTCGCGGTCAACACCAACGGCCTGCTCTCTGGCATGCGCGTCACCCAGCACAAGGAGACCCCGGGCCTGGGCGACTACATCGACCCGAAGAAGGACCGCCGCAAGGACCTGCCCTGGATCGGACAGTTCGCGGTCGCCACCTGGAAGGACGTGAACACCGCCGACTGGACCGTGCGCAAGGACGGCGGCACCTTCGGCTACCGCACCGGCGCCACCATCAGCGCCCGCGCCGTGGTGCGCGCGGCCGGGCGCACCACGGCCTTCGTGGTCGAACGCATGGAAGCGCTCTTTACCGCCCCCGCCGGCGGCGTGCTGGGAGAATGAGCATGAGCCCGCAACAATTCCGCGAGATCGCCTGGAACGGCCTGTGGAAGCAGAACACCGGCCTGGCGCAGTTGCTCGGCCTGTGTCCGATCCTCGCGATCAGCAACAGCATGGTCAACGCGGTCAGCCTCGGCCTGGCGACCATTCTCGTGATGGCGCTGTCCAACCTGGCGGTGTCGGCGCTGCGCAACTTCATCCCCTACGAGATCCGCATCCCGGTGTTCATCCTGATCATCGCGGCGCTGGTCACGGTGGTGGACCTCTCCTTCAATGCCTTCTTCCACGACCTCTACCTGGTGCTCGGCATCTTCATCCCGCTGATCGTCACCAACTGCATCGTGCTCGCGCGCGTCGAGGCCTACGCGGCCAAGAACGACCCGCTCACCTCGACCGTCGACGGCATCATGATGGGCATCGGCCTGGTGTGGGTGCTCGCGGTACTCGGCGGCATGCGCGAGCTGCTCGGCGCCGGCACGCTGTTCTCGGGGATCGAGATGATCATCCCGGGCGCCTCGGCGTGGAATGTCTTCGGCGAGCACTACCCCGGCTTCCTGATCGCCATCCTCCCGCCCGGCGCCTTCTTCGCACTCGGCGTGCTGATCGCCGCGTTCAACGCCATCAACGTGCGCCTGGCGGCGCGCGCGCGCCGGCGTCCGCCGCCCGCGCCGACGAAGACGGCCGAGCCGGAGCAGGACTCCGCCGAGCCGGCCGCCGCGAGCTGACGGCCCGCATGGCTGCGATGAAGCGCGAGGCGATCCGCGAGTTCTTCCGCCGCCTGCACGACGCCAACCCGAACCCGCAGACCGAGCTCGAGTACGCCTCGCCCTACCAGCTGCTGGTCGCGGTGGTGCTGTCGGCGCAGGCCACCGACCGCAGCGTCAACCTCGCAACGCGCAGGCTGTTCGCGCTCGCACCCACGCCCGACGCCATGGTCTCGCTCGGCGAGGAAGGCATTGCCGACTGCATCAAGACCATCGGCCTGTTCCGCAACAAGGCGAAGAACACGCTCGCGCTGTCGCGCCTGCTGCTCGAACGCCACGGCGGCGAGGTCCCTGCCGAGCGCGAGGCGCTCGAGGCCCTGCCCGGCGTCGGCCGCAAGACCGCCAACGTGGTGCTCAACACCGTCTTCCGCCAACCGGCGATGGCGGTCGACACTCACATCTTCCGGCTGTCCAACCGCACCGGGCTCGCGCCGGGCAAGGACGTGCTGGAGGTCGAGAAGGCGCTGCTGCGGCGCGTGCCCAAGGACTACCTGCTCGACGCCCACCACTGGCTGATCCTGCACGGCCGCTACGTGTGCACCGCGCGCAAGCCGCGCTGCGGCGAGTGCGCCGTGCGCGACCTGTGCCGGTTCCGCGACAAGACCGACTGAAGCCCCGCGCAGGTGCCCGCCGGCGCGACGCGCTCGCTGCACACCCGCCATCCCGCGCCCGAGGGCGCACGAGAACCGAGGACCCGACATGTTCAACCCCAGCCGCGATCAGGTGCGCAGCTTCTTCATCGACACCTGGCGCAAGGCACGCGCCAAGGAGGTGCTGACGCCGATGGAGACCATCGCCGCCGACATCATCGCCCTCCACCCCGAGTACCACACGGTGGTCGAGGACCCGGAGGCGGTGCACCGCGACTTCCCGCCCGAGGCCGGGCAGATCAACCCCTTCCTGCACCTGTCGCTGCACCTGGCGATCGAGGAGCAGCTCTCGATCGACCAGCCGCCCGGCATCCGTGCCGCCTTCGAGGCCGCCTGCCAGCACCGCGGCAACCGCCACGACGCCATGCACGACGCGCTCGAGTGCCTCGGCGAGATGCTCTTCGACGCCCAGCGCAAGGGCACCCCGCCCGACGGCGCGGCCTACGTCGGCGCGCTGCGCAAGCGCGCCGGGCTGGCGGTCTGATCGCAGCCGCAACGCACCCCGTCCCCTCCCTGCCCCACCTCCACGCCTCGCCCTGCACACGGGCGAGGCGCTAGAATGAACGTCTTCGGACGAATGGATCGGACCCTGCGCGCCCGGCGATTGCCGCGTTCCCGGCCCGCGCCCGGACATCCGCGTCCCTGAATCCCCCCGACTCCACCGACTCGCTCACCCTTCCGCCAAGAATCCCCGCCCCCAGGAGGTCTCCATGCCCGGTCTGCTCACCAACGTCGATCCCGATGGCCTGCTCGAATACTCGGTGGTCTACACCGACCGCTCGCTCAACCACATGTCGCAAGCCTTCCAGGGCGTCATGCGCGAACTCTCCGCGACGCTGAAGAAGGTCTACCACGCCCACGCCGTGGCCATCGTCCCCGGCAGCGGCACCTTCGGCATGGAGGCGGTCGCGCGCCAGTTCGCCACCGGCAAGAAGACCCTGGTGATCCGCAACGGCTGGTTCAGCTATCGCTGGACGCAGATCTTCGAGATGGGGAACATCCCCGCCGAATCCGTGGTGCTCAAGGCCCGCCAGGTGCGCGACGAGGCGCAGGCGCCCTTCACCCCGGCACCGATCGACGAGGTCGTCGCCGCCATCCGCGAGCACCGCCCCGACGTGGTGTTCGCCCCACACGTCGAGACCTCGGCCGGCATGATGCTGCCCGACGACTACCTGCGCGCAGTGGCCGACGCCACCCACGCGGTCGGCGGCCTCTTCGTGCTCGACTGCATCGCCTCGGGCACGGTGTGGGTGGACATGGACGCGGTCGGCGTCGACGTGCTGGTGAGCGCACCGCAGAAGGGCTGGAGCGCCTCGCCGTGCTGCGCGATGGTGATGATGAGCGCCGCCGCGCGCGAGCGCATCGAGGGCACCACCAGCACCAGCTTCGCCTGCGACCTCAAGAAGTGGCTGCAGATCATGGAGGCCTACGAGGGCGGTGCCCACGCCTACCACGCCACCATGCCCACGGACGGCCTGGTCACGCTGCGCGACGTGATGCGCGAGACCGAGGCCTACGGCTTCGCCAAGGTCAAGGAAGAGCAGCTCGAGCTCGGCCGCCGCGTGCGCGCCCTGCTCGAGGCGCGCGGCTTCGCCAGCGTGGCGGCCGCCGGCTTCCAGGCCCCGGGCGTGGTGGTGAGCTTCACCACCGACGACGGCATCAAGACCGGCGCCAAGTTCGCCGCCGCCGGCCTGCAGGTCGCCGCCGGCGTGCCGCTGGCCTGCGACGAGCGCCCCGACTACAAGGCCTTCCGCATCGGCCTCTTCGGCCTCGACAAGCTGCACCACATCGAGCGCAGCGTCGCCACGCTCGAGAAGGCGCTCGACCAGGTCGGCTGATCCGGTTCGATCCACCGGACGCACGCGCGCCTGAAGCGGCACGGCGCGCGCCAACCCGGGCGCATCGCCTCACGCACAAACGCCACCCTTGCGGTGGCGTTCGTTTATCAGCGTGTCAGGGCAAACTGCGCGCGCAAGCGCTCGACGGTGTCGGCCTCCCCACGCAGCCGGAAGACCGCCCCTTCATCCTCCGCCCGCTCCTCCAGCACCTCGCAGTTGGCGTAGAGCTCCTTGCGCAGTTGCTGCGCCGACCACGGCAGCAACAGCTCCGCCTCGACCAGGTCCTGCTGGAAGAAGGCGACGATCGCCTGCCGAAGCCTGGCCACCTCGTCCGGCCGGCGCGCGCTCATGACGATGCAGCCGGGGTATTTTTCGCGCAGCGCGGTCTCGCACTCGGCCTGTGCCGCGGCGTCGCCGACGTGGTCGATCTTGTTGAAGACGCGGATGCGGGGCACCTCGTCGGCACTGATTTCAGCCAGCACCGTGTCGGTGACCTCGAGCTGGCGCTCGAAGCCGGGATCGCTGGCGTCGATGACGTGCAGCAGCAGGCCGGCGTCCAGGGCCTCGTCCAGGGTGGACTTGAACGAGGCCACCAGACCGTGCGGCAGGTTCTTGATGAAGCCGACGGTGTCGCTGACCAGCACGCGCGGCACGCTCTCGGGGTGGAGCGTGCGCACGGTGGTGTCGAGCGTGGCGAAGAGCTTGTTGGCGACCAGCACCTCGCTGCCGGTGAGCGCGCGCATCAGGGTGGACTTGCCGGCATTGGTGTAGCCGACCAGCGCCACGCTGGCGAGGCTCTGGCGCCCCTGGCGGCGCGCACGCTGGGTCTTGCGTTCGGCCTCCATCGCGACGATCTCCAGCTGCAGCTCGGCGATGCGATCGCGGATCTTGCGGCGATCGAGCTCGGTGTGCGACTCGCCGGCGCCGCGACCGCCCACGCCGCTGCGCTGCCGCCCCTGCGGCCCGGCGAGCTTGGCGGCCTCGCGCAGGCGCGGCGCCATGTAGCCCAGGCGGGCGATCTCCACCTGCGCCCTGGCCGCGCGCGAGCGTGCGTTGCGGTGGAAGATCTCGAGGATGACCATGGTCCGGTCCATCACCTCGCAGCCGGTCTCCAGCTCGAGATTGCGCGCCTGCGAGGGCGAGATCTCGTGGTCGACCAGCAGCGCCTCGATCGTGCCGGTGCGCGGCACGGTGTCGGTCGGTGCGGCCTCGAAGCCGGCCTGGGCGGCCACGAACTCTCGCACCTCCTGGCGCTTGCCGACCCCCAGATAGCCGTGGGTGTCGAAGCCGGCGCGCTTCTGGGTGAAGGTGTGCACCACGCGGTAGCCGAGCGTCTTCGCCAGCTCGCGAAGTTCGGCGAGCGAGGCTTCGAACTCGGCGTCGCTGACGTCGGGGCGTTGCACCGAGGCGACGATGGCCTTGCGGGGTTCGTCGGCGAGGTCTGTTTGCATTCAGGGCACTTCTATCGGTGGGATGGGGTGCGATGGTAACCCGCCGCGCCGCCGTTCAGCGCCCGCCGCCCGCGTCCAGGTCGGTGAGGATGGGGCAGTCCGGGCGCGCGTCGCCATGGCAGTGCGCCGCGAGCATGCGCAGCGTATCCACCATCCCCTGCAGCTCGGCGATCTTGCGCTCGAGCGCGGCGACGTGCCCGAGCGCGATGCGCTTGACGTCGGCGCTCGCCCGCCCCTGGTCGTGCCACAGCGCGAGCAGCTCGCCGATGTCCGCAACCGCGAAGCCGAGGTCGCGCGCGCGGCGGACGAAGCGCAGCACATGCACGTCCTCGTCGGTGTAGAAGCGGTAGCCCGAGTCCGTGCGCCGCGCCGCCGGCAACAGGCCGATCGACTCGTAGTAGCGGATCATCTTCGCCGACACGCCCGAGGCGGCGGCGGCCTTGCCGATGTTCATCATGGGCTCGCCCTCCCTCAGCCCGCCGCCGGCGCCTCGGCGCCGAAGCGACGCAGGCGCAGCGCGTTGCCGAGCACGAACACGCTCGACATCGACATTGCCGCCGCGGCGAAGACCGGCGACAGCAACAGGCCGAAGGCCGGGTAGAAGGCCCCGGCAGCGAGCGGGATCAGCGCGCTGTTGTAGGCGAAGGCCCAGAACAGGTTCTGGCCGATGTTGCGCATGGTGGCGCGCGACAGCGCGATCGCGCGCGGCACGCCCATCAGGTCGCCCGACATCAGCACCACGTCGGCGCTCTCGATGGCCACGTCGGTGCCGGTGCCGATCGCGATGCCGACGTCGGCCTCGGCGAGCGCGGGCGCGTCGTTGATGCCGTCGCCGACGAAGGCGACGCGGCGGCCGGCCGCCTCCCCATCCTCACCGCGCCCAGCCAGCCTGCGCAGCGCCGCCACCTTGCCATCCGGCAGCACCTCGGCG
>ERZ795053.700-NODE-700-length-42709-cov-17.846931_pt1 | contig 42709 bp, 42 predicted proteins | sample MGYA00375137_ERZ795053 | MGnify/ENA primary metagenome ERZ795053 (study PRJEB30182, sample SAMN05720284) | activated sludge metagenome | isolation source: Anaerobic digester | place: Hong Kong | collected 2014-12-17 ... | reverse complement strand
TTGAGGAACCGCATCATTGATGCAGGGGTCCTGCTTGCGGGCGATGATGAGGGCAATCGCCCGCAAGTGGACCCCTGCAATCAATCAATTGGCTTTTGCATCGCTGCTCAGAGATACCGCCAATACAGATAGACCATACTGATGGCGATCGACATGAGCATGATCGGGAAGGCCAGCATAGTATACTGAATGAAGCGGATTGGCTGGCCCGCCCGTTCGGCAAAGCCAGCGACCACCAGATTGGCGCTGGCTCCGATTAACGTACCATTGCCACCCAAGCAGGCTCCCAAGGATAATGCCCACCACAGCGGCATCAAACCCTCCGGTCCGCCGAAAGTCGGGGCCATGGCCTTGATCAGCGGAATCATAGTGGCAACGAAGGGAATGTTGTCGATGATCGCTGACAGAATGGCCGAGGACCAGAGAATGATCATGGAGGTCGCGGTCAGGTTGCCGCCGGTCAAGGCCAGCATCTTGTCGGCCAGCAGCTTGAGCAAGCCGGTGCCATCCACGCCATGCACCACGATGAACAAGCCAACGAAGAAGAAAATGGTGATCCATTCCACTTCGTTGAAGGCTTCCAAAACATGTTTGCTCTGGTGTTCAGCGTCATGGCCGAAATTAGCCAGCAACAGCAACAGCGCGGCGCCGGTCATAGCGACAGTGGCAGCTTCCAGGTGCAACGCCTTGGCAAAAACGAAGCCACCGATCACCAGCCCGATAACGCTCAGGCACTGCTTGAGCAAACGCGGGTCGGTAATAGCCTCGCGCGCGTTGAACTGCATCACCCGTTGACGATCTTCCGGGGCGGCCTTGAGGTGCCGGCCCCAGATGAAGTAGATGGGGATCAGGGTCACCGCCATAATCACAACAATGACCGGCATCAGGTTATAAGCAAAATCGTTGAAGGTCAGCCCAGTGGCCGAGCCGATCATGATGTTGGGCGGATCACCGATCAAGGTCGCTGTGCCGCCGATGTTGGACGAGAAAATCATCGCAAACAGGTAAGGATACGGGCTGACCTTGAGTTCTTCGGTAATCAGCAATGTGACCGGCGCCACCAGCAGCACGGTGGTCACATTATCCAAAAGCGCCGAAGTAACTGCCGTGACCAGCGCAATCATCACCAGGATGCCCCAAGGACGCGCATCGACTTTCTTAGCCGCCCAGATTGCCAGAAACTGGAACACGCCGGATTGGCGAGTGATGGCGACGATCACCATCATGCCGATCAGCAGGCCGATGGTGTTAAAGTCGATACCGCGAATGGCGGTTTCCTGATTGAGAACGCCGAGCACGATCATCAAGCCCGCCGCCAACAGGGAGACGATGGCCCGGTTGACCTTTTCGGTCATGACCACGATGTAGGTGATCGCGAACAGAATGGCCGCGACCCACATGGGGTTCAAGCCAAATAACACTGATGCTGCACCTGCTTCCGATCCGTGCATTCAGGCGTTCTCCCCCATCAGCTTTTCCAACACGTCCCAGAAAGAAACGATACCCTCCAAGCGATTACTCGTTTTGTCCACCACCGGCACGCTGGTGGTGCGCCCGTTCAGCATCAGCAGCATCACTTCCATGGCGGGCATGCTGGGATGTGCAACCTCATGAATATTCAGCCAGTCTTGCACTAGGTCCTCACGGCGTCTATCCAGACGCTGAGCCAGATCTCCAATACTTTCAGTAATGAAGGACACATTATCGAGTCCGTATTTGTCCAGTACCGCCTTGGGCAGGGTCAGTTTCAGCAACGAATAAATGCTGAACGTGCCCAAGTAACGGCCTTGTGCGTCCACCACGGGCAGATGGCGCAGATGGTGTTTGAGAATGCGGTCGGCGGCGGTAGCGACCGTATCGGACGGGCGCAGCGTCATCGGATGGGGGTTCATGAGGATTTTTGCGTTCATACAGTACCTTGGTTGATGGAAAGAACAGCGGCGTGGCAGTTTTGGATGTGCCCGCCGCCGATGAGTGGCTTTAGCCGAACGTGCTGCCGTTCCAGCCCCAGTGAGTGGCAGCGACGCTGGTAAAGCCGAGATAAATCCGGTCCGGCGGAATACCGAGTTGCTCATGCAGCAAAGCGCAGATACGCTCGGACAGTACGCGGTTGACCTCACCGCTCAGGCCACCGATGCTGTGGATCGCAGCATAAGCCGCCGGCCCTTCGGCCCCCCCCATCAGCATCGTGGTCTGATCGATGGTGATCATGACGTAGCGCTCTGGCTTGCCGATGCATTCGGCGACAATTTGCGAGAGCGGCGCGAGTAACTCATGACGTTGCTGATTGGACAAAGGAGTCGAGGTTTGCAAGGCAAGCAGAGGCATGGAAGATCTCCAGGGCAGGAAATCAGCCTCCCGCTAAAGCCTCCTCGCGCTCATTGGGAAGAGAGGATGGCAATTGGAGGGAGGCTGCATGGTGACGTTATTGTGAGCTGGTTTGCGTCTTTTCGGAAGGAATGGATATTTCTTCTATTGGTGTCACTTCCGGTTCATCGGTTTTGATGCTTTCTTCTATCTCTGGCGAGGCCTCAGAGGCTTCAGGCACCATCAGGCTAGTCAATCGCTCACCCAGGATGGCCTTAGCCTCGCCCAGGTGCCAGGCAACGCTATCCAAATCGGCGTGGGATTTATGAATCCAGGCTTCACCCCAATATAAATTGCAACTGGTTTCGGCACGCAATAAACGCCAGTGCGCCTCATTCATCACCCGTGCGAGTTCAGGATTGGGGTCATTGGCCCGCGCAACCGCCTGCGCCATAACATGAAATTCCCGGCTGATGTCATGGATCCGCACCAGAGTGTCACGCTGCGCCCAGGAGCCTTGCCATTGATGAAAATCCCAGCCGTGATGTTCGTCCGTGTTCCAGGCCCCGCGCCGCACCGTTACCTGCCCATGCGCACCGAAACGATCGAGGTATTCGGTGATAAAGGTTGGGCGCATATTAGAGTGGCCAGCACGAATTTCCTCCATCGCCTGATGATAGAACCAGGTCCAGAAGTTGGATTTTTCGGTGACGTTACGAAACCAGCCACCATTGTCGCCATCCGTCGCAGTGGTCACCAATGGCGGAAAGTCGCACCATTTGGTACGTTCATTTAGCTCGTGATAGAACCAGCCATAATCCATGCCAGCCAATTGCGCATCGGATAATTCACGGTCGCGTACCACAACGATGATCTGTTCACCGCCGTATTCCGCGATGTGCGGCCGATAGCGAAGTTCCTGCCAGCTCATTGAGCCCACTGGATCAACATATTCACAATCGACCATCACATAGCGATAACCCGCTTTCTTAAGGTGCGGAATCAATCGCATATCAAAACCCATTTCCGGCGGCCAGAATCCATTGAACTTGGTTCGCCAAAGCAGATGGCGGGCGATGGATTGCCACCGGGCGATCTGTTCGTCCCAATCAGCCTCCGGAATCAGCGCCAATACTGGATGGTAGTAACCGGTGCCGACGATCTCAAACAAATTCTGGTTTTGCAGATACCATAGCAGCTTACCGCAATCCACCATGCCATAGACCCGGCTTTGAAACCCGGGATTGGACAGGGTCTCCAGCAGCGTCCCGGATAACGACAGATGGACGCGAGCAATATCCTGATAAGCCCAAAGCGATCGTGGCATGCGATCATAAGCAAACAGAATTTCCTTGGTTTCCCAATCATTGGTATCAAGCAGGTGTTCGAGATTGCCAGGAGGCTGGTGCATATTCAGCACCAGGGCATGGTAAATATCCTGCATTGCGCGTCTCCTCATTCTGGTTTGTTGGCGATAATATTATTATCGGTTGTCGATGAATTGCTTGGGGAAGTCCAGATAAAACTTGAGATATTAGCGAATATACGGCTCAGGCGAGCGCTTTAACTCAAAATAGCAACGTATACAACTTTCAGTCAGTTGTTTTCCAAGCCGGTGGTTTAACTGATCGATATCGTCATCTAAACGCCTTTCCTCCACTAGAACCCGTAGCTGGCTTAATCGATTAGCTTCGTAGAGAATACCGCTCAATTTTGTGATGTCCGGTTTATGGTTTAAGACTGTTTGTTCGTTCAAAGCATCCAGCACGGAGGAAGGGAACTGCCAATTTTCAGCGATTCGAAATGACAGTTGTTTGGTCTTGAGCAGCAATCCCTTATAGAAATCAATTGACCGCAGCGATCCCCGGCCTTTTTGGAGCTGGTCCATGATACGGATAGCGACTATCATACCAATATTGCAGACGATACCGGCCAAATAAGCGTCGAAAGTATCGACACGGCCTCTGGCTAAATAAGCGCAGGCATAGGCGCAGCGCTCTGATTGAGACCACAGATAATTCGCTGCAAGATAACTAAAATGCCCCTCGTGGATATTAAAAATTGGCTTCATAACGACGTTGGCGATTAACCTCTGCAATCCAGTCCGGCCTAGCAAGACAACCGCTCGCTGGAGGCTATTGATCTTCGTGCCGGTTTGATAAAATGCACTGTTAGCGAGCCGGATAACTTCACCGACCAGGACTGGGTCCCGGCTAATCTGATCGGCTAAGTATTTACCAGATGCGCCATCACTTTTTAAAGCACTCAACAAGTGTGGAACAACGGCAGGCAACCGAGGCAATGCTTTATCATCAAAGACTTCTGAATTCAACAAAATATCAATTTTATCAAGAGTTTTTTTCTCAATTAGACTTGGCACAATATCAAGAAAACAATCAACACCGAGGATGAGTTCAAAAAAATCTTGATCAACATCCAGATCAATAGTTCGTGATTCTTCCTGTTCAACTTGAGGTGACACTCCCCAAGAAGATGCCGTTTTCTTCTGAGAAGAAGCTTTGGGGCTTGGGGTTTTTTCTGCAAAGAAAAAACGAATCAGCGCTTTCCACATAAGACTTCTACTCTATAAATCATATTTGCGCAGTCTCTCTAATAAAAATCCTTAGGCATCGCGAATAATTAATTTTATTTTTAAAAATAAATATCTTAATAATGCACAAACCATCCTCTGAAATCAGAGTGGCCGGTAATCATTTTTTGGAAGAATCTCAGGCATGACAGTGTATTGATCTAATATGCGTATATGATGTCCTGATGGCACCTCGTCACACCGAATCATTCACCATAGTAATACTGGAAGCTTGGATAGCAGGCAGCCCGATGATCACCACCACAGCCAATCCATCCGCGGTATCTGGCATTAACCGCTTCCTGGCGGTGTCAATCCTGGCAGCTTAGCACCTGATATGGGTTCGCTGCCGGCTGATCATGAGCATTGCTACATATTCGGGGCCAAGACCGCTAGTCTATTGATGAAGGGCTCAATTGAGATACCATAGCGGCCCGTACTGAAAGCGTCCATTAGATAGTAGCTTACTAAGAAAAGTAGACTGCGCTCATTTCCTCCGCGTTCATCAAAGGGCTGGAAAGATCACTATCCCCCACAAACGGTATCTTATAAAATAAAATATATTTCAACATATTAAATAAAAAAACGATAGAAACTCCTCCCAATCCATAGCGTGGATCTTATTGCACAGCCACGGCAGGCGGCGCCAATGGTTGGGTTGTAGAGTATAGTGAGACCCGGCATTATTAAAACCGCAACGAGAAACCCTTATGCCGTTCGCTAACAAAGTCAAGGAGGCGGTTATCAGCAAACCGCAAGACCCCCTCCATACTAATTTTCATCCTTCTGACAAGCGTCAGAATATCGCGCTTGTCGCTTTTCTGGCTTGGATCAGTCTTGGCGCCGATGGCTTATCGTCAGCCTGCTATGGCCCGCAAGAAGCTTTCCTGGCATTGGGACGCTATACGCATTTTGGCCTATATCTGGCGGTTGCCACTTTCCTAACAGTTTTCATCATCGCTTTGGCCTATAACCAGGTCATTGAACTGTTTCCATCGGGTGGCGGCGGCTACAAAGTCGCTACTCAATTACTGGGCTCCCGGGCTGGGTTGGTATCGGGTTCGGCATTGCTGGTCGATTACGTGTTGACTATTGCGATCTCTATCGCTGCAGGAGTCGATGCGTTGTTCAGCTTGCTGCCCATTGGAGTCCAGCCTTATAAGCTGATGACCGAAATAACTTTGGGCGCTGGTTTGATTGCACTCAACCTGCTTAACCTAAAAGAATCGCTCCGGGTTCTGTTGCTCATTTTCACCGGCTTCATCCTGACGCATGCCGGGTTGATTGTCTATGGCATTATTGCCCATGCTGAAGGGTTACCTGCTCTGATTCCAGATACCTTCGTTGAGACTGAGCAGCTCACCCAGCAGATGGGTTGGGTATTTGCCGCTTCGTTGTTTCTGAAGGCCTACTCACTCGGCGGTGGCACCTATACGGGTTTGGAGGCAGTGTCCAATAATGTCCAATTGCTGCGCGAGCCGCGGGTTATCACCGGCCGCTACACCATGCTCTACATGGCCCTGGCCCTCAGTTTCACCGCTGGCGGAGTCATCCTTCTCTATCTGCTTTGGAATGCGCAATATATTCCCTATCAAACGCTCAATGCGGTCACTTTTGGCGCCATCATCGACAGTTGGCGGCTTGATCCCATTTTGAGCTACAGCCTGCTGGCTATCGTGATGCTGCTAGAGGCGGGATTATTGTTTGTCGCAGCCAACATTGGCTTTCTTGGCGGGCCGCGTGTACTGGCCTATATGGCAGTCGATTCCTGGGCGCCGCGTCAGTTCCGCAACTTGTCTGGAAGGCTGGTGACCCAAAACGGCATCCTGCTGATGGGGCTGGGCGCGCTCGGCATCCTGATGTGGACTGAGGGGGATGTGTCAGTGCTGGTGGTGTTATACAGCATCAATGTGTTCATGACCTTTTCGCTATCGCTGCTTGGCCTGTGCAAGCATTGGTGGACCAATCGCTATGACGAGCAAAACTACAAATCGCGGCTTATGCTGTCGCTGCTGGGTTTCACCGTCACCGGCGGCATTTTGATTGTAACCGTCGTGGAAAAATTCACTGAAGGCGGCTGGCTGACGATTCTGATCACCGGCCTGATCATCACCCTTTGCGCATTAATTAAGCGTCACTATGAAGGAGTGCGCCAGCAGTTGCGCACGGTCGACGCACTGTACGCGCCACGCCCGGACTGGGGCGAGGATTTGCCGGAACCGGCGTTAGACCCTGCTCTACCGACCGCCATCTTTTTAGTTGGCAAGAATCGCGGTCTGGGAATGTACACCCTCAAATGGGTTAACGAAGTATTCACCGGGCATTTCAAAAACTTCATCTTTCTAAGCGTCGGCGAGGTTGACGCAGAGAGTTTCGGCGGCAAGGGCGCGCTACGCTCCTTGAAGTATCAGATTGAAAACTCGCTGCGTTACTATGTCCATTACTGTCACCATCAAGGATGGGCAGCGACTTCCTATGCTGCTTATGGCACCGACGTCGAGACGGAATTGGAAAAATTGGTGATGGAAGTCACCCGTGAGTATCCCAACAGCGTTTGCTTGGGCAGTAAGTTAATTTTTTCCCATGAAAGCTGGCTGATTTCGTGGCTGCACAATCACACGGCCATTGCCATGCAACGCCGGTTGCATCTGCGGGAAATTCAGATGATCGTTACCCCGATCAAGATCTAAAGATACCGCAGCAGGCGTCATGCGTCAGGCGATTGGAGCCCCTCTCGCCCTAACGTTCCGGTTAACACCGCCTCCATCAGATTTGCCAGCCGGCCCAGCGCATCTTGATAAAAATGATCAGCACCGGGAAGCACATGCAAGCGGCCGGACGGGTGCCAAAACGGGATTTGTTTGCGTAATAAATCCAACGGGGCAAACGAATCACAGTCCCCGGAAATCACCACCAATTCTGCTGCTGGTGATGGCGGAAGGGTGTCAAACTCCATATACGCAACCGGCGGCGCCACCAGCACCAGCCGGCGGACTGCGGGTAGCGGCGGATCAAGAGACAATGTGATCCAGGCGCCGAAAGAATAACCAGTCAAATCAGTAACGGTTTTGCCCAGGCCCACCAAAACATCCGCTGCCGCACGCAAATCGTCTTGCTCGCCACGGCCATTGTCATAGGCGCCTTCACTAGCTCCGACCCCGCGAAAATTGAAGCGCAAGGTGCTATAACCCAATCGCTGGTATACCTTGGCCAGCGTTACAACGACTGGATTATCCAATTCGCCGCCATAGAGCGGATGCGGATGCGAGATCACAACCGCATCCGGACCGGGTGCCAGCCGCAACCGGCCCTCTAGCCGCAACGCGCCCGACTTGAAAAAAATAGACTCCCCGGATGCAGCCATTGAGTCAAATGAACCTTACTACTTCCAAGCGTAACCGATACCGGCACCACCGCTCCACTGGCTGGCGTCACCGCGCTTAACAATCGGGCTGTCGGCAGCATCACCGGCAATCCGCTGGTATAACAACCCGGCACCCATGTACCATTCTGGAGTAATTTGAATAACCAGCGCTGGCCACGCATACCATTGCGTCAATCCGCCACCGGGACTGAATACCGGCAAGCCACTCGCCTGTGAGCCTTTTTGAGTGACGCCGTAATAAGCCTGATTGTAGCTTGAACTCACCCAAGAAGCACCGGCACCCACCCCAATCACCGCCTTATGACTGACTGGAAACCAGAAATTAGCCCATAGCCCGCTATTCGCGCCACTGTAAACATCACCCAGATCACCCATTACCTGCGCGCCGACCCGCAAGCGCCATGGAATTCCTTCTAAGTTATTGTAAATGTATGAGACGACCACCCCCCCTTCGACGGTGTTATCTACATCGGGTAAGCGGGAAATGATCTTGTCATCCACATCGTTGCGCCCAAACTGGAAGGAGAAAATGGGTCCTATCTGCCAATCTGGCGAATCAAGTAAATTCACATCGACGATCGGTCCGTACCATTCGACAAACCGGTTGCTATCCTTGAATTGGTAATACAGGCCCGGTGCTGCCCCCCAGACATAATCGCTGGACCCGCTGTATTCCGGCGTCACTCCAATACCTAACCCAATAAAATTAGGAATAATATTGTTGGAAGACTCCTCGGCGTATGCGGATGTCAAACTGAAGAATAAGCCTGACACCAACAATACAGCGACGGTTGCAAAGGATTTCGGTAAATGATGCTGCATGTCTAGATCCTGAAAAGTAAGGGTGAACTTGATATTTGACAGTTCTGTAAAAAAATAGTGAACCCTCACGCCAGCAATGGATAGGGTTTCATTGTAATGATAAACGAAATACCAAATCGCCCCGATGTGATTTTCGACCTTATCTTGAAAAAGAATGTGTTTGCCTTACCAGACGGGAAAGCGATTGTCTTAACGTGCAGTTCAATCTTCACTATTTTATCCGTTAAGCCGGGTCTTTTACCTGCGAGGTGGCGGTGCGCGGGAAGACCACCCGATAAGCTTCCAGAAATCAGTATAAAAAAATAGCAGATTGCCGATAAACCGGCCGTCAAGAAACCCAGCATCCTTGAGCGCCTTCTTGACTTCGATTACCTGCAAAAATGCGGTGAGAATCATGATGGATACCGGAAAAAACAAGCTGATGAGATTGAATGAAGCGGGATAATAGGAATGCTAGCCAATAGCGGTAACGTCTCCATGAGACAGATTCCGGCCGGAGTCTGGATACTCGGTTTTGTCAGCATGTTAATGGACATCTCATCAGAGATGATCCACAGCCTGCTACCGATATTCATGGTGACGACGCTAGGAGCTGATGCTTTTGCAGTTGGCTTCATAGAAGGACTGGCCGAGTCCACCGCCTTGATCCTTAAAATCTTCTCCGGGGCATTGAGCGACTACCTGGGCAAGCGTAAGGGACTGGCAGTATTTGGCTACGCCTTGGGTGCGCTGAGCAAGCCCTTGTTTGCGCTGGCGCCGGCCACCGGCATCGTGCTGACAGCACGGCTGTTGGACCGGGTTGGTAAAGGCATCCGTGGCGCACCGCGCGATGCGCTGGTCGCCGACATTACGCCGCCAAGCTTGCGCGGAGCCGCCTTTGGTCTGCGGCAATCGCTCGATACCGTGGGGGCCTTTCTCGGGCCGCTATTGGCAGTCGGCCTGATGCTATTATGGGCTAACAATTTCCGGGCCGTGTTCTGGGTCGCGATGATTCCAGGTCTGATGGCAGTCGCACTGCTGTTCTTTGGCCTGCACGAACCAGAACACAACCAGACAATGGCACGTAAGAATCCGATTCACCTGGAGAACTTGCGCCGCCTTGGCGCTCCTTACTGGCGGGTCGCCGGCGTCGGCGCGGTGTTCACTTTAGCGCGGTTCAGTGAAGCGTTCCTGGTCTTACGCGCCCAGCAAGGCGGCGTACCGGTCGCATTTGTGCCACTGGTAATAGTGGCGATGAACTTGATCTACGCACTATCAGCATATCCCTTCGGCAAACTCTCCGACTGCATGAGCCACCGCAAGCTGTTGGCAATTGGACTGATCGTACTAATCGTAGCGGACCTCGTACTGGCCACCAGCAACCATTGGGGCGTGGTATTGGCTGGCGTTGCCCTGTGGGGCATGCACATGGGCATTACTCAAGGACTGCTTGCGACGATGGTGGCAGATACTGCACCTGCCGATCTACGTGGCACAGCCTATGGGTTCTTCAATCTAGTCAGCGGTATTGCCATGCTGCCAGCAAGTATCGTTGCCGGCCTGTTCTGGGACCGGTTCGGGGCATCGGTCACGTTCTATGCTGGCGCAACCTTCTGCGCAATTGCACTTGCCGGCCTTGCGTGGCAGCCTGGGTCGCGATCTCTATTGGGGAGACGATACATCTATCGAAACCGTGGATAACGCTCTGGGGATTTCCATTTTAGAATGCAAACAGGTGTTCGATGCTTTCTATCGAAGGATAGGCACCGATGGTAAGAGCAGCGGGCTTGGATTCACCATCGCCCGGGAAGCAGCTACCATCAATGCTTCTTGGGCGCCGTTACCACCTGGTCGTTATCGTCAAGCACGCCAAGACAGCGTTCCGTTGGCGAATATACCAGCCAGCCCGGCTGTCTGATCGTGTGGGAAATACCCCAGTTCCTGCTCCGCTGTTGAATCTGGCTAGCGATCGCCTCCAATCCATCGGTGCACAGTGGATAAAAATGCTCCAAGCTTAATAACTGGCCATCAATTGCAAAAGCTGCCAGGCTATAGGCAATGGTATCCAATCCCCTCTCAGTGTGCTGAGTCGCTACCAGCCGCACCGGATGGATAGCACCAGCTTGCAAGTAGATCGTTTCCGTCAGATAGCGCTCATTCAGGGCGGGTGCTGCTTGAAGAGCGTCCATGGCTGCGGAAGTCTCATCCTGTTGAATCATGGGCGTGCCCAAAACCCACCGCAAAGGCAGACCGTAAGCGGGAAGCGCGACGGCGTACAATCGAGACTGCTGCAACCAGCGCTGGTACCCCTCGCTTAATTGGCTCGCTGCCACTGTCTGGCCAGGACCAAAGCGCGCCCAGTCATCAAACGTATAAAACGGTGACCATGCCATATCGTCCATCAACAGGTAACGATTACCGCTATCCGCGAGGACCACTTGATGAGGGCCAGGCCGCTCGAACAGCGCCGGCTCCAGCAATTGCCAGAGTCCACGCAAGTCATTATTTTCCATCTGATTTCGCAACCAGGCACACAAATCGCCCAGGGTAGCGTAGAACAGATTCAATACTGGGATGCCAAATACCGCACGTACGGTAGCATGCGTGGTGGTAGAGGCTTGACCATTCCGGGCCAGCGTGTTCTCCATATCCATGAATACGCGATCCATGACCTCACTGGTTCCAACCAGACAGAAAGGCAATAACGCCAACGGCCCAAAAACTGCCTGGGGCTGAGGATTGAGCGCATCAATAGGAAAGCGGCCATCGCTGGCGCCAATAGCCAGTCGTGGCGGCGGTAGCCCGGCATTGCGTGGCGCACAGCGCATCAAATCAGCCAAGGCACTCAACAGAGGAAATCTAGGACGAAATACATCGGTCTGGTCATATAACGCGCCTGCCAGCACCAAACCGGCTGGGGCAATACCTTCTTCGAGCAGACGATTCAAATCGTCAGCAATCTGGCTGGCTAAGACGTTAGCAACATCACGAGTCAGCAGAGGCGGTGGCTTGCCAGTGAAAAGAGGTGACTGACTGTCCAGTTCGATGCAGAGCAAACCGGTACAGAAATCCAAATCATGAGTGCTGGTCTGAGTATCCACAAGATTGACCTCGCAATAAGCGATAATAAGGTAATCGTCCCGCATGCCGGCCAACAGGTACAAATTTATTCAATTCGTCCTTTAACCCTATCCGATCGCTTCAAGATGATTCTTTAGCAAAAGAGAACGTTCACTATAGGGTACCGCCGCTACAGAACGGGTACTGGAATCATTCAGCTTCTATGCAATCTTTATCTGATGTACCGGCTTCTTCTGCCGCTTGTAAGGATGGACGATGCAACGGCTGTTCAGGCGATAAAAACACGAGAGCACCACGCGGCGACACCGGCTGTGAATACAATTGATTAATTTCACGTTCTGCCTCTAACCAGTCCTGGATAGGGCAACCACCTTGAAAACCCCGGCGTTCAGCAAGAAAATAAGCAGCCTCCGCAATCAGGCAATATCGTTCCTCAGGAGGAACAGTCCGGTAGATTCGCTTGGGTTTTGACACGATGGAGGCTCCTGGAGATCGCAAAAGAAACGGTGTTCATGCTACCAGATTGAAAATTGAGTCGGCCAGTTTCCTGAAATATGGAAATTTCACTACTCTATAGAGTACCGGTACAGAGAAAAAATCAGGCTAAGACAATTTTTAAATCTTGGTCAGAATCAACGATGAAATTTTAAATTTAGGAAGCGGTAATGATCGGCGGTGTCCATTCCAGCGATTATTCTTACATACCACAGGTTCACGCTAGCGGAAGCGATTCACTCCGGGAGCTGCAAACGAACGGCAATGATTCCCTTCTACAAGGGCGCGATGCGCGCAGCAAGAATAATCCCGGAACTGGCAAGAATCAGGCAAATGCGGCCACACCCCCTCAAGCTAAAATCCAGTTGACTGAAGCAGAACTGGCGGTGGTGCGCGAATTAAAGCAGCGTGACCAAAAAGTACGCCAGCATGAAATGGCCCATATCATGGCGAGCGGCGGATTGGCACAAGGAGGCCCCAGCTACACCTACCAAAAAGGTCCAGACGGGAAGAATTATGCCATAGGCGGCCATGTCAATCTCGACATTTCACCAGGCAAGACGCCTGAGGAAACCCTGCAAAAAGCCCAAACCATTCAAGCTGCCGCCACAGCACCGATAGACCCTTCTAGCCAGGATCGCTCCATCGCAGCCAAGGCTAGCCAGATGGCCATGAAGGCACGGATGGAACTCGCCCAGCATCAAGCCACCGGAAAAAACAGCTTATCTCAACCCGGCGATGACTCACCGGCCAGCCGGCTGGCCCGGCGGTTTTTCTCTGCAGTCACGCCTCAGCCGGGGTCTTTGATTGAATTAACCGCGTAAGCCTGCTTAATCACTGACGCAATACAAGGCCAGAGATGCTTTCTTGATTGAGCGGAATTGATTTGGGAGTAAAACGGCCATGCACAATCTGAATGGAAAAACGGCAATCATCACCGGCGCATCGCGAGGCATTGGAGCTAGCATTGCCAAAGCGCTGGCCACTGCTGGCGCACGTGTAGTTGTGAATTATGCGCAGAATCAGATCGCAGCGCATCATGTGATATCCGCCATCCAAGCTGAAGGCGGTGAAGCCATTGCTTATCAGGCCGATGTCAGTCAAGCCATTGAAGTGAAAGCGTTGTTCGATACCGCAATTCAACACTTCGGCGATGTGCATATCCTGGTCAACAACGCCGCTATCATGACCAACCACGCTTTGGTAGATACCACTGATGCGGATTTCGATCAGACTTTCGCGATTAACGTCCGGGGTGTATTCAACATGTTGCGTGAGAGTGCGCATCGATTGGCCAACAATGGACGCATCATCAACCTGTCGACCACGGTAACCCGGCTTTTGCTACCTCACTATGGCGCCTATGCTGCATCCAAGGGGGCTGTGGAGCAATTGAGCCGGGTATTTGCCAAAGAGATAGGAAGCCGGGGAATCACCGTGAATGTTGTCTCACCGGGGCCAACTCATACCGAACTGTTTACTCATGGCAAAAGTGAAGAAACCATTCAACGCCTGGCAGCGATGTCCGCATTTGGCCGTATTGCTGAACCTGAGGATATCGCCCAGGTGGTTGTATTTCTCGCCAGCGATGAGGCTGCCTGGATTACTGGGCAAAATATTGGAGCAAATGGCGGGTTTGCGTGAGTTTCCAAGGAGAGTGTGCACATTAAAAGCGCCTGCCGCCTTGGCTCAGGTTGAGGAGTACGCGCAGAATTTCAAGATCTCACGCATGAGCAGCAATTGCCTGAAACCGCCTGCACGCGGAACCTTGAATAAAGATCAAATTGATCAAGCAGGTCTTACACGGCCACGCCCAAAATAACACTCGTTGACTTAAACACAGCAATTGCCTCGCTGCCTTCCTTAAGTCCCAGCCCATCGATGCTCTCATTGGTAATGAGCGCGGTCACCCTCTCTCCACCGGCCAACTGAATCACAACCTCGCTATTGACCGCGCCCTTTTGGCATTTCACCACTGTGCCGTGCAACTGGTTACGGGCGCTCAGCCGCAGAGGAACATCAGGGGCCATGACGATCACCGAGGACGCCTTGACCAGCGCGTAAACGTCAACGCCATCCTGGATACCTAGATTCTCCAGACTCTTGCTAGTAATCAGGGCGGTAATCTGATCACCCCCACCGATATCGACACTGACATCCGCGTTGATTTGGCCAATATGCAGAACCGTTGCCCGGCCCTTGAACTGATTCCTGGTGCTGACGTTCATCATCGATCTCCGTGCAAAGTGTCTCTTTCATTGCCAGCGCGCCTGCCGGCTCACGGATCATCGTCCGGGTATCAACCGGACGATGATCCGTCCATTTAGGGAATCAACTCCAAGTGAGGATTCTTTATGCCGCTAGGGGCAACGCGGAATGCGTAAAGCAGGCTTTGGGGCAGACCCGCGAACAGGCTTCGCAACCGATGCAATCCATAGCATTTGATAAGGTCATGAAAGAATTATCACTATCGTCATCATCATCGTCATCGTCGTCATCCAAATCGACATCATCAATTGCCCGCTGTACGATGGTCAGCACATCACGCGGGCAGACCTTATAGCAGCGTCCGCAACCAATGCACTTTTCCTCGTTCAATTCGGTGACGAACTGGGGAATCCAAGGGGTGCCGCCCCGGGTGACGCCAGTGATATTGGGTTCTGCGCCCATAATTTGTTACCTCGCTTACATTGGTATGCCCGGTACGGACACGCACAGTCAGACCAGGCAATGAAAAGAACCATTGATCGTCTTCACTCTTGCCAACCCTCGGCTTCCATCACTGCGAACCGTGTATTAGCCTGATCATCGATCTTACGTTGACGGGCCATTGCACGGCTGAGCCAAGCTGGCGCATCGCCATGAAGCGCCGCTTGCAGCTCAGCAACCAGCGGCGCAATGGGCATGCACGGTTCGACCCGGAGCGGTTGAACGCCAAGTGCCAGCAATTGCTGAATGGCAGAGCCACCGACCGCTTCGCAGTAGATCACCGCGCAATCTCTAAGCAAGGTCAGCTTGGCGGCAAGTTTGTCTTCATGGCCGTCGCGGCCAAGCGAGCCGAACTGGGCAAATTCCACCATCGTTGCCTGCTCAGGCGTCACTGCATAAATCAGAATGCCGCTGGCCGCGCCAAAATGCTGATTAACCCGTTGGCGATCGCTGGTGGCAAAGGCCGCCTTGATGGCAGGTATCATGTGCTGTTCCTCAATGCCACCGGCTAGAATCCGTAGATGCCTGAGTAGCGCCATGACGAGCCTCCCGCCGTTCATCGGCTTTGAGTGAATAAATTGAGTGATAAGGCGCCACTGCGTGCTCAGCATGCGCTAGCAACGCATTCGCCAGATCAAACAGCCCTTGCCGGGCGCCTCGATAGCCGATCCAGGCCCGCTGATAGCCGCCAAACTGGTCATGGAGCGGATAACCAGCGCGCAATAAGGGCAGCCCCAACCGTTGGGCTATTTCAGTGACATGGGAACTGCCAATCAGCAGTTCCGCTTCGTGTTCACACACCAGCCGTTCCAAATCGTCCAGATCACCAATATGGACTTGCGCCAATGGCAATTGCGGCAGAATTGACGCAGCGGCCGGCGCAATCGCGGCCACCACTTCAGCGCCCATATCCGCCAGCAATTGGCTAAAACCATGCAACAGATCAGGCTCAGCAGCGATAGCAATCCGCGCCCGGCCCAAAAGGAAATGCGTATCCAGCATGGCGTCCTGCAATTGAGCGCGTTGCCGGGTCAACGCTGCGGGTACCGGCTGGCCAGTGATTCCCGCTAGAGTCATGACGAATCGATCCGTCGCATCCAGTCCAAACAGATGCGGGAAGCAGTGCACAGGTACCCGAGTACGCTCGTGCAGCAAGTCAGCAACCGGGTATAGAGAGGCACCCATCACCAAGGTTGCTATAGCATCATCCAACGTGGCGAAAGCGGCCAAAGGAGTGCCGCCCGTTGTCAGCGGATTGTAATCTTCTGCGTCGAGGTGCCCGTCCAGAGAATCGGAGAGATCAGGAATAAACACCGGGTGTAAATCGAAACGCTCAATCAACTCGCGCAGAACCTCTAGATCACCCGGCGTCAGCGAGGCTCCGCACAGCACGTTAACCCGGCGGGGAGAATGATCAGATTTCCGGCGCCTTATCCGATTTACTGCTTCTAAAGGAGCCCATTCAGAGATCATCGCCTTGACTGTGGCAGCGAAGCCGCTTTCCAGGCAACCGCTGAAATCGGGCGTGTTAACGGGTACAACACGAACGGCCTGGAATTCTGGATAACGTTCCCGGAATATCTTGAGCACCCGCTGGATATCCGTACCCTGGGCCTCCGTCAGGCCCGTGGTCAGCAATCCCACTGCAGCGGGCCGATGTTTTTCACAAACAGTGCGTAACCCATCCAGCAGGCTGTCGTCAGCACCCATGATGCTGCTAATCGGGTCCAGCGCGCTGGTTTGCAACGGAATCGGTTCACGGAAATGGCGCACCAGGAAGACTTTAGCGAAGGCCGTGCAGCCCTGTGCGCCATGGAGCAAGGGAATCGCCCGGTTCAGCCCCAGGATCGCCAGACTGGCGCCCAGAGGCTGACTGGTTTTCAGCGGACTGACCGATAGCGGTTTGCTGCGACGGATAACTTCAGCCATGAGCTTTCTCCAGTTCACACAGACTTCTCTCCTCACCCCCGGCCTTTCTCCCGCCAGCGGATGAGGAGAGCACGCTCCAAGGTGCTGGCCGGCGCACTGCCTCCCAAACCGGGCTTTCCAGCGAGCGGGTTAACTCCCGCGCCAGCGTGACCAGACCTCGATACCCGGCATAGCCGTGTTCCCGCTCCTGATTAATGTCCAGAAAGGGCAGCCGGGCCTTGAGGGCGGTATATAGATTGCGGCCACCCGCAACCAGAATGTCAGCTTGATAGGCGTGGACAAGGTCGAGCAGGCCGCGCGGATTACCATCCTCGATCAGGTGAGCTTCTTCGCCCATGAGCTCACGAATGCGCGCTTTGTCTTCCTCCGTGGATTTCTTCGTTCCCGTAGCCACCACAGTGATGCCTAACTCCTGGAGGGCAGAGACGATCGACCAGGACTTAACCCCGCCGGTATAGAGCAGAGCGCGTTTGCCTCGTAACTGCTCTCGCCAGGGAGCCAATTCGGCGCGAATGTGCGCTTCTTCACGGGCAATCAACGTTTCGGTACGCTGGCTTAAGTCTGCATCGTCAAGCAGGGCAGCAAATTGACGCAGACTGCTGGAAACTTCCTGAGCGCCGTAGAAACTCCCTTCGAACCAGGGGGCGCCAAACCGCTCGTGCAGTTTGCGGGCGACGTTGAGCATGGCGCGTGAGCAGACCACCATGTTAACTTCGGCGCGATGCATGGTCTGAATTTCCCGGAAACGCGCATCCCCCGATAGGGAACACAGCACGCGCAAACCGACTTCATCGAACAAGGGCAGGGTATTCCACAGCTCACCGGCAATGTTGTACTCGCCAATCAGATTAATGTCGTGGACCGTCAGATCAGGCCGGGCCGGATCAACCGGTGGCGGCTCCGGCTCATGCCCGCCCACCACATACTTCACCATGGCTTCGCCAGCGATACGATTTCCAAGATTCTTGCTACCGTAGAAACCAGCAGAATCGATAGGAATGACCGGCACGCCCCAACGCTCAGCCGCAGCCTTGCAAACCGCATCCAGATCATCGCCAATGAGCGCGGTGACGCAGGTGCTGTAAACAAAGACTGCCGCTGGCGAATAACGGTCGATGGCCTGTTTAATGCCATGAAACAAGCGTTTCTCGCCACGACCCATGATGACATCCTGTTCGTTCAGATCAGTGGTCATGCCGAGTTTGAACAAGGCGGGACCGCTGGAGCGGGTTCCACGATTGTCCCAGGAGTTGCCTGCGCAGGCGATCGGGCCATGCACGATATGAGCAACATCGGCGATAGGCAGCAGGGCGATCTGTGCGCCGTCAAACGCGCAACCGCCAGCCGCCGCACCAGGTACAGGACGGGCACAACCGGATTTAGCCGCTTGCTGATTATGCGTGCAAGCCGGTTCGTCACGTAAGGCGGCAAGATCGCTGGCTTTCATGAGGTTAAAGGCCAAAGGTGAGAGGTTAAAAGTCTGGCGGATTAAAGGGCGGGCGCTTTATCCGCCTTGCATGATCAATCTGCTACGGCCACGCCTAACAACTCCGGCTTGACCAAATCCAGCCACTCCTCCAGACGCTCATCGGTCAGGTCCGCCTGGTTGTCCTGGTCGAGCACCAAACCGACGAATTCACCATCGTGCAGCGCCTTGGATTTTTCAAACTCATAGCCCTCCGCCGGCCAGCTCCCGACAAAACGAACACCCAGCTTTTTGAGTTTTTTGTAGGTGATGCCCAAGGCATCCACAAACTCGGCGGGATAACCGACTTGGTCACCTAGCCCAAACAAAGCAACCGGTTTTCCTTCGAAATGGCTCGCTTCCACGTGGCCCAGAAACTCCGTGAGTGGATCGGGCAATTCACCGTCGCCCAAGGTCGGCGTGCCAATGATCAGTGCTTCACAACCCCGCATCGCTTCGGGCGTGGTCTTTGCCATATCGAACAGTTCAATTTCATCTTCTGCAAACTGTTTCTTGATTCGCTTGGCGATCTTGCGAGTGTTGCCGGTGTCGGTGGTATAGAACAAGCCGATCTTAGCCATGATAATTAACCTCACTGAGTAACAAAGTGATTTTGTAACTACTCGGCCCTTCTAAATAAGGGAGAGCGTCTTTCAGGAATCCACACATTCCGTCGTAATAGCCAGCACGATCCCAGTCGCTACATGGAGATCACCGGTCAGGCGTAAACAATGCTGGCGGCCATCCACCAGGTACAAATTGATCCTCGCACCATGCAGCACCGGTTCCGCATCGTTGATGTCATCATCCAGACAGTGCGTGAAATAAAAACCGGGATACACTTTGCGCAAGTAGCTGAGGGCGGCGTGGTCTACGCTGTGAGTCTCGGCCCACTGGGCGATATCATTCAATTGGCGAGGCGTGATCATGACACCTCCCCGGCCCCGGCCAAAAACCGGGAGGGCGCGGCGCGGCCAATAATCCGCGCCAGCCATGGTGGCGGATCGCCTGCGAGCACGGCCTGCAACTCATCCAGCACCGGCTGCGCATCTCCCGCCCACGAGCGCTTGATGGGATGCACACCGCTATTCACGACCCGGGCAGCGGCGGGCCCGCCGATGGACAACACACATAACAGATCGCAATCCTTGATCAACGCCACCCTATCGGCGCTATGATCAATGCTAAACCGGGTGACCCCTGGAGCGGGACGAACCGCAATAAGACGTGTTTCGGCCGCTGAAACCTGATAAATCAGGAACCGGGCGCAGGAGCCGAAATGACCATCCAAGCGCTCACCGCTATTGGAAGCGCAGGCAACCCGGATGGAGTTGGGAATCTCACCATCATCATAAGGTTGAGGCTGTGGAATGCCGGCTAAATGATCCGTCTCATTCTCGCCTTTCAGATCACTCAGTGCCTGCCGTAACAGCGCGCCATCCATGTCGCGCAAGGCACCATCCGCGGCGATTTTCAGATCCTTGACCGTCAGGCTGTTCAACTTAGCTTCAGTCAGAGGCTCACCCAGCGCCTCCAGCAAAATGCTGAGCAACCGGCCCGAAGTGGTATCGGGCAATTGCCGCGCTGCCAGGGCAATGCGCAGTGCGACACAACGAGGGAGCTGGCTGGCGATTGTCATAGCCGCTTCACCCGGACCGTCAGCGGCAGCCTGGGTGTTTGCTCCAAGGGCTCCAGGTAGAACCGCGATCCGTCAGACAACTGGATCTCACCGCCCCAAACGCCGGGTCCCGTATGTTCCAGCGCGACCACAGTTTCCTCGTGATCTTTCTTGGTGATATAGAACACCAGTTCACCGGCGGCATTGTTTCGCAACATGACGTTGGGCATGGCTCAATTCTCCAGCGAGAGCAGGGGCAGCGCGGTCACCAGCCCGCCCCTGCGTGGGGTCATCATCAACGAATCAGGTCAAAAGCGTAATCTGTTTCACCCATCATCATCGTCTCCTCATCGAGCCGTTCCATGACGGCGTTGACCAGCGCCTTGAGGATGTACATCGCCCCTTCGTAGCCCAAGGTCGTGTCACGGTGCAGGTGGTGACGGTCGAACAATGGGAAACCAAGACGAATCAAGGGCACTTCGAATTCTTTACCTTTGTGCAAGGTGTCGCGCTGGATAAACTTGCCGTAGGAATTACCGATCAGGAAATCGGGTTTATCCGCGAAGACCAACGAACGCAGATGCCAGAGATCCTTGCCGAAATGCACCTCGGCACCCTGTCCATAAGGCGAATCCTTGAGACGCTTGGTCATTTCCTTAGCCCAGCGTTTGCTACCGTTGTGACACAGCACATGCAACGGCTCAGCACCCAATTCCATGAGGAAATTGCACATCCCCATCACGAAGTCAGGATCACCGAATACCGAGAAGCGCTTGCCATGCAGCCAGGAATGCGAGTCGGTCATCATGTCCACCAACCGGCCCCGCTCCAGCGCTAACGAGTCAGGAATCGGCTTGCCGGTCAGTTCGGAAACCCTCATCAGGAACTCATCCGTTCCCGTCAAACCCATAGGGATGTCGATGGCGGTCGCCGGTTGTTTCCAGATTTCCTCGACGAACTTTTTGGTCTTGGTCAAATGCCAGGGTTGCAGCAACAAGGTATCGATGGCGTTGGGCGCATCTTGAACCTCTTCGATACGGGTGCCGCCCGCGTACATACGGAACTCACCATCAGTCGGCGTATCGAGAATTTCCTCGGGATCGGACAGGAAGGTGTAATCGACATCCATTTCCTTCAACATCCGTTTGATGACCCGGAGGTTGCCGAGATAGGTCTCGAAACCGGTGACGATGTTGAGCTTACCGTTGCTGCCGACCGTTTTGTCCTCCATCTTATTCAGGGTGAAGTAGCGCAAGACGCCTTCCAGCATGTTGTCCCAGCCAGTGGTATGGCTGCCGACGAAGCTGGGGGTATGGGCAAAGGGTGTGGGAAACTCCATCGGCACCCGCCCATCTTTCTTAGCGTTGTTGATGAAGGCATTCAGGTCATCGCCAATCACCTCGGCCATGCAGGTGGTCGAGACCGCAATCATTTCCGGTTGATACAGGGTTAGGGAGTTCTCCAACCCCTCGAACATGTTTTTCTGCCCACCGAACACTGCAGCGTCTTCCGTCATCGAGTCTGAAACCGTGGCAATCGGCTCGCGAAAATGGCGATTGAAGTAGGTGCGGAAGTAGGCTACGCACCCCTGGGAACCGTGAACATAGGGCAGAGTCTTGTAAAAACCCAACGCACACAGCACGGCACCTAATGGCTGGCAGGCTTTAGCCGGGTTGATGGTCAGCGCTTGGCGCTGGAAATTTAGTTCCTTGTAAGCCTCGGTCGTCGTCCATTGAAAAACCTCTTCCAATTTTTCCTTGGGAGGCGCTTCTTCGAACACGTGCTTACGCGCGAATGCCTGTTGGTATTCGTCGCTGTTAAACAGCGGATAACCGGGGTTGATGGCTTCAACGTTTTGCATGGTACCTTCCTCGTTCGGACTGGGCCGATCAGGCGACGTCTTGCAGCGCGGGCGCGCGGGCGGCGCGTTGCCAAGGCGCTTGCAGCTTCTTCCAGCAGGGGTTGTTGATCGTCATGTCCATATCGCGGGCAAAGATGGCAAAGCCGTCATAGCCGTGATAAGGGCCGGAGTAATCCCACGAGTGCATCTGCCGGAACGGAATGCCCATCTTGTGAAATACATATTTTTCTTTGATGCCAGAGCCAATTAGATCAGGCTTCAGCCGTTCTACGAAGGATTCCAGTTCGAAGCTGGTGGCATCGTCATAGATCAGCGCACCGTCCTGTACTTCCTTGAAGGTACGGTCGTAATCGTCATTGTGGGCGAATTCGTAGCCGGCGCCGATCACCTCCATGCCCAAATCTTCATAAGCGCCGATGACGTGGCGAGGCCGCAAGCCGCCGACGAAGAGCATGACCCGCTTGCCTTCCAGCCGGGGGCGATATTTGGCGATGATCGCATCCATGGCCGGCTGGTACTTGGCGATGACCCGCTCGGCGTTTTCCTTGATCGTATCGTCGAAGAAGGCCGCGATTTTGCGCAGGCTTTCGGCGATCTTGGTGGGTCCGAAGAAGTTGTATTCCATCCACGGCATCCCGTATTTCTCTTCCATGTGCCGGCTGATGTAGTTCATCGAGCGATAGCAATGCAACAGATTCAACTTGGCATGACGCGTGTTTTCCATCTCTGGAATCGAGCCGTCACCGGACCATTGCGCGATCACCCGCAAACCCATTTCCTCGATGAGAACCCGTGAACTCCAAGCATCGCCACCGATGTTATAGTCACCGGTAATGGCTACGTCATAAGGGGTTGATTCGAAACCTTCTTGATCATCACGGTTGTGCAGGACCCAGTCGCGCAGCGAGTCATTAGCAACGTGGTGACCAAGGGATTGCGAGACACCCCGGAACCCTTCGCAGCGTACCGGTACTACCGATTTACCGATTTCCTTGGCGGACTTCTTGGCAACGGCTTCGATATCGTCGCCGATCAAACCGATTGGGCACTCCGATTGAATCGTCACACCCTTGGCCAACGGGAACAGGGTATCGAGTTCGCTGATGATCTTGGCTAATTTCTTATCGCCGCCAAATACCACGTCCTTTTCTTGAAAATCGGAGGTGAAATTCATATCGGCAAAAACGTTGACCCCGCTGTAGCCCGTCACGTAGTTGCGGCGGCCGGCCCGGGAAAACTGACCGCAGCCGACCGGGCCGTGTGAAATATTCAGCACGTCTTTGACAGGCCCCCATACCACACCCTTGGCGCCAGCGTAAGCGCAACCGCGTGCCGTCATTACGCCGGGCAAGGCTTTCTTGTTGGCAACGATGCACTTGTTGGATTTCTCCAGGGCAGGGTCATTTGCCATTAGATGCTTGGCGCGTTGTTTACCCGTCTCTTCTGGGTAGACTTCTAAAACTTCCTGGATCAGTTGTTCGGTTTCTTGACGATTCATAGCCATGATCGGTTCCTCGTAATGATATGGTGGTTCCCTGCTCTTGACCGAGGGAAAGCCAAGACGGGAGTAAGGCTAAGCGGCAACGGCTTCTTCAGCAGCGGTCCTGCCGACGATGGATTCATCTTCTTCATCGAGAATGCCAAATTCCAGCAGCAGATCTTCCAATTCATCCATCGTCAATGGAGTTGGAATCACCAGCTTTTTGTTATCGACGATTTTTTGGGCCAGTTCGCGATATTCATCCGCCTGTTTGCAGTTGGGGTCATACTCGATCACAGTCATCCGGCGGATTTCGGCGCGCTGCACCACATTGTCGCGTGGCACGAAATGAATCATTTGGGTGCCCAGCCGTTCGGCCAATGCCTCAATCAGCTCAGCCTCGCGGTCAGTCTTGCGCGAATTGCAGATCAATCCAGCCAGCCGCACACTGCCCGATGTGGCGTATTTGCAAATACCCTTGGCAATGTTATTGGCCGCGTACATCGCCATCATCTCGCCCGAGACTACGATGTAGATTTCCTGGGCCTTATTTTCACGGATCGGCATGGCGAATCCGCCACAGACCACATCGCCTAATACGTCATAGAAAACAAAGTCGAGTTCTTCGTCGTAAGCGCCTTCCTCTTCCAGAAAGTTGATGGCAGTGATAACGCCGCGCCCCGCGCAGCCGACACCGGGTTCCGGGCCGCCTGATTCGACGCAACGGACACCGCCGTAGCCGACTTTCAAGACGTCATCCAATTCCAGATCCTCGACCGTGCCGGCATCTGCCGCCATTTGCATGATGGTGCTCTGAGCTTTGGCATGGAGCATCAAGCGGGTGGAATCGGCTTTGGGGTCACAACCCACGATCATCACTTTCTTACCCACCGCAGCCAGCCCCGCCACCAGATTTTGGGTGGTGGTGGACTTGCCGATGCCGCCTTTCCCGTAAATTGCGCATTGACGTATCATTGCCATGATTTTGCTCTCCGGTCGCTGAATGATGAATCTTGCTTCTTCTCCATGTTTCAAACACCGTGCCAGAGATAGTTACTGATTAATATTTTGTTTTATAAAATATATTTTTTATCCACGACCTAAATGGCGGGTGGCATAGATGACAAATACCGTGGCTTGTAGGATTGATGACAATTCCACCACAACGCCAGAAACCACAGTGCGCCTGCCCCGCAATGCCTGCTTACCAATCAACCGCTGTAACCTGCCAGCCGCGATTCTGGGGGGCCTGACCTTCCAGCGTCATCCAGCGCCGTTACTGCTTGATGGCGTTGCAGAACTGCATTACCGGTTGTTCCGGCTGCTGAAACCCCTGATGGACCCGGTCGAACGGGCGCGGCAATTCATGGATTACATGACGGTGTACTTCCGGCTGGAGGCTTTGGAAGACGTCGGCCTGAGCCCGGGCCGGCCCAAGCTGCGCGGGCGGGCAGACTATCTACGGATGGTGCGTGGCTGGGCTTTCGATCCCGATTGCCGGGAAGGGGCCGTATTGAAAGGCTGGGTGGAATCCCGCTTCGGCTTACTCACTCATTATCATGGAGGACTGCTCGCCGATCGAACCCATGATACCTATCTGCATTTTCTGGAAGCGCGCAGCCATGGTTTGTACAGCACTAACGCCCTCGAAGCGCAATTAGACCTTTTGTACACCTACTGCCAATACGAACTGTATCGTTCGCAACCGGAAGTCACCCACGTGTGTCTGTACCGTGGTTTCAATCGTTTCAGCGATGCCCAAGTTCTGGCCCAGCTTAATCGCCGCAGCATGATCATACTGCTCAATAACCTTAGCTCTTTCAGCATCCGCCGGGAACGGGCTGAAGAATTCGGTGATCACCTACTACGGGTGCAAGTACCCATATCCAAGGTATTTTTTTATAACCGGATGCTACCGGGGATGCTCAAGGGTGAAGATGAGTATGTGGTAATCGGCGGGGTTTACGAGGTAGAGCGGCTGGCTTGAAGAAACAGGGTCAGTTTAAGCAGTGGATGGCCGGTCGCATTGTTCACCGGCAAGCAATACTTGCTGTCCGCTCTTCTACTAAATGAGGAAGAAAAATATAAAATTACTATAGTGTTACGATACAGAATATCAACTCCATGGCTTTATTTGATGATTAATATCTGGTTGTAAAAAAACTGTATGGAGATGAAAATGAGAACACTATCACTAAAGACCAAAGTCATTTTATTAGGTGTTATTCCGGCGTTTTTTCTGGCGCTGGTGTTGACCGCTTTCGATGTGTACCAGCTTTATCAACTGGGCCAGCAGGAGATTGCTGCCGTGCGAACAAACATGTGGGCGGTTAAGAAAGCAGAGCTCAAGGACTACATGGACATTGCAATCGCAGCTATTCGCCCTTTATATGAAGGATCAGCAGCTGATGACCCCAAGGCGCAGGAACAAGCCCAGGTGATTCTACGCCGGCTTAATTATGGCGAAGATGGATACATATTTGCCAATCATTATGATGGAACCACATTGGTCAATCGGCCAAAACCAGAAAATGAAGGTAAGAATCAAGCAGATGCAAAGGATGCCAATGGATTTCTTTACCGTCATGAAATGCTTAAGAACGCCAGGCAAGGAAGTGGCTATGTCGAATATATGTTCAACAAGCCATCAAAAGGTCAGGTGGTAACCAAGCTAAGTTATGTAGTGGGTCTGGACAAGTGGCAATGGATGGTTGGCACTGGCTTTTACATTGACGATATTGACGATGCTGTTGCGCTGGCGAAACAGAAAAACTATCACAAACTACGTGAAACGATCATAGTCGCCGTGATATTAGCCGTCATGGCACTAATAGTTGTGGGATTAATGAGTTGGATGGTAGCACAAGCACTGGGTAAGCGCGTGCAATTAGCAGCATCAGTATCCAGTCAAGTTGCACAAGGCAACTTGGCCATCGATGTACCAATGGCTTCGAGAGATGAAATTGGTCAGTTGTTTCAGGCTATGCGAACGATGAACGCAGAGTTGCAGCGGATTGTCAGTCAGGTGACCCAGTCTGTTGCGCACGTCAGTTCCGCAGCGGCGGAGATTGCCCAAGGTAGCACCGGCCTCTCTCAACGCACCGAAGAACAAGCCTCTGCATTAGAAGAGACCGCCTCTAGCATGGAAGAGCTGACCAGTACAGTTAAACAAAGCACCGATAACGCTGGGCAAGCGAATCAACTGGCTGAGGCTGCACGAGCTCAGGCCGAGCAAGGCGGGCAGGTGGTTGAGCAAGCGGTGACAGCGATGAACGCTATTCACCACAGCAGCCGCCAGATCGCTGACATTATTGGTGTCATTGACGAAATTGCCTTTCAAACTAACTTGCTAGCATTGAACGCCGCTGTGGAAGCCGCACGGGCCGGGGAGCAAGGCCGAGGATTTGCGGTAGTAGCAGCTGAGGTAAGGAAACTCGCTCAGCGCAGTGCCGATGCTGCCAAGGAAATCAAAGCGCTGATTACCGACAGCGTGGCCAAGGTTGAGAATGGCAGCAAACTGGTAGAACAATCCGGTCAGACCCTCCAGGAGATTGTCACCGCAGTCAAGAAAGTCAGTGACATCGTCGCTGAGATGGCAGCTGCAGCTCGAGAGCAAGCCAGCGGTATCGAACAAGTTAACAAAGCTATTTTGCAGATGGATCAAGTGACCCAGCAAAACGCGGCCCTGGTAGAAGAAACGGCGGCGGCTAGCCAGTCGATGGGAGAACAGGCGCGTGAACTGAAAAACCTAATGGATTTCTTTAAGCTAAAACAGCAGGAAACGATTCCTCAGACAGTTGCCGCTACCCCCAATTTGCAAAGCGAAGGCAAGGCGCAAACCAAACTACAACCGGTTCCGGGATCAAGGCACCATCTATCCGCAGATAAAAAACCGTCCGCCGCTGCCAAGACCCGTCCCGTGCTTCGTTCCGTTCCAGTCAAGGGTAAAACAGCAACCATTGCTGATCCAGCTCATGAATGGGAAGAGTTTTAGCCGCTGTAAAAAATGCCTTTCTTCTAAACTTGCAGAAGAGAGGCGCGCAATGAAGATTGAACCGGCACAGGGGAGATGATTTCAAAAATGACGCCTTGCCCAACGTATATAAGCCACTGACAAAGCACGCTTGACACGCGATCCTTGATCCACACGCTGATCACCTCGGATAAAATTCAATCCGCATTCACAGTAACGGCCACGTTGCTGTTCCCAGACAGTACCGTCCTTCGCCACGGACAGCCTGTCACACCGCTAGCAACTTCACCAAGGCCGCCTCCAAGGGAAGCTGACGCTTCTATTTTCAGGTGAACACCCTTAAATCAACAATATGCATATATCTAATTAGCCATTCTATATCCTTAAACTTACGATTTTGTAACTCCTATATTTTTTCAGTTTCCTGGAATTTAGCGGCTGGCGCATCTAGATTTTCAAAGTCGGCTTTTCGCCGCCATTGTTTGCGAACCGATAAGGAGGAAAACAAACATGATAAATCTTAGATTCCTGTTCAGTCTCTTTATTGCGCTATCATGTAGCGTAATTACACCATCCTTTGCTGCCCGTGAAAAATTTGGCGCTGATCTGAGACATGAAGAAGTCAAAAGAGAACTTCGAACCATTAAGCCTTCTAAAGAAGAATTCCGCTGGAAGATGGTCATGCCCTGGACAGAGGGATTGCTGTTTTATGACATGGCCCAGCATTTCGCCGATACCGTTGCTCTCGCCTCCGGCGGCCGGCTCGAAATCAAGCTTTTTCCTGCTGGTGCGCTGGTTGGTGCGATGGAAAGTTTTGACGCCGTTAGCAAAGGATCCGCCGAAATTGGCCACGACTGGCCTGGTTACTGGAAAGGGAAAAATGAAGCCTTCGTAGCATTCGCCTCAGTACCGTTCGGCTTGGACACTGAAGGCTACAACATCTGGCTGTACGAGCGCGGTGGTTTAAAAATGATGCAGGACCTATACGGGCAATACAACCTGTATGCACTGCCTGGCGGTAATGGCGGCCAGGAAATGGGATTATTTTCCAATAAAAAAGCCACAAAAATGTCGGATTTCAAAGGGCTGCGGGTACGCACCCCAGGCTGGTACATGGACATCATGAACAGTTTAGGCGCCAGTGTAACCCCTTTGCCTGGTGGTGAAGTCTATCTGGCCCTGGAACGGGGCGTTATCGATGCGGCTGAATTCAGCACTCCAGCGATGAATTACCCGATGGGTTTTGACGAAATTACTAAATATGTCATTGAGCCGGGTGTCCATCAACCTTCGGTCCAGTGCGCGTTCTTCATCAACAAGGATGCCTGGGACAAATTACCGGCTGATCTGAAATGGATTGTTGATACAGCAGCAAAGGAAACCCAGCTTTGGTCAACTGCTTGGCAAGAAAACCTTAATATAGAAGCGATCAACCGCTTCAAGGGAAAGGTTGAGTTTGTGCGCATGGACGACGAAACCATCACCAACTTCGCAAAGCGCACTAAAGCGTATCTGGATGAACTCAAAGCCAAGTATCCTGATGTAAAGAAAGTGCTTGATTCACAGGACAAATTCCGTAAGGACTTTGCTGAATGGCGTGAAATTCGCAGCGGCGTGACACCCTGGCCGATGGACGATTACATCGCCGGCAAGCGTACTCAATAATCATCCAATCTCTCATCTAACCTTCACCATCATTCACCTCACTAAAGGATGTGGGGCAAGCTTCCAGCCTGCTTAAGCAGGCTGGAAGCTGCTGGCTCCATACTCTCTTCCTGTTGCAGCAGGAACCACTGAAAATTGTATGGAGGGATGGCGTATGCGTAAATTTGCTCAGGCAATCGATACTCTAAATGAAAACGCCGGCTATTACAGCGCCTTTCTAGTTCTTCCCTTACTGTGTGTTGTCAGCTACGAAGTCATCATGCGTTACGGCTTCAATGCACCGACTTCTTGGGGATTTGAGGCTACGACCTTCCTCTATGGTGTCCATTTTGTGCTGGGTCTAGGCTATACACACAAGCATAATGGCCATGTTGCTATTGATGTCTTTGAAGTCCGGCTGGCCACTCGAACCCGTACTCTGCTCAGAATTGCAGTCAATCTGATCATTTTTATTCCAACAATGGGTTTGATTTCTATCTGGTCGGTGATTTATGCAGGCACCGCCTGGATGCAAGGGGAACTCGCCTCTAGCTCCTGGGCGCCACCGCTTTATCCCTTCAAAACACTTATGGCTATTGGTTTTGTGCTGTTATTCCTACAGGGCATTGCCAAATTGATCCACGATTTCCACCACCTGAATCAGCCAGTCTTCTCCGGAGAAAACCCATTATGAATCCTGAGTTGCTGACCCTCTTAATGTTTCTTACGCTGATTCTCTGCATTCCTCTAGGGCATTCACTGGCCATTACCTTGGCGGCGGTCGCCCTGCTCTTTGGCCTGATTGACAACGGCTTTAACGTGCCGGCTTTGCTGGATCTATTTGTCAACAATAACTGGGGTACCTTTTTAAACTACACCCTGGTGGCTATTCCGTTGTTTATTTTTATGGCGCAGATTCTGGATCGCTCTAAAGTTTCTGAGGGATTATTTGACGCACTCTATCGCTCATTGGGTAAGGTGCGTGGAGGGTTAGGCTTGGCGGTCATCGTAGTCAGCACCGTATTCGCCGCTACGACCGGCATCATTGGCGCCTCGGTGGTGGCCATGGGCCTGATGGCCGGACCGGCGCTGCTGCAACGCGGCTACAATCGAGGTATGTCAGCCGGCATCATCTGTTCTTCAGGCACTCTCGGTATTCTCATTCCACCAAGCATTATGCTGGTGGTATATGGAGGGCTAACTGGCTTGAAAGAAACGTCAGTTGGAAATCTATTCGCTGGGGCGATCCTGCCGGGGCTGGTTCTGTCCGGGTTGTATTTGGCCTATGTCGCTACCCGTTGCAGCATTAACCCTAGCCTGGGCCCCCCCATTCCCGCTGAAGAGGACACACTGACAGCGGGACAAAAAACCATCATAATTCTTAAGAGTTTTCTTCCGCCTTTCGGTTTAATTTTGCTGGTCATGGGCACCATCCTGGCTGGCGTTGCCACACCCACGGAAGCAGCTGCTATGGGGGGTCTTGGGGCATTGGTATTAGCATTGGTTAACCGCATGCTCACTTGGGAGGTCATTGTACTATCCTGTGTCTCGACTTTGCGGATCACCTGCATGATCATGCTGCTTTTCGTCGGCGGTAAACTGTTCAGTGTGGTGTTTCTCAGCATCGGCGGGGGCGATGTGGTTGCCGATCTATTGCTAGGCATGGATGTCAGTCCCTATGTAGTCTTAGCAATCATGATGGCGGTAGTATTTTTTCTGGGCATGTTTATCGACTGGGCAGCAATTCTGCTCGTCACTGTACCAATTTTTACCCCCATCGCGATGGATCTAGATTTCAATCCGCTGTGGTTCGCCATGTTAGTCTGCGTGAACTTACAGACTTCATTCCTGACACCACCGTTCGGTTATGCCCTGTTCTATTTCAAAGGTGTCGCACCCCCAGCATACACGATGGGCGATATCTACAAGGGCATCATGCCCTTTGTCATGATCCAAATCCTTGGATTAATCCTCATGGTGATTTTCCCCAGCCTGATTACCTGGCTGCCGTCGGTCTTTTTCGGCAATTAAGCAGCGCAAGGAAAGAAGAAAAAAGGGGTTACCCTCTTTTTGGCAACCCAAAGGAGCACGATAGATCAAAAACCAGGCTGCAATGCGGTGAATATGCCACGTGGAATATTTAACGAACTGCCGTCGAATAGAAAGGATCAAGCCGCTACCGTATGAGATACCCCTGCTTCCCGCGCCAAGGTACGCGCTGCCCGCTCCATCCGGCTGAATATCGTTTTGTATAACTCACAGTAGGGATCTTTCTCAAACAGCGAGCCGTACACAGTGTAGGTTCGAACCGGGCAGCCACCGTGACATAGCGACAAATAGTCGCAGCTCAGACAATCGCGCTGAATCAGTTGCACCGGCCGCTCGTTAAATTGCTGGCGGGCTGGACTGTTACTCAGCAATTCACCGAAGCTGCCGCATTCAAAGATGTTGCCGTAATGGTAGTCAGGATAACTGGTCACCCAGCAGTCGCATTGCGCTACATAACCGCGGGCATCGATGGAAACCAACGCGTTGGCGCAATTCTCGCCCCAGATACAAGGCAGGGTCGCTGGCTCATGACTGAAATGCTGGAGCAATGCATCAAGCGGTCCGACCCGGACTCCTTTATGGTAACCGCGCTCCAGCCAGACATCCGCCAGTTCCGTGTAGAAGCGGCTGAGTTTCTCTACCTCCGCCACCGGCAATTCCTTTTTGGCGCGAGTCGCTTCGCCGCCAGGGAAGGGTGTGTTGACCTGGAAGTCGGTGATACCCAGTTCATCAACAAAGTGGGTATAGAACCGCTCCGCACCGATATCTAGGGTTGCTTGATTCGGCACAGCGATGACTTGTACATCAATGCCCGCCGCCCGCGCTTCCCGCACCCGTTTGCCCCAGATTTCGTTGTAGCTCTCTGGTCCTTGACCGAGCAGTTTGCGGTGCAGGTTAGGATAGTCCAGCGAGGTACCCACCGAATTACCGAACATTTTAGCGATCACCGGATTCCAGCGGGAGCTATAGGCCAGCATGTTGCTTTGCAGGCTGTGAAAAACCTGTTTACCACGCGCATCCGCCTCTCGCTGGATCAAATCATAGGCCTGTTCATACCAGCCCGGCGGCAATAGCATCGCTTCACCGCCTTGCCAATAGATGGTCAACGCCGCCAGCGATTTTTCCACCATATAGTCCAGCACCTTGCGTATCATTTCACCCAACCGGTCAAGGGTAAGCCGATCAGCCGTTTTATCTTCAAAGCAGTATTCGCAATCCGCATTACACTGTAGAGTGGAGAGCAAAATCAGTGAGAAATGGTTTTTCATGCGGAGAGATCCTCATCAGGGAGGCAAAAGGCCGTGGGCACTGTCAAATGGTGTAAGCGGAGCTTTTGTTATATTTAAGCTTCAACTTTCGACCATTCACATTATCATAGGCGCATCTGAAGCTTTTCTGAGGAAACATTTATGAAATCTTTACTGAATAGTGCCTTAATCACCATAGTCATCACATTAGGGCTGGGCAGCAGTGCTTGTACCGTTCTCGTCGATCCCAGCTCCGGCTCCAGTGCAACAACCGGCGGCTCAAAAAATTCCGCATTTATGAACCGTCAACAACAAACGGCTGAATTCGTAAAGGTTAATTTTCAACGGCTGAAGCAAGATATAGCGATAGGTCAAGGGGAATATCTGAGTTCATTGGCAACACTATTGAGCATTGAACCAAGCCGCCAGTCCGAATTCTTCGTATTCACTCAAAGGAAGTTCACAGTGTTGTTCCCCAGCGATCAGACAACGGCTGATGAAATGCTGATGGTGTTAAACCGGGAGATGCGCATCGACCCGCGCTTCGGCTCCTACTTGGCGCTGAACTGAATCACTCACTGTCCTGACAGCGATCTATCTACCCTGCATTCTGCTGCTTGGATCGCTACTGCTCCAGGCGGTGGATGCTCGTGCTGATTCCAATTATTTAGCCATACTGCTGGACCGTGCGAATACGCTCGGTCTAGCTGACCAGCGTGAGTGGCAGTCTCTGCTGCATTATCGTCCTGCCGCCAAGGGTAAAGGCGTCGTCAGTGATGCCGATGATTCCCGCTTCTTTCTTGCTCCAACGGGCAAAACTGATCCTCAGGCTGAATTGGCCGCAACTCTGCGTGCTTTTTTTAATGCTGACCTGGTCGGTAGTAATCCACAACCAGCCCAATGTGCGTTCATCGCCCGTTATCACTGGTTAAAGGCCATGCTGGACTTTGACAATCAGCGTTTACCGCCACAATCCTGCGAGCTCTTCCGGCGCTGGTTCCATGCGCTGAACACTGAATCGGTGACCCTGGTATTTGCCTCGGCCTATCTCAACAATCCTGCTTCGCTGTTTGGCCATACCTTGCTGCGGCTGGATCAGCGTGGCCAGACCGAATCAACCCGGCTGCTGGCTTATACCATTAATTATGCAGCCGACGATGCAGGCAACCACGGATTGATGTACGCGATAAATGGAATCACCGGTGAATTCCGGGGCCGGTTCGATATTCAGCCCTATTACAAACTGGTGCAAACCTACAGCGATATGGAAAGTCGCGATATCTGGGAATATCAGCTACAGCTGCGTCCATCACAGTTGCAACGCTTGCTGGAGCATATCTGGGAATTGCAGGGTATCGAGTTCGATTATTATTTTTTACACGAAAATTGCGCCTGGCAATTACTGACGTTGCTAGAAGCTGCGAATCCCAACGTCCGATTGAACGATGCATTTACTCTGTGGACCCTGCCAGCCGACACGATTCGTCTCCTGGACCAGCAACCAGGATTGATTAGAGAGGTAACCGCACGCCCAGCACGTGGAACAGCAATCCGCCGCCGCCAGCAAACACTGCGCGCTAACGAGTGGTGGCTAGTTCGGCAGTTGCGCGATGATCCCAAAATAACAGCCACCCCTGCCTTTACTGAATTGGCTCCGGAGCGACAAGCGCTATTACTGGAACTGGCGCTGGACCAACGCCAGTTCCAGCAAGCTAACCTGCTTAAGAAAGGGATGAACGCATTACCCGATGAGATAGCGCATCAGTTGCTAACTGCCCGCCACCAAATCGCAGTGCCCGCTACCCCCGTTGCTATTGAGCCCTATGCAACCCGTCCAGAAACAGGGCATGCCTCGCGGCAAATGGGCATTGGTTCCGGTCAGCGGGATGGAAAAGAGTTCGTGGAATTCACCGCTCGGGCCAGCGCTCACGATCTGCTGGAACCGGATGCCGGTTACACGCCCGACGCCCAGATCGAGGTGCTGCGCATTGCTGTCCGCCACTACCCGGATCATGGCGGCTTGCAGCTTAATCGGTTGACCTTGCTCGATATCACCTCATTAACACCGTTTGATGCGCTAGCTCCCCGCCCAGCTTGGCGGGTTCATGCCGGTTGGGAACCGGCTCCTCAAGCGGAGGATCCCGATCGCAGCGCATTTAACCTCAATGGAGGACTGGGGCTGGCAACAGAAACTCACTGGCCGTGGCGAACAGTGTGGTTCGCTTTGCCAGAATTGGAGCTGAATTTCAGCCGGGACTTTGTGAGTGATTATCGGGCCGGATGGGGAATAACAGCCGGGGCGCTCTTGCAACCCATGGCAAATTGGAAAATTTTAGCAAGCGCAAGCCGGCTGGATTATCGATTGGGTGAAACCGGAACGGCGTGGCAGGCGGCTGTGGGGCAGAATTTGGCTTTGGGGCGAAACTGGGCGCTGCGGATGGAATGGCACTACTTTCAGCAAACCCGCGAGTTCACCTTTGGATTACGCACATATTTTTGATACCGCTGCTTTTCACCGGGTATTGTAATTCAGCTTCATCAGGCTCAGCCTGCGCCTATCGATTCTTCATCGAGCCGTTGCTGTGTTGACGCCCGGTGAACGCTGTCTAATGGTAGTATTGCCACAAGGCAACCCCGCCGCCAATGGCCAGCGCCGTTAACAATACAGCAAAAGCGATCTTCCATGGGCTATATGGCCGCTCGCCCTGGACTTCCCCAGTACGGCCATTGACCACGAAATGATAAACCTGGTCCCGAAAGCGGAAGGCTGAGAGCCAGATTGGTAGCAGGATATGCTTGAAACTAATTTCGCCATAGCGGGTGTCCATCCCATGAATGCGCTGATGATCGCCGCCGATGTCACGCTGGACATCGCGGCGGATGGTGGGGACCATGATTTCCTGGGCGCGTTCGAAACCCTGTTCTAGATTAACCTGGTACATCTCACTGCGAAAACCGCTGAGATAATCCTCTTGATACGGTGTTAGATTCGCCAAGTCCCAAGGTTCGAGCCGCTCAGTAATTTCCTGCGGCAGCGAGCGGCTCGCCAGCACGAGCACGTCATCGAAGAACCGTGTGACGCGGCCCGCGGCCGGCGACCAGCGAATCTTGGTAACCACGCGCGTACGTTCCACTTCCTGGCCATTCTCGACCGCACGATAGGTTTCCCGCACTTGATAACTGTCACCGCGCTCGCCTCGGTAAGCGGTAGCGGTATCGGCATCGTAGGTCCAGTAAGGCACATACATCCCGGCAAGACGGGTGTCGTTACGAGCATAGTTCTTCAGCTTGCCGGGCGCGAACCATAAGTTGCCGAGCCATTGATGGAACGCAGAACGCGCTTGATCCCGGGTTACTTGAAAAGGCAGCAATGCCTGAGGTTGCAGTTTGCGATGCTGTCTGGTTTTTGCCACCACCGGCGAGCCACAGAACGGGCACTCTCCAGCGTGAACCGCCGCATCGAAGCTGTAAGATGCGCCGCAGGAATCACAATGAATGGAAATGCTCTCTTGGGTAGCAACTTTGCTGGCTAATTGACGCAGCGTTTGCCGGAAATCCTGTTCCACAATAGGCCGGTCAGCAATCGCAATGGAATTTTCATGACCGCAATAGGTACAGCGTAATACAGCAACCCCTGGAGCGTATTCAAGTGATGCCCCGCATTGCATACAGGGAAAGCGGCGAGGTTCCGGGCTGGAAACGGCAAGATTAAATTCTGAGTTCATGCAGTGAGTGTCTCCGGGGAGAAACCAATCGTCATAAGAAATGATAAATATTCCACGTGGAATATTGCCATACCCTTATGCGCTCGCGGTGTTTCATTTGTTGGTTTTCCAACAATCGATCATCAAAACTGTGAGAAACCTTGCGCTACAAACCTAAATTAATTCACCAAGCTATTGTTTATTTTGAGCACCCTAAATTGGTACAGGTTTTGTAATCACCAATAGTCATAGCATTTTCAGCGAGACCGCTGCTATGACCGTTATGCCCCGTACCCTTGTGATCGATGATACTACCTTGCGTGATGGTGAACAGTCAGCGGGAGTGGCTTTCTCTCAGAATGAAAAACGCGCCATCGCCAACGAATTGGTAGCGTTAGGCGTGCCAGAGCTAGAAATCGGTATCCCGGCAATGGGTGCGGAAGAGCGAGAGAGCATCCGCGATCTAGCAGCGATGGGGTTGAATGCCCGGTTGCTGGTCTGGAGCCGGATGCGAGATTCCGATCTGAAACAATGCCAGGATTTGGGCGCGTGGGGCGTGGATTTATCCGTGCCGCTGTCTGATCAGCAACTGCGCCATAAGCTGGGCTGGCAACGCAAGCAAGCATTGGATGCTATATGCCGTTTAGTTCCTCAAGCACGGGCATTAGGCCTGGAAGTCATCGTTGGTGGAGAGGACGCTTCACGAGCGGATCACGATTTCTTGCAGGAAGCCGCCGAAACCGCTCAAGCGGCTGGGGCGCGGCGTTTCCGTTTTGCCGACACACTGGGGATCATGGAACCGTTCAATACGCTGGCGGTTTTTCAACGCCTACGGGCGGCAGTGGATCTTGAGCTGGAAATGCATGCCCATGATGATCTGGGATTGGCAACCGCAAATACCCTGGCTGCCGCATTAGGTGGTGCTACTCATGTTAACACCACAGTCAACGGTCTGGGCGAACGGGCCGGTAATGCCGCTTTGGAAGAAGTTGTATTGGGCTTGCGCAAGCTGTATGGCTTCCAGATCGATATTGATCTCTCCCGCTTCCCAGCATTGTCGCAACGGGTCGCCGCTGCCGCTAATCGCCCATTGTCCTGGCACAAGAGTCTCGTTGGCGAAGGGGCTTTCACGCATGAAGCAGGCATCCATATCGATGGACTCTTGAAACATCCGCTGAACTATCAGGGCGTGGACCCCGCAGAGTTGGGTCGTAGCCACCGGCTGGTGCTGGGCAAACACTCTGGCACACAGGCGGTGCTTAAGGTCTATAAGGATCTCGGCATTCCGCTGAATCAGCATCAAGCAAGGGCCATTCTCCAAGGTATCCGTACCTTTGTCGGTCAGCACAAGCGCCTTCCGGAACCGGACGAACTCCAGGTCTTTTACCGCAATCTTGATCACCGGCACTCCCTCCCGCCATAGATATCCATACGCTTACCTCTTACTGAGCCAAGTTATAACTCTGCTAAAACGCCCTGAAACCTGAAATCCATCCATACTGAGGTATAAATCATGAGCACCATGACACTGCGGGAAGAACTGGCTGAACTGTCTTCAGCAGAAGATTTTCTCAATTATTTCGATATTGATTTCGAACCTGCCGTGGTCGAGGTCAACCGTTTGCATATCCTCAAACGGTTCCACGATTACTTGCAGCAAGGCAATCCAGTAGAGCGAGGAGGATTTGCTCGATGCTTGCAACGTGCCTACCAGGATTTTGTAGAATCCGATGCGTTAACTGAGAAGGTATTTAAGGTTTTCCACCGCCAAGCAGCGCAACGCGAGGTGCGAATCCCGCTAGCAAACCTCGGTCGTCCGGCGTGATGCTGCAACCTCTATTTGCCTGCGGCGATGCGGTACGGGTGGTCCGTAACATCCGCAACGATGGCACCTATCCTGGCCAACCGGCCGGCGCGTTGCTGGTGCGGCGCGGCAGCATAGGCTACGTCCGCCATATTGGGGTCTTTCTGCAAGATCAACTTGTCTATAGCGTACACTTCCTGGAACCGGGCCAGCGGATCGTCGGCTGCCGGGAAGTGGAGTTGATTTCAGCAGATGCACCGTGGATTCCCAATCGCTTCGAGCGGGGTGACCGGGTAATCACGCTTCGCACGTTGACCGTTAAAGGCACAGTGGCGGCTGCCATCAGCGCAGTGGGTGAGGTGATGGCGGTGATTCGCGATTCAACACCGATCCACTATCATGTACTCTTTGGCAAGCGGGTGCTGCGTGTGCCAGAGGAGGCGTTAGAGCCGGCTGTCACTTCTTCATCCTCAGCCCTGCACTCGCTTGAAGAAAGTTGCTAGAGCCAGCGCTTTTGTTCGCTTAAGCAGAAGCCCGCTCCACACATGTCAGTTAGCAGGACTTAGCAATAATGATTCGAGTTGCCGGGTTCCTTTTGTTGTTGCTAGCGGCATCCGCTTACGCGGAGTCACTCACCGGACGGGTTATCACAGTCAATGATGGCGACACTCTGATATTGCGTATCGCAGACCGGCAGCCAGTTAAAGTCCGCCTCGCTGGCATCGATGCCCCGGAATACAATCAGCCATATGGCAAAGCTGCCCGGCGGGCGCTGTCTGCATGGGTATCGGGGCGAACGGTACAAGTCACTGTGTACAGCCGCGACGATTACGGGCGGGTTGTAGGCACACTCGATGTATCTAGCCAAAATGTCGAAGCTGCATTGGTAAAACAAGGTGCGGCTTGGGTGTATCGCCGCTACAACCGTAATCCACATCTGCTGGAATTAGAAGCGCAAGCGAAGGCAGCCCATCGGGGGTTGTGGGCGCTGCCAGAGGATCAGCGTATCCCTCCGTGGGTATGGCGGCGGCATGACAAGAAAACAGGATCGCTAACCACCACTTCATCTGCGTCAACACCTCCATCTGGCTGCGGGGCAAAGCGCACCTGCAGTGAAATGAGTGATTGCAAAGAGGCGCAGTTCTACCTAAAGAGCTGCGGTGTAAAACGCTTGGATAGGGATCAGGACGGCACACCGTGCGAGCGTTTATGCAAGGACCAGTAACAATATTTCTCTTCCCTGGGATAGAAGATACGGCGTGAAGCACTGGGGTAGCTTGATACGACAGCTATCGGGCATCGGAAATCACCCCATTCAATATCACAGCCGCCGCATTTTGATATCGAGGATTTGAATCCGGTAGGCAATTTGCCTTGGAGTCATTCCCAGCAACCGGGCGGCCTTAGCTTGCACCCAACCCGCCTGCTCCAGAGCGGCAATGACCCGATCCCGTTCATCCAGATCCGGATTATCCAGGTCTGTGTTGTTCGGGGAGGGAGAAAGTATTGCATGTGCAGCACCACGAGGGTTCAGCCCGCTTAACTCAATCACATCTTGCGCGATTATACCGTTAGCACTCATGATCGCGCTGCGTTCCAAGCAATTTTCCAATTCGCGGACGTTGCCCGGCCAGGAATGGCGCATCAGTAAACGGATAGCGTTGTCAGTGATGGCTAGCATCCGCCCTTGCTGTTTACCAATTTTCTCCACAAGAAACCGTGCCAGATCGGGAATATCCTCTTGGCGCTCGCGCAAAGCCGGCATGAAGATCGGCATAACATTGAGCCGGTAGTACAAATCTTCCCGGAAATGTCCTTCATCTACCGCTGATTCCAGATCGCGGTTGGTGGCAGCGATAACCCGCACATCCACCCGCAGGGTCTGGCTACTGCCAACCCGCTCTAGCTCGCCTTCCTGCAATACCCGTAGCAGCTTGGCTTGAAAGGTCAGGGAAATATCACCGATTTCGTCCAGGAACAGAGTGCCCCCGTGAGCCTGTTCAAAACGGCCTTTGCGCTGGTTAACCGCGCCGGTAAACGCACCTTTTTCATGCCCGAACAATTCCGATTCCAGCAAATTGTCTGGCAGCGCTGCACAGTTTAGTTTGACCAACGGCCCGCCAGAACGCGGTGAATTATAATGAATGGCGCAAGCGATCAATTCTTTACCGGTACCTGACTCACCGCGAATCAGCACCGTAGTGTTCCATTTTGCGACCTGCCGTACCTGCTCAAAGACCCGTTGCATCGACAAGCTGTGGCCGACCATACTGTCAAAACCATGCTGGCCGCGCACCACTCGCCGCAAACTGTCGCGCTCGGCGGTCAACACTCTACGCTCACGCTCGGCCTCCCAGGCAGCACACACACCATTGGCAATCAGGTTGGCAACCATCTCCAGAAAACGGGCACGTTCCGGCAACCATTGGTCACAACGAGGCGGTTGTGCTGCCAATACCCCAGAATAACGGCCCGAGCCAGCTCGAATCGGCACACCGATGAGCGGCAACTCCCGATCGTAAAGATGCAAGCGATCAAGAAAACGCGGCTCATCGGCAAGACGCCGTATCATTACCTGCTGGCCGCGTTCTAACACCATCCCCAATACGCCTTCACCTGGCAGGTAACTCACCGGTTCATGTTCACCCGGCCGCTGGCCATGAATGGCGCTGACCAGAAGGGTGCCGCTATCCGGATCTACCAGCGAAACCGTACCGCGCTGAAACTCACCGTGCTCATGCAAGATGTGTAAAACCTGGTCAAGAGTTTCCCATACCGGATTGGGACTGCTTAGGATCTGGCTAACCTGGAACAAAGCTGCCAGTTCAATTTCCAGTAGCGCTGACCAATCCACAGCGTTCTCCACAGCAACGGCGCTCAAGTACTCTGCTCATCACGATCTTCATACTTGATGGGTAGCGATACCTGCCAGCGGCAGCCAGCAGTGTAATCAGGATCAAGGCGAATCATGCCTCGTTGTTCATTCACCACCTCCTGCACCATGGCTAGGCCCAAACCTACATGGGTAGTAGGGCGCTTAGTGGTAAAGAACGGCTCAAAGATCTGCCAATGAAGATCTGGAGGCACTCCCGGTCCGCTGTCCTCAATCACCACAAACACCGCTTGCTCCTCGATGCCAGTGGCGATACGCAGTTCACGCGGTTTATGACGATTGCTCTCGATAGCGTCCAAGGCATTGTCAAGCAACTGTTTGAACATGCCACGCAGGCGGCTAATGCGCGCCGTAATGGCAGGCAATATAGGTGTTGGTTTCCAATCCACGATCGTGCCGCTCGCCAGCAGGCGCTGCTTGCACAATTCCAGAATTTCTCGTAGCAGCTGATTGATATTGACCGGTGCCATCGCTTCCGGAGGCACTTCCGGAACCAGCGCTCGTAGCCGTTCCAGGGCCGCCTGGCCGGTAGTAGCCGCCTGGCTCAAGGCATGGTAGAGGGCCGGATCGGCTTTCACGCCGCGCCGTTGCATGAGATCATAAGCAGCATTAATCAGGTTCAGCGGCCCCTGCATCTGGAAAATCGAAGCTTGCAGCGCTTCGCGCATACTGCGCACCCGTTCCTGCTCGGCAAGCAAGGCGCGCATAGCGTTCATTCCTACCGCTTCCTGCTGGCGTTTCAACGCTGTGATTTCATTGGCCATGAGCAACAGGTAGGTTTGGCGCACCGGCTTGAAAAAAGTCGCAGCGCTGCTGTCCTGTTCGCGGAACCAGACACCCGAACAGGAAAACCAGCGCGGTTGACCCTTACCACCGGGATCAAAGCTCACCTCCTTGTCACGGAAGCCTTGCTCTGCATGGGAACCCCAGGGGAAAGTTTCACCCAGAGTCTCGCGCAGAGCACGCAGGAATTCTGCCGCAGGTTCCCGGACCCGCAGGTCACCCACCAGCTTCTTGTATTCGTGATTGTCGAGAATCACCCGCCCATTTTCATCAAGCAGGGCAATGATCGCAGGCGCAGCATCCACCATCGATTCAATCAACGCCTTCTGATAGTGCAACTGCTGCTCCAAGTGGTGCATCGCGGTCACATCGCGGTGAATGCCAAGAAAATATGAGCTCTTCGCCCATTCGTCATGAACCGGCATGGCCGTGAGTTCTGCCAGATAGACCGTGGAGCGGTTGCGGCGGTTAACCAGCAACCCGGTCCATGGCTTGCCGCGTTTGAGCTGCCGCCACATTTGCTCATAGACTTGAGCGGGTGTGCACTGGTCGGAGAGCATCGTGGTGTTTTTGCCTAATACCTCTTGCGAGGTATACCCAGTGACTTCGGTAAAGGCTCGATTTACATAAAGAATATTTGCAGCAGAGTCGGTAATGCAGACAGCAGTTGTCAATTGATCCACCACTTGGGCGAACACCCAAGGTGGCAGGGTGTTGGCAGACACAACGGGTTGCGCCTTTTCCTCCTCGGTTTCGATAGAAGCGTAGCCGAATACTTTGTGATCATTCTTAGCCATAGGTGTGCTCGGCATGGTGGAGTGGCTGAAACAAGGGATATGAAGCGTTAATGCAATTGCGCGGCCAAGATAGGTATTACGTCTCGTGCGCTAG
>ERZ795053.698-NODE-698-length-42748-cov-15.332888_pt1 | contig 42748 bp, 41 predicted proteins | sample MGYA00375137_ERZ795053 | MGnify/ENA primary metagenome ERZ795053 (study PRJEB30182, sample SAMN05720284) | activated sludge metagenome | isolation source: Anaerobic digester | place: Hong Kong | collected 2014-12-17 ... | reverse complement strand
ACAAAACCAAAGAATAGATGCCATCAAAATGGCCTTTCGTCAAAACGGATTGCCCCAATACGTACGGATAAGGATTTAGCCATTTTGTGCCCTCAAACATTGAAAAGAAGGGCAATCCAAAGCAAACCAGAATCCCGGCTAAAACGGGTTTGATCTGATCGTTGAACACAACTGAAAAAAACATGAATAGGGCAAAGAAAAATGTCACGCTGATCAGCTGTTGAACAATCATTGCCAGGAGTTGAGGAGTGAAAGCAACTGAGTAGCCGGATAACATCATGACAAGCGGTGCGATGAATACAAAAAACAGTGTGATCCCCATGACAACCATATATCCCGGCAAAACTTTTCCCCAGAAGATTGACGGCCGGTTTTTCTTTGATAATAAGAAGAAAATCGTTCCCTTATCCACTTCTTTAGCAAACAGTGGAAATACCATAATGAGAACAAACAGTGGAAGAAACTGCCCAAAATTCTTGGAATACCATTGCGACAGAAGGAAAAATTGGTCATCTTCAACCATCTTTGAAAGTTGTGTGGTTTCAGCCAGCATATTTTTAAAAAAATCCGGCAAATTCTTCATTTGCTCGCTGTCAAAATTCATTTGTGCCATGATTTCATCGATAAACGGTCTGGTAGCGATTAATACCACCAACATCAGAATAAAAAAAAGAACCAACAGGATGATTCTGAATTGCATCTCCATCATCGTTTTTTTAAGCATAATGCTTCCCCCTTAGTAGCGTTTGAAAAAACATCTCCAGATTGGGAACGACTTCTTCTGCTTGTTCAGCTTGTCGAAGGAAATGGATGGTTTTTTCATCTGCTGTAAGAATCACCAGCTTTTCCCTGTCCTTTTGGGAAGAGAGAAATTGGTAGTGATTCGGCAGCTGCTCATCCAAAGGCAAATAAAAAACCCGAAAATCCGCTTTGATATCATCGGTATATCCGGAAAAAAGAATCCTGCCATCAAAAAGAATGGAAATTCTGTCTGCGATCTTCTCAACCTCCGAGATAATATGGGAGGTATATAAAACGGTTTTACCATCAATCACCAAATTGCGTATAATCTCCAGTACATCATCTCTTCTGATGGGATCCAATCCCCAAGTTGGTTCATCAAAGATATAAAGGGAGGCTTTTTGCGCCAAACACAAACTCAGATACAATGACGTTTTCATGCCATGTGAAAAACCCTTGATCTTTTTCTTCATAGGCAATGAAAACCGCCTCATGAAATCAAATGCCCGATTCGGATCGAATTGATCAACGATACGGGTACATACTTTGATGGCCATTTCCGGGGTCATGAACTCGTAAAAACTTTTATCTTCCGGTACGAAGGCTACATTTGGCCGAACATCATCAATTTTCTCATTGAACACCCTAATGTCCCCCTGATAATGAATAAAGCCCAACACCGATTTGATCGTTGTGGTTTTCCCAGCTCCGTTGGGTCCCAATAAGGCATGAACTTCTCCTTCGTTAACATCGAAATCGATTTCCTTAACGGCGTGAACATCGCCTTTATAGACTTTGTCCAATCCTTTTATCACCAATGCTTTCTTTTCTGCGCCGATCGATCCGCTTTCTTTCTCGCTTATTCTTCTTTCCAACATCTCTCTATCACCTCGTTCACATCTTTTTTTTGAATGCCGGCTTTCTTCATCCGTTTGATCAACGGCAGCAACTCAACCTCCAAATCTTCCAAAAGACGGTTTTTAATCCCATTTCGGTTTACATTAATCATAAACCCAATGCCGGGTCTGGAAAAGATGATCCCTTCACTTTCCAGTTCACGGTATGCCCTGGCGACCGTGTTTGGATTCACTTGAATGTCTTTGGCCAGTTCTCTGATTGACGGGATTTGAGAATCTCTTTCAAATTTTCCCGTCATGACCGCCTCTTTAATCCCCATTTTGATTTGTTCGTAAACAGGAAGCGGCGACCGCAATTCTATTCGCATCCACAAAAGAAACACCTCCGAATTGTCTGTATTATAACATATAGTACAGTATAAGTCAAATTGACTTTGTGATAGAATTTAGAATACGGTTCAACCATGCTACTGCGGGGTGTTATGATGAATCAAAAAAGGATAGAAGATTTCGGAATCAAAATCGGTCGGATGAAAAAAGGACCGTTGAATAAAATATCGGATGTGAAGGGTGTGCTTGTTGGCCACTGTACCATTGATACTGCGGATCATAAAACAGGCTGTACTGTCGTTATTCCAGGAATAGACAATCCCTATATTCATCGTCCGACCTGTTCGTCTTTTGTGATCAATGGGTTTGGCAAAACCACCGGCCTGATTCAAATCGACGAATTGGGTGAGCTTGAGAGCCCCATCGTCCTGACAAATACCTTGAACGTCGGCCTCATGCAAGATGCCCTTTATGAGTATATGCGCTTCAAATGCCGATCAGCAGGGATCGATCTCAACAGCTTCAATTCGGTTGTGGCTGAGTGTAATGACAGCTATTTGAACCGCATCTGTGAACGGATTGTGACAAAGGAGCATTTGTTCAATGCCTTTGAAAACCTCACATCTGACTTTGCAGAAGGGGATATAGGAGCCGGAAAAGGGATGTCATGCTATCAGTTGAAGGGCGGCATTGGTTCTGCTTCCAGGTTGGTGGTTTATGACTCAAGACCCTTTATACTGGGCATCTTGGTTTTATCCAACCATGGATTGTTAAAGGATTTGATCGTAAATGGGAAAAAAGTAAGTAATGTCCATCAAAGTACGCTTTCTTTGGATGATGAAAAAGACGAAGGCTCGATTATCACCATTTTGGCTACCGATGTTCCTCTGAATGCCAGACAGTTAAACAGACTTTGTAAAAGGGTTCAAAATGGCATTGCCCGAACAGGATCCTTTACATCCCACGGTTCGGGTGAAATCGTCATCGGATTTTCAACCGGCAACCTGAACGAAAATAACGATGGGGCGTTTCAAAAGCACACAACCTTAAAAGACTGCCATCTTGACATACTTTTTGAAGCAACTACAGAAGCTGCAGAAGAAGCCGTTTTAAATTCAATGATATGCGCCAACTCCGTGATGGGTTACAATGGTCATTTCAGAGAAAGCTTGGCAACTATCCTTCATTCTAACCTTATTTAGATCATCAGTAATCTAAAAAGAATCTAAATGCCATTGCTAATTCTCGGGATTTTTGATATAATTAGCTGTTGTTCATATTGATCATACGATTCAATCATAAACACTCAAGAAAATGATCAAAAATAATTTGTTCACTCAATTGTCTTTCGAACTCAGAATAGCTTACCCAGACTCTTTTTGTTTTTATAGGAGGTTAAAAGCTATGCCGGATCGGGCAAGGTTCAGATACTTTAACAATCTGTTTTTTATTTTCTTAATTTTACTCCTGTTTGCATCTGTTTATGCTTTTTCTTCCGAGACTGGGTCGACCTTAAAAGTAGGCATCTATCAAAATCAACCGAAGATTTTTTTGGAAGAGGATCAACAACCATCGGGATTTTGGGTGGAGATCATGGATGCGATTGCAGCACAAGAAGGCTGGACTGTTGAATACGTTGCCGGTTCATGGGAAGAGTGTTTACACCGTTTGGAGAATGGGCAAATCGATGTTATGCCGGATGTTGCTTTTACCGAAAAAAGAGATGAGCTTTTTCTTTTTTCGGATGAAAGTGTTTATACCAGTTGGTCTGGTATTTACACTCAAGAGGGCGAAGACATCAAGTCCATACTGGACCTTGATGGAAAAACCATCGCAGTATTAAAAAACAGCGTCAATTACGAGGGCCCTGAAGGGTTGCTTTCTCTCGTTAATGCCTTTGATATGCACTGTACGTTTGTGGAAAAGGATGATTACCTTCAAGTATTTGAGGCAGTCCAAAAGGGGCAAGCTCATGCCGGTACAGCCAGTAAGGATTTCGCTATCCGACATCTGTCTGATTTTCAGTTAATCAACACCCCCATAATTTTCCAGCCATCTACTTTGTATTTCGCCTTTCCTCTACGGTCTGAACGGGCTCAAGCAATAAAAGAGCGAGTAGACTTTCGTATTTCGCAGTTTAAAGCCAATAAAGATTCGGTTTACTATCAATCCATGGAAAGATGGTTTTCAGTTAATCCTGAAGATTCCTCTATTTTCAAATGGCTTTTTTGGGGGTTGATAATCTGCACAGGTGTCATTGCTTTATTAGTCAGCGGAAGCCTGTTGCTGCGTTCCCAGGTGCGTTTGAGAACAAGAGAATTGACTGAAGAGATTGCAGAAAGAAAAAAGGCACAGGAAGAATTAAGCCAACATGAGAAACAACTGGAAGAAACCGTTGCAGCAAGAACAGCGGCATTAACGCATTCAAACAAGGAATTGGAGATGTTCGCTTATATCACTTCTCATGATCTTCAGGAACCCCTTCGTATGGTCACCAGCTATCTTCAGCTAATTGAGAAACGTTTTTCCCAAAAGCTGGACGATGATGGAAAAGAATTCATCGCTTTTGCCGTCGAGGGGGCAAAAAGAATGCAAACTCTAATTAACGATTTACTCAAGTATTCACGTGTTGGTACCAAGGCGAAAGAATTTACTCCTGTTGATTGCAATCAGGTCCTTGCCGATACGCTGAACAACTTAGAAGTAGCCATTCAGGAAAGCCAAGGTTGCATTACATATGACACGTTACCCACCGTGACAGGCGACGAAACACAACTCAGACAACTTTTTCAGAATTTGATTGGAAATGCGTTGAAATTCCGTGGTGAGAAAACTCCGGAGATTCATGTTGGTGTAGAATCATCCGATCGATATTGGGAGTTCACCGTTACTGACAACGGAATCGGAATAGATTCAAAATACTTTGATCGCATCTTCCAGGTTTTTCAGCGATTACACGGCAGAAATGAATATTCCGGGAACGGTATCGGATTAGCCGTTTGCAAAAGAATAGTGGAAAGACATGGGGGGGAAATAAAGGTTGAATCCGTATCCGGTGCAAGTACCACCTTCACTTTTACCCTTGCAAAAGAGGAGCAAAATCTATGATTGAAGAAAGACATTCAAATTCAATTGAAATATTACTGGTTGAAGACAGTCCCGGCGACCAGCGGCTCACCCGTGAAGCTTTGAAAGAGGGGAAAATCAACAACAATCTTTACATTGTTGAAGACGGTGAGGAAGCACTTGCCTTTTTAAGAAAAGAAGGCACTTTCTCAACGGTTCCGAGACCTGATTTAATATTATTGGACTTGAATCTTCCGAAGATGAATGGGCAGGAAGTTCTTGAAATCATAAAACAGGATGAAAAGCTTAAAAGGATTCCCGTTGTGATATTAACAACCTCTCAAGCGGATGAAGACATCTTAAAGGCTTATAACCTCAATGCCAATTGTTATATCACTAAACCAGTGGATTTCGACCAATTCAGTCATGTTGTGAAAAAAATTCAGGAATTTTGGTTCACAATCGTCAGATTGCCGGAGGATTGATACCATGAAAAATGAACAGATCAATATACTGCAAATAGAAGATAATCCTGGGGATGTGAGGCTAATCCGGGAAATGCTTAAGGAATGTAAGAGCCTTCAATACCATTTCGAGGAAGCTCACTCCCTTGAAGAAGGCAAACAACGAATAAAAAAGGGGGATATCGATGTTGTTCTTCTGGATTTAGGCCTTAAGGAAAGTTATGGCTTAGAGACTTTAAAAGAGCTTCTCTGCTCTGAGTTCAAGATACCGGTGATCATTGTTATGACAATTATGGATGATGAGGAATTGGGAATTAGCGCTGTTAAGGAAGGTGCACAGGATTATCTCATAAAAGGACAAATTAACGGTCATTTGTTGTGTCGCTCCATACAATATGCCATTGAAAGAAATATAGCCAAGGAAAGGCTGGAGACCGCCTATGCACAGCTGGAAGAAAAGGTTAGGGAACGAACTGAAGATTTATACTTAACGCTGCAATCACTGAAAAATGAAATCACTGAGAGAAAGAAAACTGAAATGGAATTGAAAACGGCAAAAGAAGCCGCAGAAGTTGCCAATCAAGTCAAGTCTCAATTTTTGGCTAATATGAGCCATGAAATCAGAACACCTATGAACGGCGTCATCGGTATGACCAATCTGCTGTCTGACACTTCTTTAGACGAAGAACAAAGGGAATATCTGGATTTCGTAAAAATCTCAGCAAAGAACATGATGATGATCATCGATGATATTTTAGATATTGCCAAATTGGAATCCGGCAGGGTCGAAGTTAAAATCGCCCCCTTTGAATTGGACCGAATGGCCGATAACATGATGTCCCTTCTCTTTTGCAGTGCCCAAAAAAAAGGGCTGCAGGTTGGCATTCAGAAAGACAAGACCATTCCTCATCTATTGGAGGGGGATGCGTTGAAAATCAGGCAAGTGCTGACAAATCTGATCGTAAATGCCTTGAAATTTACTCACGAGGGACACATTCTCCTGGAGATCAAGGAAACGGGTTGTGTAAGAAATGTACACGAAATAGAATTCAGTGTGACCGATACCGGCGTGGGTATATCTGAAACTGTACAAAAAAAACTTTTTCAACCTTTTGTACAAGGAGATTTGAGTTCCACGAAAGAATACCAAGGTACCGGCCTCGGCTTGGCCATTTCCAAACAGCTGGTAGAATTGATGGGTGGCACCATCGGTTTAGAAAGTTCTCCGGGTAACGGAAGCCGGTTTTTCTTTACATTAAAATTAGCCGAAGCTAAGGCGTCTTCAGCCTGATACCCTTTTTTTTTGCATCTCAATCAATCAACTTTTTTCAACTGCAGCGGGGTTTATCAGGACATTTTTCCTCTCCAAAACCTTTCGGACTTCAGTATGAATCTCTGATTTTAAGGTCTTGATACGTTTTTAACCGGCGACTTGATTCTTTTTTTGTTTTTGTTGAAACAGGCGGACCTTTTCAGAGGCGTTACCGTAGATTTCTTCCAATCCCAGTGCTTCACCGGTAACGGACTTTCCATAGACAATGTAGTGTTTCACAACCTTTAAATCCAGCCATTGGTACACCCCATTCATGGTATCGTTCATCGCACTAATACTGGAAAGCTCCATTTGCTGAAAACCCAGTTGTTTAAGGTTTTTTCTCAATTTTAGCATTAAAAACCCCGGAATCCCCTGTCTTTGATAGGCTTTGACCACAAACAAGATAACCCCTCTTGCTATTTTGGTGTTTTTTTTGGATTTTAATATGTGATACCAGCCCGATGGAAGAATTTTGCCTTTGGCCTTTTTGATTCCTTCGTTAATATCCGGCACGGCAAGGATTATCCCGATTGGTTTGTTATCCTTTTTGACAATAATGGCCATACCTGGATCGATGACAATCTTCAGTTCTTTCACCATCTCCCGAACCTCATCCTTAGTGGGGGCAACCAGGTCTTCTTCCCAAATATCGGGATACGACTCATTCATGATCGTGAAAACGTCTTCAACAACCTGTTCCGTGCTCTTTTTTGTTTTTAAGTTGACGGTTTCAGAAATATAGCCGCGTTTTTCAAAAACAACTTGGCAAATCACATCACTAAGTGTTTCTACACTCATCACTTCCACTTGTTCGGGAGTGTATTCCCCATAGGTTATGGCTATTTTCTTCATCATCTGTTTGCTTTTTTCCGGAATGGGACTATTTAAATCGTGTTTATACGCCCAGTATTTTAAGTATTCGTCATATTCCTTGAAGAAATCTCTGTAATACGGAGGATGATAGGGCATTAATACTGCAGGCGTTTTATCGTACCCTTCCACCAGAAGCCCTCTGTAATCGTCTCCATTTGTGGGCGAAACCGGTCCCTTAAGATAAACCATTCCTTGTTCTTTTGCCCATTTTAAACAGGTATCTAATAACGCCTGTGCAACCTGTTTGTCGTTAATTGATTCAAACAATGTGAAGTAAGCATGTTTATACTCTTTACGCTTGTTCAGAACCTCTTCAATGCCTACTGCAACCCTTCCGACAACCTGACGATCTTTTAAAGCCACATATAACTCATGGGGGCCGTTATCAAAGACCAATGAGCCTTTGCCTTGTGCCAGTTTTTTTGCCTCTGAACGAAACATAGGAACCCAAAAAGAGGTGTCTTTGTACAATTTTTCGGGAAGTTCTATGAATTGTTTTCTCAATGAAGCTGTATCAACTCGTCTGATCTCTATCACAAATCATCACCTTCTATTGGGTTTAATCGACTACTCCCAAATATCTAATAAAGTCATATTCTTCTATTGGAATCTTAAAATAATCATTCAACGTTTTATTGTCAGCGTTAATCATGATATCTTGCATCTCTATTGCTAAATTCTCCATGGTCTGCTCGTTGATTAGGATAATTTTCTCAATCTCGTTATCCTCATCCAAATACACATTAATGGAAGGGTATTCTTTTTGAAAGAGCATGATGATCTCAGGGGGAGAAAGAATTATTTTGAAGAAATAAGTGTTTTCTTCCGTTTTTTCAGGATAAACTTCCAGCAGCTCTATGGAATCAATATTGATCAAAAAATCTAAAAAGGCCATGAGTAAATCGGTGGGATTAAACTGGGCTTCTTGACCAGCCTCAAAACTCTGGGTGGCATATTCTTTCTCTTCGATATTTAACACATACATCAACCGTTCTCTGTATTGATAAAGTATGGTTAGCCCTTCAAGCATCCTTGGCGAATCAAAATCAATTCGAAAATCCCGTAAATCCCGGCTATAGAAATCCATGGCATAATTCAATTCATAGGGTTGGTTTTTTTCCAAAAGGTTGGCATGAATGACCAAATGTCCTTGAATATTCTGCATCCCTGAGAATTTTCGGATAGATTCGCTCCAAGCTTGAAAACTGTCATCATCGAATGCAGCAAAAACAAGCCCACCAAATACAAACAGTAGGAAAAAGAAACCTATCCAGCGCTTCTTCATCTCAAGCTTCCGATTCTTTCCCTTGGATTAATAATTTCCGTGATTCTGACGCCAAAGCTCTCACTAACAACTACAACTTCGCCTTTTGCAATCACCTTGCCGTTTACCAGAATATCGATATGTTCTCCGGTTAATTTATCCAGTTCAATAATCGATCCGATATTGAGATCCATAATGTCTTTCAATTTCATTTTGCTTCGTCCCAATTCAACTGTGATTTCCAAAGGAACATCGTATAATAATTCCAGTTGTTTTGGCAGCTGAGTGTAAACCGGTTCGTCAAAATCCTCAAATTCCACCGGTTTAGCGTTGACAGCTTCCTGCTTTTTAGGCTTGGGCGGCATAAATGCGCCTCCTGTCTGCTGTGACATGGGTTGTTGACTAGCCGCAGCGGCTGGCATCTGCCTTTTTGACTGTGAAGCCTGAGACGGTTCGCCCAGATCCAGCTTTTGAGTTTCATGAGCATTTGTTTTGGTCACTTTGGCGTATAGATCCTTCACAAATTTGATCGGCAATAACTGAAAGATATTGGTGTTGGCATATGAACCGATACTCATGTTAAAAGAGACCAGAACAATCTCATCATCCGATCGGTTTTCAGGAGGTGGAAAAATCAGATTTTCATCGTTGAAGTCAACCATCGATACTTGTGGAGGGGTAATATTCACTGATCCATCCAAAAATTCGGACATGGAAGTAGATGCCGCACCCATCATCTGGTTCATCGCTTCACCTACTGCACTCATTTTCATTTCATCCATTTGCACGTCAGGATTTTCGCCGGTTCCGCCCATCATGAGATCGGCAATAATCGCAGCTGTTTTGGTATCCACCACAAAAAAGTTGGTGCCTTTGATGGCCTCCTCAAAATTTAAGGTGGTGACTAGCCTTTCTCCGTCAAATTGATCCTTTAAAGTGTTGAGTTTGATGACACTGACCTTAGGTGTTGTGATTTCAACATTTTGGCCAATAATCGTAAAAAGTGCAGTGGATGCTGATCCCATGATCATGTTACCTACTTCACCGATCATGTCAATTTCTTCACCGGTGAGACTGCCCTGTGATCCCCCCAAACTCGCTGAAGGAGATTGGGTTTCCTCTATTTCTTCCTCCTCATCATTACCGGAGTTGATCGCACCCAGTAAGGCATCTAATTCATCTTGAGATAAAAAATCGTTATTGTCGGTCATGATTATCCCTCCCCCTCGCTAACTTCTTGAGCAAAATCTTTGATATCCGATTCGAATTCTTCGTCTTCCCTCACCAATTCGGTGATCTTGATCGCCCTTTTTCCACGTTTTTTCCCTGCAACACCCTTGAATCTGGGTTTGCTGCCGATGCACACATCGACTTCCTCATCCTTGTATCGATCTAATCGAATCACATCACCTACTTCCAAATACAGTAAATCCGACAGGGACAAGTGTGTCTTCCCCAGTTCAACCGCTAATTCAATCGGTGTTCTGTCCAGATTCTTCCGAATAACCGGTCTTAATTCAGATTGTTTTTTCTGCAATGAATTGGCAAACCACATTTGATTAGTAAGATTTTCACTAAATGGTTCGATGACGGAAGAAGGAAAACACACGTTGAGAAATCCTTCAACGTTACCAATAACAATCTCCAGCGTCACCAACAACGTCATTTCATTTTGAGGCGCTATTTGAACAAACTGAGGGTTGGATTCAATATTTTCAATCTCCGGAACAAACTCCATGACATTCACCCAGGCATCTCTCAAGAGGGTTAAAAACCGCATGGCTTCTCTTCTAACGATGTTGAGTTCGATCTCCGTCAACGTTCTGGGTTTTGAAACGGTTTCGCCAATCCCTCCCAAAATTCTGTCAATCATCCCGAAAATGACACCAAGGTTCACTTCGAGGATGGCGCTGCCACTGAGAGAATTCCCGGTAAAAATCGTCATAAACGTTGGATTTGACAGGGATTTTAAAAACTCACTGTAGGTAATCTGGTCAATCGGTCCCAGGTTGACATCCACATAATAGCGCAATCTTCCTGACAAATAGGTGGATAGAGAACGGGCGAAATTTTCATTCAACATCTGAAATGTTCGGATTTGATCCTTAGAGAATTTCATCGGACGTTCAAAATCATACAGTTTGATCTTTTGTTCCGATTCCTCTTTTTTCATCTCTTCGACGTCTACTTCACCGGTATCCAGTGCTCCCAGTAGACTATCAATCTCTTCCTGACTCAAGGAATCCGCCATTCTCACCACCTCCTTCTTTCTTTAACTATCTTTATGATGTACACTTTCTCTTCTAAACTTGTTTACACTCACAGCGGTTGAAAAAATACACAAACGCTGTGCATTTACTGTACCGACGTAATGGCCGTAATATGATAATAAACCTCGACAACTCCAAATTTCGCTTTATCACCCACATAAGCGGTGATTCTGTTCACCATGTCACGAATCTGCCGATTCAACAATTCCAAGCCGGCCGGTGTGGTGAGTTCGGGGGGTTCTTTTTGGATAAATAAATCCTGTAATGCGGACGTGATCTGATCTTTTCGGTTGGCTATCTCTTCCCGGCAACTGTCACTTCCCACTGTAAAACTAAGCAAATCCAGAATGACTACATCGCTTCCGCCTTTTAGCATAAAAGACTTGTTGGATCCTTCCACGATAAACCGAACCCTGATCTCAACGGGACTAATCAAAGTAGTTCCTTCACCTGAATTAGGAGGATTATTGGTCCCCAACACTTTGATCAGCAGAAAGGAAACACCACCTGCGACAACTGCCGCAATGATCACGGAGATGAGTAACCCCATGATATTAAAACCACCGCTGCCCTTTTTTTCTTCTGCTGCGTTTACATTCTCCTCAGCCACAACTTCTCACCTCACACTTTCCCGCTTGATCATGATCCGTATCATCTGATAACTCAGTCTTAAATCACTCAACTCTTTACGATATGCTTCCTGAAGCTCTTTCAGTGCCTGTTCCTTTTGCGCTTCGTTAATCTCTGCATCCTTCAATCTGAAATCCAACAATTCAATCTCTGACTTATATTTTAAATCCAATTTGTTAATTTCGCCCAGGATCTCATTATCTCCCTTTCCCACCGGAACAAAACGTGCCGCATTATAATACCGCTCAATATCAAACTTACCGTTTCTGATATCCACTACCCTTTCTGCCATGCGTTTGTTTTTTAGGTCTTTGATAAAAAAATCAGCGACGCTGGATGCTCTGGCAGAACTCAGATGTAATTTAGTTGGGTATATCGAGCCTTGTGGCAATTCACGATCATCAGTATAGCCGTATACTTCTATGACGTTGGTTGTATGTTCAACGATGACAGCTCCAATTTTCTCCAATAATTCCTTCGCTTCTTTTGTCAAAATGGCACTAAAGGGCTCAAAATAAATCAGATTGCCTAAAGTAATAATCGTACCCTGATCGGTGTTTTCAACCGTAATCTTTCCCTGAACCCCTTCATCCTGAACAATTTTCAGGAGATCTTCCTTTATTCCGGGATTCGTGGTTACAATGGGTTCACTGACGGTTGTCTTTCCTCCCATTAATACACTGGGCGGACTGCCTGAAAAGACTCGTGTAATCCCACTGGCAACTTCCTGGAACTTCCCTTCACTGATACTGGAGAAAGCCAACAACGCAATGAAGAAGGTCAAAAGAAGCGTCACCATATCCCCATAGGTGGTCATCCATAATGGCGCACCTGCAGCTTGTTCTTCCTGTTTCTTCTTCTTTGCAGCCATCTATATCACTCTTCCGCTTTACCGGATGTTTTATCATAGACAGCCCGATCTGCTTCCGGCAGGAACGTTTTAAGCTTTTCCTCAAGCAGCCGGGGGTTATCTCCGGATTGAATGGATAAAATACCTTCTAGGATCATCTGTTTATGCATGATAAAAATATCTTTTCTTTGTTTTAATTTCTCAGCCATGGGCAAAAAGAATGCGTTGGCAAAGATTGAACCGTATAAAGTGGTAATCAATGCTTTTGCCATGGATGGACCCAAGGCATCCGGGTTGTTCAAAGCTCCCAACATGGCGATCAATCCCAAAAGGGTTCCCACCATCCCAAAAGCCGGAGCATATGCCCCTGCTGAAGCCAGCACCCCCGCTTCGATGCTTTTATCCTTTTCGACCAAGTCAATCTCTATTTCAAGCATATCCCGAAGAAGATCCGGATCGGTTCCGTCGACAATCAGCTGGATTCCTTTTTTTGTGAAGGGATCTTCCAAATTTTGAGCATCTTCTTCCAATGACAATAGGCCTTCTCTTCTGGCCTTTTCGGAAAAAGACACCAGGGTACTGATGGTTTCTATATAATTCAACTGGGTTTGTTTCAGGGTGCTCATCATGATCTTCATCATGGCAAATGATTTGCTTTTCGGGTTTGCCACCATGACTGCAGCCAAGGCCCCGCCAAGCACGATGACCAGGGAAATAATCGAATCCTGCCCCAGATAGACCGCAACGTCTCCCCCGGAAGCCAGTCCGATTCCCACACATATTAACCCCAACAATACCCCCAACAGGGTTGAAATATCCAAAATACCACTCCTAAATGTTAGCTAAACCGATTCATAATGATTCATTCATGTTTCTTTTGCTCTTGTACTTCAATATACTTGGCCATTGATGCCGTTATACTATAAGCCTTTTGCTTATAGCCGATGACCTTCTCGATGACCTCCTGCGCATCCTCTTGTACGATGTATTTTTTCCCGGTGAAAAGGGTTATCATCGTATCAGGAACACATTCAACAGTTTCTATGATTTCGGCATTCAAAATAAACTGATTGCCATTGAGTTTTGTCAATTCAATCATCTACACCACTCATTTCCATTTTTCTCTCTTCATTGGGTTTAGTCCTTAATTGATTTTTCCATCTCATACAGACTTTCACGGATAATTTTTAAAAAAGAAGGGTTTTCCCATAATTTTTTATCCGCCTGATTTTCAAAAAGGGTCTCGGTATCAATATCATACTCATCTTCATTGTAAGTTCGGTGTATCTCCCAGCGGATGGCCTGATCTGCTGTAATCAGAGTAAAAAAAGTTCCCGCCAAATCACCCACCGGCTGGCAATCGATATGCGATTTATCAAACCTGACTGACAATTTGGTACCTTTTCCTTCCTCGCTGACAATCTCCAACCACCCACCGGTCTGCTCTGCAGCGGATTTTAAGAAGGGTATTCCCAATCCAACCTTGCGTATTTTTTTATCCCTTGAAGTGTAAAAAGGGTCGTATATCCTTGCAAGAATCTCTTTGGACATACCTCCGGCATCATCCTGAACTTCAAAGAAAAAGGCATCATCCGATTCATCTACCTTTAATTTGACATGTGATGCTCCTGCTTTTGTTGAATTTTGACAAATATCTGCCACATGGTCAGAGAGCGTTCTTAAAGACAAAGTATCACTTCCCTTCCTTCCTCTTTTTCCAAAGCTTTTCTGAATTCATCGAAAGTTCTGGTATGACACCGGATCATCATTTTCGCTTCAGAAAAACTATCCGGATTATGTGCATCCGAAGACGACAAAACACTTCTGGATGACAACTGACTCGCATACGCTTTGTATTTTGACGGCATGTACAATTCACAGGGCATATTTTCGGGCTCATCGGGAATTAATCCCAATTGTGTAATGACTCCCATCGCTTTATCCACATGAGCATAAACCGCAATTCCATTGTGAAAACGAATCAAATCAACTGTCTGATCCAGCGTCAGATGCGTTGGAAAGCCAAAGGGTTTTAAAAGCATATCCTGAAATTCATCATCGGTATTGACAAGTAGCTGATAACCGTTCTTTTCGGGATCGATCTGAATCCCCGGCAATGCCTGCTCAGCTTCAAAACCCGCTTTAAGCGCCTGATCAGTTGTCGGAAAATATCCTAATATGTGAATATCCTCTATGGTTTGAATTTCTATTCCCGCTAAGAAGGCGATTCCAGATGCTTGAAAAACGGCTTCAAAGGAGGCCAGGTTTCTGGCTGAATTGTGATCTGTAATGGCTGCCCAATCAATGTGATGCTCAACTAACTCTTTTGCCACCTGCTTGGGCGTCATGGTAATATCTGCACAGGGTGAAAGGCATGAATGAATGTGAAAATCAGCCCTGTAGCATTGCATAAATTTTTCCGGTGATGTCAAATGCATTTTGTTTGCTTTTCAGCAGACAAATACCCTCTTCTTTTGCTTTTTCTATGGTATCTTGTGAATAATCCCTCCCGTTGACCAATACAATGGCCTTCACCCCAATGATCGTCGCCACTGCAACGATGTTGGAGTGAGATTGAACGGTTATCCAAAGATCCGAGCCGCCGCTGGACATGACCTCACTCAACAAATCCGATGTGTACCCGGTTTTAATCTCTTTATCTTGATTATCCTCTGATATAATCTCTAAATCAATATTTTCAATGATTTTTTCCAATAACATAAACGAAAGATCACCTCAATGCGATAGCTTCTATCTCGACATCTACGTTCATCGGCAGAGCCGAAACTTGTACAACGGCTCTTGCAGGGGGTTCAGACTGAAAGTATTGTGAATACACTTCGTTGAGTTCTCCGAATTTCCCCATATCCGTAATAAAAACCGTACATTTGATAACCTTCTCCAGTGATGAGCCGCAACCAATCAGGACCGTTTGAAGGTTCTCCAAACATTGTTTAGCTTGAACAGCAACACTTTCTCCGGCTTTAATTTCACCCGTAGAAGGAACCATCGGTATCTGCCCTGACACAAACAACAATTCCCCCGCACTGGCTGCTACCGAATAGGGTCCTACAGCCTTTGGACCATTATCAACCTGATAAACTTTTTTTTCCATCTTCCTTCCCCCTTCATCAGCTTAAAATATGTTTAATTATAGCATAGAAGTCGAATTTGGCGATTTATATCATGTATGCGATCATCATAAAAAGTCATTTTTGTGTTTTTTACATATGAGGTTCAAGGTGTATAATAGATATAAATACAAGGGGGGAGATACGATGAAAGTCCTTGCACATCGGGGAGTACATCACGATTTTCTTGAAAATTCACTTCAAGCGTTCCAAGCTGCAAAGAATCCTATTATCAATGGTGTAGAATTGGATATTCGTTTGTCAAAGGAAGGGGAAGTCGTTGTTTTTCACGACGAAGATCTGGATCGCTTGTTTGGCGAAAAAGTCAAGATTGCCGACTTATCTTTGGCTCAAATCAACGAAATTTCTTCTAAAGAATCAGTTATCATTCCGTCTTTAAAGCAAGTCTTTGATTTGCTTTTGGAAAATGCCATCATCAACGTGGAAATCAAAGAACCCGAAGTGGTATTCCCCTTGATAGATCTAATTAAAACCGGTGGCTATTCACAAACCAACCTCATCTTTTCTTCTTTCATACACAACACATTGCCACCCCTCAAAGATGCTTTTCATGACGCAAAAATAGGACTTTTAATCGGAGATGAACCGGAAGGTGCCGCTGATCCCATGGGCTATATCCAAAGTGCCGTACAAATCTATCAACCCTACTCGCTTCATCTTCCCATACAAGCCTTTGAGAAATTTGAAGCGGAGACGCTCGCCTGCGCTTTAACGGATTTGAAGGAAAAAACTAACATTCAATATGCCTGGTGGACGGTAAACACCGATGCTCAAATAGCATCTCTGAAAACACGACCGTGTATTTGCGATTACATCATTTCAGATCAAACTGAATTCATTGTCCGCTCTTTAAAAGAGGAGAATAAATGATAAAAAAAACCTTTGCGCCAGGTGAAATGATAATCGAGTTGGATCAACCCGTTCAATCGGTATTCAAGCTGGTTAAAGGAAAATTGGAATTAACATGGAAATGGCCTTCATGGAAACCCGTTCTTTTGATGCCTGATTTTTACATTGGTTTAGCAGAAACGGTGAATAAAGAGGGCGCCATTTACTCGCTTCAAGCAGTTGTAGAATCAGAGGTTGAACAAATCGAGCCGGAACATCTTTTGTTTACGGATTCTGAAGAAATATCGATGCACGTCTTAACTTCATTGGGGTCGCTGTATGAAAAAATCATCTTTCAGCGCTTAATCGGTGTGGAAATGAGCTCCGAAGAGATTCTGTATCAAGCATTTGACACCTTTTCAAAAGTTGGGAATGAGGCCCATTCAATCGCAGCATACAGCCGATTTATGTCCCTGTACCCTGAATCCAGGTATATCGATGAAATGCTTCAAAATATCCAAGATATCTTCACTGACAAAACAAAAACTGCACCGCTACCGGAAAATGATAATGCCTCTTTTGAATTTATCATGGAAAACATCAAACCGGAAGAACCCAATGAAAACATCCTGCTATTAAAGAGTTTTGAAAAAAAATTCCCGGACTCCCCAAAATTAACGGATATTTTATCCCTGATAATCAATGAGTATGATAAACTCGGAGATGAATATCAATTGAATTTTTACACGCGCCGGTTAATCTATCATGATCCGGATTCCGATCAAGCAAAAGATGCACTCTATTATCTGATACACCTTCAACGTCGAAACGGACATCCGGAATGGTATGAAAATGTGATTCGATTTCTTCTAAAATACAACGATGAAGAAAAATGCACGCAATTACACAAATATATCTACACGGAATGGGACTGATTACATTGAACCTTTTATCGAAAAACAAAAGAATTAACGCTTATCTCTTGGTACCACTATATGTTACAGTTGTCTATATCGGGATTTTTGCCTTGTTCTCATGGTGGAACTGGCGTTTGGTTTCCAATGCTCTGTTTGCGGCTGCAATCATAGCTGTAAATATCTCATGGGTTTCTTTATCCAGAAATTTGAAGAAAGAAAAAAAGAATCAAACCAAACATAGAGACACCGTTGGGGTTGCTTTTTTGATCTACAGTGGTTACAATTTTCTGATTTCACTTTTGATGACTAACTTTATCTAACGGAGGAACTTGTTTTGAAAAAACGTTTACTGCTTGCTTTAATAATGGTTGTTGCTGTTTCCCTCTTTGGCTACATTACCTTAAGACACTTTGTCCAGTATTCGGATACCCTTTCATCCATCTGTGCAAAATACAAGATTGACAGCTCGATCTTGTTGGACTGGAATCCAAATATCAATCCACAAAAACTCAATGTGGGTGAAGTCATTATGATTCCTTTCCCCATCGGATACCGCTATCAAGTCAATCCTGAAGACACTTTATCTACCATTGCCGATTTCTTTTTTGCCAATTTGGAGTCCATTGCCTTAGCCAATGACCTGGAAAAACCTTATCGGATTCGTGTGGGCGATTTTCTCTTTATCCCTGAATATGCGATTGGTGAAACATTCAACCTTGTTCCCGGAAAACTTCTTTGGCCTGTTTTTGGTGTGATCACCTCATCATACGGCTATCGAACCCACCCGGTTACCGGCGTAAAAGAAACCTTCCACTCAGGGATCGATATTGCACGAGACGCCTCAGCCATCAAAGAGGATACCCCTTATGGCGCTCCGGTTTTTGCTGCCGAATCCGGCACGGTAACCTTCGCAGGAGAAAACGGCGGATATGGTAATTTGATTGAAATAAAAGGTATTTCGCATATTTACCGTTATGGGCATATGACTCGGTTTGACGTTTATGAGGGGCAGTATGTCAAAAAAGGACAGATTTTGGGTAGAATTGGCAATACCGGAAGAAGCACCGGCCAACATCTCCATTTTGAAGTCAGAACTTTGGATAACTCTCAAACACTTGATCCTATGGACTTTTTACCCCCGGTATCACAAATGAAAAAATAGGAGTGATAATATGAACCTTGATCTTATCAATGAAAAAGCAAAACAATACAAACCGGACATGGTGGCATTTCTCAGGGATATGGTTGCCATCCCCAGTACTTCTCAAAACGAGCAGCAGGTGGTGTTGAGAGTAAAAAAGGAGATGGAAAAATGCGGTTTTGATGAAATCATCATCGATGGATTCGGAAACATCTTGGGCAGAATCGGCAACGGATCAAAAGTCATCGCCATGGACGCCCATTTGGACACCGTGGATGTAGGCAATCCGGATCTTTGGGAAGTCGATCCCTTTAAAGGGGATTATCAGGATGGCGTCATATACGGCAGAGGCGCAAGTGATCAGGAAGCCGGAATGGCGGCGATGGTCTATGCTGGAAAGATCATCAAGGAACTTGGACTCGAAGACGATTACACCCTTTACGTCGTGGGCAGCATCATGGAAGAAGACTGCGATGGCCTCTGCTGGCAGTACATTTTGCAGGAAAACGTGATCAAACCGGAAGTCGTAGTGATCACAGAACCCACCAATCTGGGCATTTACAGAGGGCATCGAGGCCGGATGGAAATGCGTATAAAAACTGTTGGATTATCCTGTCATGCCAGCGCACCTGAACGCGGGGACAATGCCATTTATAAAATGACTCCCATCATCATGGAAATTGAAAAACTCAATGAGCGCTTAAAGGATGACCCGTTCCTGGGCAAAGGAACCATAGCCGTTACTCAAATTTTCTTTAAGTCTCCTTCTCAGAACGCCGTGGCGGATGAATGCGTGATCCAACTGGATCGAAGGTTGACTGCCGGCGAGACCAAAGAAAGCGCTGTAGCAGAATTAGAAGAAATCTTCAAAACAACCGGTGTAGAGGCACAGGTTGAAGTCCTGCAATATGCTGAAAAAACGTACACGGGTTTGTTATACCCCACTGAGAAATATTATCCCACATGGGTTTATCCTGAACAAAGCCCGGTGGTTCAAAAAGCCAAAAAAACTTTTGAAAGCCTTTTTAAGATGCCTGCAAGAATAGATAAATGGACTTTTTCAACAAACGGCATCGCTACGGCAGGGATGTTTGACATTCCGACCGTAGGATTTGGCCCGGCTAATGAGATCTATGCCCACAGTCCCAAAGACCAATGCCCTGATGAACACCTGGTAAAGGCTGCGGCATTTTACGCCGCTTTTCCCCATTTTTATATTACGGAATAGAGGTTTTCAATTGTGTCAAAAACGCTGAGATTCTCCATTCAAATGGCTTTAGCAACACTTATCAGCAGAATACTCGGCTTAGTAAGGGATATGCTGTTTGCGAAGGAATTTGGCGCTTCGCCAGAATACGATGCGTATCTTGTCGCTATTTTGTTGCCCTTTTTTTTAAGGAAAATATTCGCCGAAGGTGCCCTTTCCAGTGCATTTATCCCACTATATAACAAACGGGCAATAAAAGGGGTTGAAAAAGGGCATCGCTTTGCCAAATCGATATTAACCATCTTTATTCCCGTTCTGTTGATTTTAACCATCCTGAGTATCTATTTTATGCCCCAGATTCTCTCTTTTGTAGCTCCCGGATTGATGCCAGGAGTAAAGGGATTGGCAGTGTTTATGGGAAGGCTCATCTTCCCTTTTATCTTATTCATCAGTTTATGGGCAGTTTATGCTGGAATGCTCAATAGTCATGATATTTTCTTCACACCGGCACTCTCTCCGGCCATCCATAACATCTTCATCATTATCGGCATCAGCCTTTCGCCTTTTTTCGATCCTCCTATACTGGGGCCGGCGATCTTCTTTATCATTGGTGGAGCAGCTCAGTGGCTGATGGTGGTCTTGGCTGCCAGGGGCATTCAATTCAAATTCACCCCCTCGATTGACAAAAAAGACATCAGTGATTTTATGCCCATTTTTCTAAGCAGTTTTGCCGCACTCTCGGTTACCCAAATCAATTCCATAGTGGATACAAACGTCGTCTCCGGTTTGGGTACCGGTAGCGTTTCACTGCTTCAATATGCCAACCGATTGTTTCAACTCCCTTTAGGTGTTTTTGCCATTTCCGTTTCCACAGTCGCCTTAGCCCAGTTGTCGAAAAACAGTCCGGAAGAATTCAAGAAAAATCTTGCCGAGGGGATTGAACGAATGGCATTGTTTGTTCTTCCCGCATCCATTGGCCTGTTTTTATTGCGCCAAGATATTATCACCTTACTTTTTCAGCGGGGTCAATTCAGTCTATACGATTCGATCATGACTTCGGATATCCTAATGGGTTATTTAATCGGTTTGCCCTTTTACTCCCTTTATTCACTTCTTTCCCGAGCCGAATACGCCATCAAGAAACCCAGAATTGTATTTCTCGCCAGTACCCTTTCAGTAGGGGTAAATATCTTTTTGGATATCACCTTGTCAAAAACAATGGGACCCTTAGGGGTAGCTCTTGCAACCTCTTTTGCTGGTATAACAGGTTTTACCGTTCTATTGGTACACCTTTACAGCATAGAATTGCTACGCATTAAGTGGTCCAATACATCGGAAATCCTTAAAAGTGTGGCAGCATGCTTTACCATGGGATTGTTCATCGTTCTGACCAACTCTCTCATGGTGTATTCGGTTATTGGGGTATTACTGAAAATTACCTTGTCAGTTGCAATCCTTTTCTTAACACTTTTTTTGCTTAAACAAAAGGATTTCATGGTTATCTATCGAAGGCTTTTCAGAAAATAATCCAGAATACAGTTGACAAGGCTTGTAAATTATAGTATAATCCTGACTGATTTGGGAGATCGTCTAATTGGCAGGACAACGGACTCTGGATCCGTTAATGGTGGTTCGAGTCCACCTCTCTCAGCCATAGAGCACCCGTCAGGGTGCTTTTTCTTTTGGAGTGATATTCATGTTCACAAACCCACGTCAGCTTTTACTATCCATACCCGCCATCTTTTTGGCCATTATCTTTCATGAATTAGCCCATGCGTTAGCAGCAGATAAATTGGGGGATCCCACGCCCAGATCTTACGGTCGTTTAACACTGAACCCTTTGGCTCATATGGATTTGTTTGGTCTCATCGCTTTTTTACTCATCGGGTTCGGTTGGGCCAAACCCGTTCCCATCAACCCCAATAATTTCAGAAACCCTAAAAGAGACAACATCCTGGTTTCAATCAGCGGACCGGCTGCCAATCTTCTCATCGCCCTGATTACTTTGTCAGTGGAAGTTATTTTCCTTAAATTCTTTCCAGGCGTTTACAACACCTTACCCGGCTTAATTCCTGTTTTTCATACCATCGCTTATTTAAACATCGCTTTTGCCATATTGAACTTGCTGCCCATCCCACCCCTCGATGGTTATCATATTGTTAAAGAGTTGATCGGCAACCATTTCGCAAACGCCTTTCTCCTTTATGAAAGATATTCACTGATTGTTTTTTTCGTTGCCCTTTTTGTTATTTTCCCATATGTTTTCTCAAGTGCCCAAACCGTCTTTTTCTTTTTGATCCGTTTATTCGTTTAAAACATCTTCAAAACATGTTATGATATAGAATAACCACTCAACATAGAGTCAAGAATTTAAAAAACAAAGGGAGTGATGCATATGAGCAAAAAGAGCCTGTTGGTTTTGTTTTGTGTTTTTATGTGGGTATCGATGGGAATCGCCTTCAACCCCGTTCACTTTGTTCCTTCAGACATCGATTTTGCAGTTGACCTCAGTTATCCAAAACAAATCATGGAATTGATGCAATTCGAGGAGGCGTTGATGGAAGAACTCTCAGATTTGGATTTTTTGAATCCTTCTTTGGAAGATGCCCGAATGATCCTATTCGGGAAATTCGGCTTAAGCGATCTGCTCATCGAGGAATTGGACTTTTATGATCTTTCGGACATCGAATCCATCATCGAAGCGCCGGAATTACTTTTGAGTCTATCGACATTCCCCATGGCCATCCTAACGAACCTTATCAACTTAGATCCCATTCTCCAATTCCTGGAGGGCGAGTTTATGGAATCAGCCCTTGAAAACGATGTCTATTTTATCACTGAAACCATTGACAAGGCAGGATATCAAACCAAACATATCAAGATTCGTTATTTCGGTAATAATCCAAACGTGTTTTTGGACCTGTTCTTTGTTCAGTTGGAAGAAGATTATTTTCTGTTCACATCCAATGAAGCCCTTCTGGACAAATCTCTCAGCAGCTATGCCAATGAGACGTTAAGATTTCAGTCGTTAGAATCAACTGATCCGGACTGTTTTCTCAGCCTTGTCAACAACGGGGTAAATTACAGTTGGTTCTTGTTAAGATTAATGGATATTATGGATGGAAAACCCCTCGGTGAACGATTGAGTGCCGGGATAAAAAACAACCATATCTTTGCAGATCTGTCCATTGACATGCATTATCCAGCTGGTGGGACTGAGGAGATCTTAGAAAAGACAAGGACCGATGTGCAACATTTCAAACTGCTTCCTGATTTTCCCGATATCAGATTTTACGCCAGCCTTCCACAAACAGGCCTGTCTTTAAGAAGCTACTTGGGTCTATTTAGTGAGATCACCGGGGAATATGGATATGATTATCGCCTGGAAGAAATTATGACCCTGCCCGCTTCCTTCGGGCCGGAAGTTGAGCGATACGATTTTTACCTGTTGGGGAATGAAATGATTCCCTATCTACTCATCAAGGTTCAAGATGCCCCGTTTGTCTTCAACCACTATGTCAAAGATAACTGGCTGGAGTCTGAAACAAGTGGAACAATTTCTTATGCCTATTTTGAAGGTTTGTATATCGCCTATGACAATCGGTATGACTATATTGAGGTTTATCTTTACTCAGATGAAAATGAAGAAAAGTTGAACAGGGGAGAACTTTATTTTCTGGATGAACTGGCAAAAGAAAAGGAAATCACTCATCAAATACCTGAAAATCTCTGGGGAATGTTTATGTACCAAGATCTGATCTCCTTGGTCATGGATTACAATGAATCAGGGGACTTTATCATCCATTTGACCATCACCTTGGAGAAGATGATGCAACAGATGGCCATGCAGCAAAGCTACGATCAGCTGGATGAGATTGTATCATTCTATCTGGATATGAATAATGCCATTCAAGATGAAATATACTACACATCCGATGAAAGAGTGGATGTCCAAAAACTTCTCAAAGAATCATATTATGTAAGTTATTACGATAAAGACTTTGTTCAGAATTTTAAGATCCAATCAGGAGAAAGGGAAAATGCCTTCATCTATTATCTTTATTACGATGCCCCCCTTCCGGAAGGCATTATGTCCCAGGATTTATCCGATCAACTCTTGTCTGAAATCTATAATGATCAGGTTAAAGTTACCATTCGTTCTGGCAAAGTGGTCATGGAGATTCTTCAAGACAAATAAAGAACGTCGAATGTTTACAACAAGGGTCATAAACATTGTTTCAAGATAACCAACTTGAATTTCGCTTCATAAGAACAAAACGGGAATACAAATGCTTGTTTTTAGTTCATGAAAACGAAACATCTTTCTGATAAGATAGAATATCAAAAGATAAATACAGGGGAGCCGAAAGGCTGAGAGGGATTCGTTCCGACCCTAGAACCTGATCCAGGTAATGCTGGCGTAGGGACCATGATTATCTATGAGATTACCCTACCACCCAGGTAGGGTTTTTCTTTTTTTAAGGAGGAAATTTATAATGAAAAAGGTGTTTTTTTTTGTTCTGGCCTTAACCGTCACTTTGCTCTTTTCAAATGAGTTGACGGTTTACACGTATGAAAGCATGGACTGGTTTATCGGAGAATTGTCCGAGCAATTTGAAAGGGACTATGATTGTACATTGCGCATCATCAAATTGGGAGATGCGGGGAGTGTTCTCTCCAGAATGATCCTGGAAAAAAACCATCCTCGAGCGGATATCGTCCTGGGACTTGACCAAAGCTTGACCATAAAAGCCCTTGAAAACGATTTACTCGAAAAATTCACGCCAAAGCTGCTTCAAACCGTTGAAACAGATGATCTCATCTTCGATCCAACCGGACATATAAGTCCATTTGATTATGGTGCGATTGCCTTGATATACGATCCGTCAAGGCTTGAAAACCCTCCCGAGTCATTCGAAGACCTTGCAGGTATGGAAAAAGTGCTGATTATTCAGGATCCAAGGAGCTCCAGCACCGGACAGGCCTTTCTGCTTTGGACCATTGCCGTCTACGGTGAAAACTGGCAGGCCTATTGGAAAAGGATCAAACCCGCCATATTAACCGTTACCGGCGGATGGACAGAATCCTTTTCTAAGTTTGAAGCCGGAGAAGCGCCGATCATGGTCAGTTATGCTACGGATGGGGCTTATTCCTATGAATACTACGGCTCGGTCACTTATCAAACCTTAATACCCAAGGAAGGCGCCTATGTTCAAATCGAGGGGGTTGGAATTGTGAAAGGGACAAAAGAGCGCAAACTGGCGGAAAAGTTTGTTGAATTTACACTTTCAGAAAACTTTCAGAAAGAAATCCCCTTGAATCAATGGATGTTTCCAGTGATTGATGTTTCGATGCCCGAATCTTTCCAATATGCCCTCAAACCAGAGAAAATCCTGACTTTGGATGCCTCACAAATCTCAAAAAACATGGACCGGTGGCTTGAAGATTGGGAAGGGATCATGTATTAAAAAGACCTTTGGATACACCGGAGGAGCCTTTCTGATCATCATTGCCTTTACACCCATGATTTTTTTGATCAGAGACTTTTTCAAACCCGAAGATTTTTTGTTAATCAAGGACCCTAAATTTATTAGGGTCCTATGGTTTTCCTTTTACCAGGCTTTTTTGTCATCTGCTTTTGCCTTTATCGTAGCGATATTCCCTGCTCTTTACTGTGCAAAAAACGGTAATGCTGTATCATTGTTGCTGGAAAACACCATATTCATCCCCTTTTTTTTTCCACCGGTTTCCATGGTCATTGCCTTCAGTACAATCTTCTCATCCTCTGGAATAATTGCCAGATTGGGGTTTAACCCAAATATCCTGTATACGTTAAAGGCCATCCTCATCGCCCATGTGTTCTACAACTCTCCCATTTTTGTCAAATACATCAGCCATTCGCTGATGACCATACCGCCGGGCGTCTTTGATGCCTCAAGACTGGAGGGAATTAATCGATTTAAGATCCTTTTGAAGATAGAATTTCCATTGATTTTACCTTCTATCCTGAAAGCTTTTTTCTTAGTTTTCACCTACTCGTTCATGAGTTTCGCCGTGGTGTTAAATCTGGGGGGGATTCGCTATTCGACCATCGAAGTCTCAATCGCCAACGCCTTAAGGGGTAATTTTAACTTCTCACAGGCACTCTTTTACGCTCTTGTGCAATTTGCCCTGTTGTTTGTTATCAACTTTATTCTCTCCAATGTGTTGAAAGACAATTATGAAATGGCTCCTCCTCAAAAAATGAGAACAAAAAGCTCTCTTGTTGAAAAAATCGTTGCCTGGCTATACTGCCTGTTTGAATACACGATCATCGTAATCGGTCTTTCGGGGATCTGCTATAATCATCACGAGGGAACCTTTACACTCAAACACCTTTTCAATCTTTTTTCGCAGGAAATGAACGTTAAATTCAAAACCATCACCTCTATCTTCAACTCAATCAACGTTGCCCTTATCGCATCCACCATAGCAACAATGATTGGCTATTGGCTGGCGGACTTAAAGACAAGACTTGCTGATTTCTTTATCCTGCCCTTGTTGGGCGTATCGGGAGCGTTCATCGGTATGTCTTTGCTTTATACCAATATCCTCTACAACGTGCCCTTTGAACTGCTCATCTGTTTCGGGTTTATTTTCATTACCGTCCCCCTTGCCTATTCCTTTTTATTTCAAAGTGTCAAAGGATTCAAACCCGAATGGCAAGAAGCAGCTTTCATAGACGGTGCCACACGGTTAACAGCCTTTCTATATGTTAAATTCCCCATTCTTGTCCCGGCTATTCTGGCCGTTTTTTTTCAGATTTTCGCCATCATCTACGGGGAATTCACCATTTCTTACACCATGCAGATCCGTGATTTCTTCCCTCTGGCAAGTGTGGTGAACTACTCCCTTTCGGCTCATCGATACTATCTGGAAAGTCAAGCCTTTGCCGCTCTTAACACGATTATTGTTTTTACAACATTCTTCACGGCATCCTTATTGACAAAGAAACTGACAAAGAATTAAAAGATGGATTGTAACGTTAACCCCTTGAACGAAAGTGATTTCTTCACCTAAAAATCGTCCATTTTTGTTATAATAAATTCAATTTTGAACCATGGAGGGATTTGATGATTCGATTTAACGGAGTCAGCAAGGTATTCCAGAACGCTAAAACTCCTGCAAAAGATTCTCAGCGAACATTAGGAGGGGTATTTAGTAAAAAAGCAACACAACAAGATGGTAAAAAGAACACGGTAACAGCGCTTGATCATGTTAGTTTTGAAGTAAAAAAAGGAAGGATATTCGGCTTGCTTGGTCCAAATGGTGCGGGAAAAACAACAGCACTCAGAATCCTTTCAACTTTGATCAGACCCACACAAGGCAACGTGGATGTCATGGGATTTGACACCGTCAAAGACAGTCAACAAATCCGACAAAATTTGGGTTTTTTATCATCAGACATGAACCTGTCCGGAAATTTATCCGCCAGAGATTTTCTTATCTTTTTTGGCCGACTGAATCACATCGAAGAGAGTCAACTTCAGTCAAGAGTAGCCGAACTCTCAAAATACCTGGAAATGGATCAATTCCTGGACAGGCGAGTCTCCACTTATTCCACCGGCATGAAACAAAAGACACTCATTGCTATTGCCCTGATTCACGAACCGGATATCGTTATTTTTGATGAACCTACCAATGGATTGGATATCATGACCTCACGCATCGTTTTAAATTATCTAAAAGACTTGAAGGCCAGGGGTAAAACCATCATTCTATCCACCCATATCATGACCGTTGCCCAGAAGATGTGCGATGACATGGTCATCATCAACAAGGGTAAGATCATCGCAGAGGGAACCGTCAAAGAGATTCTGGAAAAAACACAAAAAGAAGATTTGGAGGATGCGTTCTTCGAACTGATGGGAGTTGATGCCGTATGAAAGACACCTTAACCATATTGAGAAAAGAATTTGCCAATTTGTTCAAAGACAAACGAACGGTTTTTTCAATTCTGTTCCTGCCCATGATCATCTTCATCGCCATCTTCTTCTTCATGAACATGATGATGCAGCAGGAAGAGGAAAAACTGGAGCAAACAGTCTACACCATCTATACCAATAACTCAAAGATCATGGAACAGATCACCCGGGATTTGGATCATTCCGTCAACATCATCACACAAGTGGACAACCCGGAAGAAGCCCTGCGTAATTCCACCATCCATTTGGCTGTTATCTTTGACGAGGCAACTTCTTTTGAAGATTTCCTGAAAGATGAAAACAAGCAGATTAAAATGTATTCCTATTCTGAATCTTCTTTTTCAGCCAATATCAGAACAATAGTCAACGCTAACATGAACCAACTTAGAGATTATTATCTTCGGCAGGAACTGGAAAACAACGGAATGAGTGCCTCAATTTTGGATATGCCCAATCTGGTTCAAGAAAATGTGGCCACTGAGAAGGAAATGGCCGGCGGGATCTTTGGATCAATTCTGCCTTATATGCTGGTGATTTACCTGTTCTCATCCTCCTTCGGTATTGGCTTTGACACCACCGCCGGAGAAAAAGAACGACAAACCCTGACCATTCTGTTATCCAATCAAGTTTCCAGAACTTCCATTGCCTGGGCCAAAATCCTGTACATCATGATCATGAACATCCTAACGGCCACTATATCCGTTATTGCCTTTTCCATCGGCTTTACCACCATCCTCACAGATGTTCCGGGTAACGCCCTGGCGGCCTTTACACCCGCCACCATCGCCATGTTGTTGTTCATCACACTCTCGATGGCTGTTTTGGTTGCCGCTATCATCGTTGTAGTGGGTATCTTCGCCAGAAGCGTGAAGGAGGCCTCTTCGTACGCCATGCCTATCTACATCATTGTGATCATCTTCGGTGTCATGAGCTTGCAACCGGAAGCGTTTAAAGAAACCAGTTCCATCATATTCATACCCCTGATCAACGGCATCCTCACGCTAAAGCAGTTGTTTACATCGCCGGAACTTCCCATGATGAATTTTGGGATCACCATGATTGTCAATTTAGCGGCGACAGGTGTACTGGTCTTTTTAGCCTCAAGAATGTTCAACAACGAAAAATACGTGTTCAGGACGGAATCATAGATGAAAACAATCCTGATCGCCGCCCTCTCGGCCAACGGCAAGATCGCCAGGGAGGAGGGTGAATCCTCGCTAAAATGGACCAGCAAAGAAGACACTGCGTATTTTATCCAGAGAACCAAACAAGCTAAAAACGTGATCATGGGGAGAAAGACCTTTGAGACCCTCAGCAACCCTCTCAAAGACAGAACCATATACGTTTTGACAACAGACCAGGAGTTGCTTAAAAAGCAACTCCCCGGTGTTGTCTTTACCAAAAAATCACCCGAGCAACTCATCAAAACCCTTGAGGAGAAAGGCGAAAACGAATGTTGCATTGCCGGAGGTAAAAGCATCTACGAACAATTCCTGAACCTGTCCCTGGTTGATGAACTGCATCTGACCGTTGAACCCATCCTCTTCAAAAGCGGTACCAACCTGGCAGATCATTTGGAAAAAGACTCAGAATTAAAATTAATAAGTATTGAAAAACTCAACAGCTCAACCTTGCTTTTAAAGTATCAAGCAGTAAGAGTATAAAGGGGTTTTCAGCAAGCCTTAATTACATCCCATTAGTACTAAAAATCCCTTCCCCTCTAACATTCCAATCGAATCTAACTGATCCCCACTCAATACATCTTCATAAACCCCATCCAACTCCAAATCGACATCAAATGCTTTGGACCTGGAATTTGTGAATACAAGGACCTTTTCATCCTCATATGCTCGTTTAAAACCCAGTACCCCGGCCTTGTCATAAATAAAGTCAATCGTTCCCTTTTTTAGGGCCTGACTGTCTGAACGAAGTGCTGTTAAGACTTTATAGAGTCCAAACAATTCGCTGTTCCATTCTCCCTCTCTTCCCCACGGAAACGGTTTTCTGCAATAAGGGTCTGTCTCGCCTGTCATTCCGATTTCATCGCCGTAATAGATCAACGGTGAGCCTTTAAAGGTCATCTGTAATACAACAGCCAGTTTTGCTGCATTCAGGTCTTCATCCAACTGTGTCAGAATCCTGGCCGTATCATGAGAGCCCAGCATGTTCCAGATGCCATCGATGATTTGCGGGGGATAGAGGTTTAAATAGTCCAATGACGAGGCGATAAAGCTGCTAGCACTACCGCCACGGACATATGTCAACGACATATCCCTGAACAGATAGTTCATCACAGAATTCATACAATCCATGTTGAAGTATTCAGAAGCCTGATCCCAATACTCGCCCACCAAAATGGAATCGCTTTTAATGTTTTTAATCGTGGGAAATAAAAACTCCTGTAAAAAGCGTTTGGAATACTGATCAGTTGTATCCAGTCTCCACCCGTCAACGGATTGACTGAACCATTTACCCAGCACTTGTGCCAAATAACCTCTGACTTGGGTATTTTCCGTGTTGAGCTTTGGCAGCGAGGCATAGCCCTGCCAAGTTCGGTATTTGTCGGCATTTTTCTCAAGGGGAAACTGTTGGATAAAATACCAGTCCAGATAACCGGAATCCTCCTGATGCAGGAAATTCTCCTGCATGGCGAAAAAAGCCGTTCCCGTATGGTTGAAAACAGCATCCAGAATCAACGCCATCTCTTGGGAGTGCAATGTTTCAACCAGTAAACCAAAATCATTTTCATCTCCAAAACCCGGATCGATTGTGAGATAATCCGTGGTATTGTACTTATGCACCGAATCAGCTTGAAAAATCGGGTTCAGGTAAACGTTATCCACGTTGAGAGACTTCAAGTGATTCAATGATTCGATGATCCCAAGTAAATCACCCCCATAAAGGGTTGATGACAGTTGAAAGCCGGTGGGTGTGGCATTCCAATCCGGCGTGCTTTCCAAATCAATTGCCGTATTTCCGTTTCTAAAACGATCAGGGAAAATCTGGTATACAACAGCCCCTCTCGACCAGTCTGGGATGTTCATATAGTCTATCAGAGGATGGTCGAAATCAAATGCGAAAAACTCCTCCGAACCGTTTATTCCATAAACTATTTCCTTTCCATCTTCAATCAAAAAACGATATTTGAGAACGGGAGCAGATGTTTTTACATGAAATCTGAAATATTCGATTTTTCGATGGACAAATCGCTCTTTTTCACATTCCAGTGCATTAGACTGTAAGAGGACATCTTCAACATCTTCTTCATTAAAACCGATGGTCAAGTAGATCTCCCCTTTTCCCACCGGATTGATGTATTGTCTGGAATGTTCGAAATAAATGTTTGAGAACTGCCCATCTCCCGGTTTTGGTTGAAATCGTTCATTGACTCTTCTTGTGTTGTAGACCTGACCATTGTAGACCCCTACATCAGTATTTTTATCATCAAGCTGCTTTACACCGTCGACAAGAAAGTAATACCGATATGTACCAGGTTCCAGATCAACCACATAGCGCCAAAGGGTATTCACTTGCTGCATTTCAATTGGTTTGTAGTTTGAAAAATCCCCAAGAATCTGCACCTGCGAAGCATCTGATGTGGTTAGAAAGGCTGTCATTAAAGCAAATGTACTGGAAAGGAACAGCGGCAAAAAGAAGAAAATCAAAACTCTTTTCATGATTCACACCTCTTTATGGTTAATTTAACCTTGTTCTGATCTATTATACACCGAAAAAATATCCTCGCTCGGAAGTGTAGGATTCGTGCCGGGAAAGAAATGAGAGAAGGAGCGCCTTTTCTGGAATGATATAAATGGGTGAGAAAATTAAAGTAAAAATGATTAGCGTTTTTAAAGTTCAATTTGAGTCTCTTGAACGATTACTCATCAAAGGAGCGAAAAGCAAAACAGGAGGGTTCTGTTCCCTGAAATAAATGTTATAATCTTTTCATCAGATCTGTGATTCCCTTTGGTCATTTCCTTTGATCAAAATGAAACGAGTCAGATAATAGATCTTGAGAAACTCAGAATACGATTTTGCTTATAAAGAGCGCCTATTGGAAAAAATAATTTAAAACGGCTATGTTAGTCCCTTATTACGGAATAATCAGTGTTCGCCTTTTTTTGATATAATAGTCCGGGAGAAAAAAAGTTTATTCATGTGTGATTCTTGATGATTTATTCTTTAATTCCAAGCACTTTTTCACGATAAACCCTACCTGAAAAGGAGTGTAGACCCATGAAAATCATCATTGCTGACGATTCGATCTTGATGAGAAGAAATCTTAAAAGCATTCTTAAACAACTGGGATATAACGTTATCGCCGAAGCCTCAAATGGCCAAGAAGCTGTTGAGCTGTATAAAAGGCTTAAACCGGACGTAGTTACCATGGATATCTCTATGCCCGTAATGGATGGCATTGAAGCGGTGAATCAAATCGTCCAATTATATCCTGATGCCAATATCATCATGATTTCAGCTCTTAACCAAAAAGAAATGGTATTCAAAGCTATCGAACGGGGAGCAAAGTATTACATCATCAAACCTTTCAAGATTGACATGGTCGCCAAAGCTTTGGAACAAGTCTCAGCATCAAGTCAGAAAAAACCAATCAACCCAAAGGATTCAAGCGTTAAGTCATCAAATCAAACCCTACCGAATAACCAAACAGGTTATGTGGTTTCCAACGAAAACGGTATCTTTCTGATCAAAATATTTTCCTCTTTGAACAACAAACAATCCATCGAATTAAAAGGAACCATCCAAGGTCTACTCGCCATTCCAAAAGTAAAAATCACCTTTGACTTAAGCGCTTGCGCCTTCGCAGACCAGGTCATTTCAAAATTACCGCCTTATACCGACCTAATCAAACAATTTGGTGGCATTTACGATATAGTCAGGTAAATATCCTCTCAGACTTGCTGTTGATTCTTACTTTTTTCCGCAATAAATTAGAAACTTTGAAAATATATTACAGCTCATAACGATTTTTTGTGACTTTTCATATTGTTCAAATACATCTTTCATGCCTGAAGGGCATCAGAATATCCCATTAACTCGGATGACTTTTTTAAGGTTGTCTTATAAAAACACAGAAAGGTCTTTGTCCTGTTAATTAGGGTCTGCTGAAAAACTCAGAGCGCTTACTAATAAACCATTTAAAATATTTTATTTGATTTAGGTGCAAGGATTCATAAGGAAATTGACTAAAAACCTTACAGCGTGCCTTGAAAAACAGGCCTTGAAGTTTTGTCTTTTAAAACTTCTAAGGAGTGTCCCCCAACTCCAGCTCTAAAGGAGAAATTATTGCTTTTTCCAGCAAGCCCTAAATAATCCACCATTTGTCGAAGGAGAAGATAAATTTTCTTCTAAAATTGTTTGTTTTAGCATGAGTATCAAAAAAGTATTCCCCTTACAAATACAGCTTTAGTATGAAATCTGAATCCTTTTTTGATCATCGTATCAATGAAAAAGACGTTGTTTGAAGCATGCTATAATACAATATTGTTTTTTAAAATAACTGAGGTGAATTAAATGAAAAGAAAACGTCCTGCAATTCTATTCAGTTTTTTAGTCTTGCTAATGCTCTTCACCGGCTTTTCATTTCCAGGGCGGTTCTCACTTCTTTTTAAACTTGAAGGATATTGGCATTATGAACAAATCCCGGCACTGTCGGGAGCCGGATTTGTTCATATTTCTCAGGAAGGTAACCACATTTCCATGCGGTCAATCACCGAAAACGGTTATGTATATGAAGAAAACTTCGCCATTGAAGAGCTTGGTTTGGTTCACATTGAGGAGGTCTTTTTTAATCACGGCATTACACTTCTGAGCGACGAAATCCTCCCGGAAGTGACTTATACCGTTATCAACAAGAAAGTGGCGGATATCAAACACAACGAAATGATAATCTTTCAGGAATTTGATACCATCTTACATGAAGGCGTTGAAAAAAGTCCGTATGAAGAGGATATCGTGTGCAAATATCGGCGGGCCTCACACCCTGATTTCACATTGATGAGCGTTTGTCATAAATTCAATGATTCCCATGTGATCGAAGGGTCTGCCTATATTGACCATGAGCATGTGGGAACCATTATTTTCTGAGGTGAAGAATGGACATAACCACTGAATTCGCAAAGGTTCGATTCGAAAACCCGTTTGTTTTAGCTTCTGCACCGCCGACGGGAGATGAAGACAAGATCCGCAGGGCATTTGATGAAGGGTGGAGCGGGGCCGTGATCAAGACTTTGATCCATGAACCCGTCCAAAATCTTGCCAATCGGTTTGCCGTACAAAAAACCGGACGGCTGGTTAACGGTTTCTTCAATCTGGAACAAGTCAGTGAAAAAAGCACAGAAGAATGGCTCAATATCATCCGCCGATTAAAAGAAGCCTATCCTGAAAAGCGAATGATCGGCAGCATTATGGGAGAAGCGGATCGGTATGACAATTGGAAAACCCTGGCATTGGGGTGTCAACAAGCAGGTGCTGATCTATTGGAATTGAACTTTTCCTGTCCAAACGGATACCCGGATAAGGGAAAAGGGGCGGCTATCGGCCAAGATGCTCAAAGCTGTGGGCAAATCGTCTCATGGCTGAAAAACGATCCTGACATTCACATTCGTCTGGTCCCAAAATTGACTGCCGCTGTCACAGACATCACCCAAACGGGTAAAGCGGTAGCGGATGCAGGTGCAGACGGCATTTGTGCCATCAACACCATTCCATCTTTCATGGGATTCGATTTGAAAGCACTCAAACCAAAGCCCAACATCGCCGGTTATACTACATTCGGCGGGTATTCCGGTGCCGGAATCAAACCCATTGCCTTAAAAAGCGTCAGTGCCCTCTTGAAAAGCCCCGGCATACCGGTCATGGGAAGCGGGGGAATATCCAACGGTTTCGATGCCGCTGAATTCATCCTGCTGGGAGCTCCCGTGGTTCAAATCGCAACGGCCGTCATGCTGTACGGCTTCAAACTGATCAAGGCTTTGAAAAAGCAGCTGATGGAATTTATGCAATGGCATCAGTTTTCACACATTGATGATTTCTTGGGCATGGGAAATGAAATGATATGCAGTTACGAATCATTAGAGATCAATTATAAGGTAAAAGCAACGGTTGACGACAGACATTGCATCGGTTGTAAAATATGTGAAATTTCCTGTACAGATGCCGGATACGGGGCCATCAGCATGCAGGACAAACTGGCAGTTGTTGACAGTGAGAAATGTGTGGGATGCTCACTGTGTTACAATATCTGCCCTTATCATGCCATTGAAATGGAAGAATTCCCGCTGAAATAGACGGGGAGCAGCATCTATATCTTTCTTCCAAAGGGTTCCATCAGCAATTATTTTAAAAATCAACATGATACACAGGTTTTTCGCAATTGAACAAACGGTTGGATACGGTTTGCATGAGTGACTGATCAGAACTTTCAGCCAAACCGTATTCTACCAGTTTTTTTAATGGAACGGCACCAAAGACCATGGCGGAAAAATCCTGGATAGAAAGGCTGATGGTGAGCTGTTCCGGCTGTTTGGTTTGACAAAAACCATTTTCGCCAACTGATAATTTGACCGATTGGGTTTTCCCCTTGATGAACGGTTCATTTATCTCAAACAAACAGACTATAGCCCCTTCTTCGTGATGAGGCAGGTCTTTTAGTGAGCCGAAAAAGGCAGAGGTATCAAGAATTCTAAACATCAACCCCGTACTGGCACAGGCCATGGCGTGATTGGCAAAGGGGAACAAGGCTTTCGATTCATCGGCAGGGTTGTCAAACGGCTGATAAAAAGTGTCGTCTTGAGTGTAAAACAGGACATTCTCAAATTGATCGGCCTGGTTTCTCAAAAATCCCATGATGGCTTTTCTTCCCGCACAATTGAGGGTAATCATTTCGTTGACCTTTAAATCGTATCTTAAAAAATTGTTGTCGGATAATTTAACCGGCGTACAGATGGCATAGGCCATGAGTTTTTCGCCTTCCTTGTACCCCACGACAATGTTGTTTTGGTTTTTGAGCATGGCTTTAGGCCAGTCCATGTTTCGTTTGATTTCACCGTTTGTGTTGTGGAAGTGTTCGTTATAGCATTCGGCTATGGCCGGAATATCCGTTTCATTGAGAAAATCAACCTGCTCAGAATGGTCCCCGCCGGGGATTCTTTGTGTGGGCACCCGGTATTTGTAGAAGGGGGATAGCAGCCCGTATCCCATCTTTTTGTAAAAATCGACTCTGAAAGGGTGTAAAACGGAACTATATATCTCTTTTTTCAAAAAATGACGAAGGCCGTATTGGATCATATCCCGGCAAATGTGCTGTTTTTTATAGGCTAAATCCACACCTACACCGCCAATTCCCCCTGTTTTAACGGGCACGCCCCGGTAATTAATGATGAAGTCGAACAAGATCATAACACCCAACAACTTTTGATCTTCTGAATATGCCCCGATGGGTGTAACGGTTTCTTTGGTAAAAAACTGCTGATAACGGCCAACGGTTTGCTCCATATCCTGAGCCACTGCTGTAAATGCAGGATATACATGGTTGCGCAGATGAATGAAATCCACTATTTCATTTTCCCTCAACTGTCTGAATGTAACGTTCATTTCGACCTCCCTGATGATGTTTTCCCTATTATACGCTTTTTTAACGCTAAGTTACACCGGATGATAAGCCATATTCTTGATGAATGGCCGGGTAAAAGAACAAAAAAGCACACCAGAAGCGGTGTGCTTTTTTGTTATATGGCATGACTGCTCGTTTTATTTCAGGACAACCGAGGCTTCCGGTGCGTTTACTCTGAAGGTAAACGATTCAATGAGGAAGAACACCAGTTCGTCTCCCTCCTGATGGGAATAGCCAACCGAAATATCCTGGCCAACGATGAATTCAAAATCTTCGCTGTTGACAGGGATAACCAGGCCTTTATCCTCCAAATCTGGGGCAAACAGGATATCGCCTTCAAGGAGATTTTCAAGCCTTCTCTTGGCGGGGTACCCTTTGTCGTTGGGCTTGTAAAGCAATTCACGGAGTTTTTCCCCAACCAATAAATTGTAAGGACCTCCGATTCCCTGATCATCCAACACTCTGACGGCTTCCGCTACCGGTTTGACCAAATCGTCCTCCACTTGTACCGGGTCATTTTCGCAGACCGGAAGGATGCCGATAATCCCTGCATCGGACAAACCGTTGAAAATTGCCCGATTTTCGGCTTTTGCGATCTTTTCTGCCGCCTCAATGAGTGAATCGGTATCCACATCCTGTGCCCCCCTCATGAGGGATTCGATTTCATCGATTTTGAGTTTGAAAGGCACTTCAATTTCCACCATGGGCAGGACTTGTCTTTTGGAATATTTTACCCCGTTGATGGGTTTTTCTCCCAATTCTACCTTTCTGCCCGTATTTACTGCGGCAAAGTCCATTCCTTTGGGACCAACAAACTCAACGACTTGTCTTGCGGTTAATTTCAGGTTTAATACTCTGCGAGCTTCCTCATCTATAAAATCCCAGGCCTGCTGGGTAATCGGTGCAACATGTCTTTTTAGGTTAGCCATTTTCATCCTCTCCTTTATTTCTTCTTTTTGCCTTTAATACCAAGTGATCCATCAGAAGCGCCACTAACAGGAGATGATTCTTCAGAAGCGTTGCCTTCTTCAATTTCGGTGATCTCTCCCTGAGTGAATAGAAATTCTTTCATATTGGCATCCCAAACGCCGTTATTTCGCCTCAGCCATTCAAGTCCCATGCAGGCATGTTCAATTTCCTCGTCTCGATTATGTTCAACAATTGCCTTCACTGTGGGGTCTGATGTTGCCGCCGCACGCTGATTGTACCAGTCCACTGCTTCTAATTCCTCAATAACACTTTTAATGATTCGATGATACTCTTTCGCCTCTTCCGGCAGATTGTCTTCATGGTATTCGCTCATGTGATCTCCTCCTTGTTTGATTTATTCTATTTTTATTGTGCTTAATGTCATTATAATTGTTTTAGTGAACTTTGTCAAATGACCAATCTTCAGGTAATGTCCTGTAAGCTGATTCCATGCTATATAACGAAAAAAAGTTTGGTTTTCTTACAATTATTATGGGAGGGGTCTACGAAAAAAAAGGCGATTGCTCTAAAGATAGCGGATGATGGTTTCTTTCAATTGATTCAAAGAAATGGGTTTGGTGATGTAATCGTTCATCCCCATGGACAGACAAATGGCTTTGTCTTCTTTTAACGCCTTTGCCGTCATTGCGACGATCGGAATTTGGGAATCAATTTGGCGGATTCTTGCCGTTGCCTGATACCCGTCTAGTTCCGGCATCACGACATCCATCAGAATTAGATCAGGGTGATGTTTCTGATAGAGTTGAACGGCTTCTTCACCATTTTTAGCCTCGATCAGAATCAGCTCTTTTGAAAATCTCGCCAACACAATTTTTGCCAATTTCATGTTGATTTCATCGTCTTCGGCAATTAATATTTTCTTTCCCGTCAAAGAATCGATTACATGGCTTTTTTCATTCAACATGAGGGGTTCATTTTTGCTGTCAGCTGGGTTTCGTTCGCAATAGTCCAGTTCAAGGTCAAAATAGAAATGACTGCCCTTCCCGGGAACACTACTTAAGCAAAGGGTACTGCCCATTCTTTTCAGTAGTTGTTTTGAAATGGAAAGTCCCAAACCTGTTCCGCCATACTTTCGAGTAATGGACATATCTACCTGATTGAAAGCTTCAAAGATGATTCCCTGATGTTCGGGCTTGATTCCAATACCCGTATCTTGAATCGAAAAATGAAGCTTGACCTGTTTTTCTTTTTCATTTAACGCCACTGTTCTGACGCAGAATTGCACATGTCCTTTTTCTGTAAATTTCGTGGCATTAGTCAGAAGATTGAGTAAAACCTGCTTAAACCGCAACGGGTCGAGCATAACCACATTTGGAATAGCCTGGTCGATCTCTTTGATCATCCCGATCCCTTTTTCTTTGGCTTGTACACTCATCAACTCCAGCGTATTCTCAATCAACTCTCGTATATCGACTTTTTCCAATATTAAATCGAACCGATTTGATTCGATCTTTGAGAAATCAAGAATATCAGAGATCAACGACAACAGGTTCTTGGCCGAATGCAGAACAATATCCACAAACTCCTTTTGCCTGTCATCCAGACCTGAATCTTTCAGGATCTCGCTAAAACCTATCACGCCGTTGAGTGGGGTTCTTAACTCATGACTCATATTGGCCAAAAATTGAGTTTTCGCTTTATTGGCAGCTTCCGCCTTGTTTTTGGCATCTCTGAGCTCTGTCACTTCCAACCCGTATTCCACAGCGCCTTTGATTGTTCCGTCTTCGTTTTTCAACGGGGTTACTAATACCTTCAAAGCCTTGCCGGCATATTTTTCTCTTGGATCATCCGGTGTTGTTGTTTCAAATTGAGGTATTCCTGTTTTTAATACCTGTTCAACAGCACACCAAGGACAAGGACTGTTTCTTTTTACAAAGGCCTGATAACATTTTTTACCCTGAACTTGCTCGATGTGATCAATTTGATTCATACCAAATGTGATTCGGCTTTTATTGGCCATGATTATGTTGAAATCCGCATCAATGACCAGAAGAGCTCCGGGAAGGGAATTAATAATATCATCCAGAAGGTTTCTGTTGTTACGGATGGCGTCTTCAGCCTGTTTTCGCTCCGTAATATCCCTGGCAATTCCACATAACCCATTGATCTCCCCATGCTTATCCCTCAAGGGGACCTTAATGGTGTGAAAACTGTGAAAAAAACCATTAACCGGCTTGGCACTAAAAACATCCAGGGTTTCTCCCCCTAATACTCGTCGATCTTCTTCGATTAATTCCTGGCCTGCTTCTTGGCCAAATAATTCAGTATCCGAGCGAAGCAAAATCTCTTCTGCTTTTTTTGAGAAAAGTTTCTCCATAGCGGGGTTAACCCGGATATATTTAAGATTCCGGTCTTTGATGAATATGGAATCATTGGCAGTTTCGAAGATAGCACGAAATTGTTGTTCTCTTATTTTGCTTTCCTCAGTCAGTTTGGCCATTTTTATTCGACTGAAAGACAGGTTTGTTAGGAGGTTTAAAAGGTCAATGTAATAGGCCATCGCCTTTTCAATGGTTCGTCGACTAAACCGTGGAACCCTTTTCAGGGCTTGAAGATAATCGGTTTCATCAAATCCGTAGCAACGGGCTTGTTGCCTAAAGGATTCGGTGTCTATTTTTTCATCTTCAAAAAAGAACTGACCAAAAAAGAGATTTCCCAGTTTTTTATTGCCTATATAAAGGGGTGTGGCAATATCCCACAAGTTATTCTTGCATTTATAAAGCCGAAACTGTCCTTTTTCTACGCCATCGGATAAATAACGGTCACTTTCTAAACACCTTTGTGCCGTTTCGGGGTGAATGCGATGGTATTTCATGCAAATATCCTGCCAACCGGTTTTGACCAATACGTTTCCCTTTAAATCCAGAATCGCCATACCGATATTTGCAATTTCATAAAATTTATCCATGAGACTTTGAGCTGATTCAATATCCAGAAGATCCGAAAGCGTCAGATGGCTCTCGCCAATTTCAGGTTCCAACATGAGTTTCAGCTGGTCAATCAATTGCTGTTTTTGGCGTTTGCTTTCGGTGATATCCCGATGAACACCAAATAAAACGCAATTTTTACCGTTTTGATCCTGTTCAAACGGCTTAGCGCTCGATAAAACCCATTTGTAATGACCATCCTTACATCTTAAACGACATTCAACGGTAAAAGGTTGAGGACTTTGTGTTTGTTCTTTGATGATGGTTTCAATTCGGTTCCTATCATCATCATGCAAAAGCGACAACAAACCTTCCGAAGTCGGCTGAATTTCTTCAGGCAAAAATCCCAGCATCCTGTATACTTCGTCACTACAATGAAAAAGGCCTGTTTTCAGATCAAGCTGCCAAAACCCGATCTGGCTCACATCCATCATTCTATTCAACCATATTCTTTCTTGGTTCGACTGATCCTGAGTCCATTCCATTGACATGAACAAATCTTCTCCTATATCAATTTAAGAAGCCTTTGAAATCGGTTTCAACCCTAAATTTTGCCCCATTCTCATATACAAACATTCATCGACATGTCTTGATTTTACACACTAATTATACCATTATAATGTCAAACAGACAACTGTTTTTTTAATAAATGTTTTAAACTAACACAGAGACTTGTATGGTTGGCATAATTATCACAATCTCATTCCAAGCTTACAGACAAAGCCAAATCATGTTATAATCGCAGTATATAAACGACGCTAAGGAGGAAATATGGCTGAATTCAAGTATGAAATCGTCAAAACATTTGGAACACTGTCCGAGAGTAAGACGGGATGGAAAAAAGAGGTTGCGCTCATCAGCTGGAACGACAGAGAACCCAAATACGATATACGGGATTGGGCACCCGAACACGCCAAAATGGGCAAAGGCGTCACATTGACCGTTGAAGAGCTGAAAAAACTGAAAGAATTGCTCAACCAGATGGAATTATAAAAAAGATAGACCAATGAAAGCGGCAGCGTGACAAATGGACGGCTACATGATGCGTTTGAGAAAAAGGGTGGGCCACATCCCGCTGATACAAGTGGGCTCAGCCATTATTTTTATCAACGCTGAAAACAGAATACTTTTGATCCAAAATAAGGCCACACTTAACTGGGGGTTGCCGGGGGGATCCATGGAGCCGGGTGAGGATTTGGAAGATTGTGCCAGGCGGGAAGCCATGGAGGAGATCGGGCTTCAAGCGGAGAAGCTGTCGTTGCTGAATGTTTTTTCAGGAGCCCATATGCATTACATCTACCCCAACGGAGACGAAGTTTATAACGTCGCCGCCATTTACACATGCCGGGATTATTCGGGGCAAATTACTCCCGATCACATCGAAACGGATGTCGCAGATTATTTCGATCCCTTAGAGTTGCCTGAAAATATAACCGGTTTTGTTAAGACCATCATTGACCACTTCCTTCACACCATCGTCTGATCGGAATGCAAATGGTTTGTTTCGTTCAAACGGCCAGCACAGGTAACTTAGACATGAGAACCAAATGATAGGCTACCCTTATAGAATAAAAACGCAATTTCACCACCCCAAGAAGCGAAATCGTGGTATAATTTTTTGATATCAACCATTCATGTGAACTACGGATTGATTGGAAAATATACCTAAAAACTGAGACCTGGAGAGACAGCCATGGCAGCCTTTAAAAGTCAGGAATTGAAAGATTTTGACAATGTCATAGCAATCAAACAAATCCATCAAAAACATATCATTATTCTCGTTTTAATTATTGCTATCAGTCTTTTGATCGTTTTGATCTCTTTTCGGAATCATCTCATCCATGATGCGAGGGTTGAAAAGGGTCTGATGGATTTAAGTGACCAGAGCCTGGATGGTCACTATATCTTTAATTTGACCGGAGAATATGAATTTTATTGGCAGCAATTTCTCGTTCCCATTCAAGAGGCCGTAGCCCAGCCATCGGCATTATCCGAACAAGCGTTTATTCAAGTTCCCGGAAACTGGAATGCCTTTGCCCTGAACACCCAAACGCATTTGGCCACCGGATTCGCCACCTATCGAATGATATTGAAACTGCCTGAACACGCACTGGGAAAATCCTTTGCCTTCCGAATGCATGCCGCCGGCACGGCCCTTACCATGTGGATCAACTCGAAACCCGTGTTTCAGGCAGGTGTTCCCGGCAAAACAGAACAATCTTCACAACCCGCCTATCGTTCGGGTATCATCAGCTGGACTCCGGAAAAAAAAGATAACGAAATCATCTTTCATGTTTCCAATTTCGATCATCGCAGCGGCGGGATTTGGT
>ERZ795053.695-NODE-695-length-42765-cov-8.985835_pt1 | contig 42765 bp, 39 predicted proteins | sample MGYA00375137_ERZ795053 | MGnify/ENA primary metagenome ERZ795053 (study PRJEB30182, sample SAMN05720284) | activated sludge metagenome | isolation source: Anaerobic digester | place: Hong Kong | collected 2014-12-17 ... | reverse complement strand
TGCTTTGCGGCGGGCTCGTCGAGCTGATCCGCATGGGCTTCGAGACGCTGGTCGAAGCCGGCTACGAGCCGGAGATGGCCTATTTCGAGTGCCTGCACGAGGTGAAGCTGATCGTCGACCTGATCTACGAGGGCGGCATCGCCAACATGAACTACTCGATCTCCAACACCGCCGAATACGGCGAATACGTCTCGGGCCCGCGGATCCTGCCGCGGGAGGAGACCAAGCGGCGGATGAAGGAGGTGCTGGAGGACATCCAGACCGGCAAGTTCGTCTCGGCCTTCATGGCGGAGAACGCGGTCGGCCAGCCGTCCTTCAAGGCGACCCGGCGGCGCAACGACGCGCATCAGATCGAGGCGGTGGGCGAGAAGCTGCGGGGGATGATGCCCTGGATCTCGGCCGGGAAGATGGTCGACAGGAGCCGCAACTGAGCGCTCGCGAAACGAAGGGCGCCGGCCGGACCCGGCGCCCGTTCCCCAGCCTTGAAGGCAACGGTGCTCAGGAACGAATTGCAGTATAAATCATTGTAATAAATTGATTCATCTCGAATGCGCCGACGCAAGCACGGAGGGGGGGGTGCGGTCAGCCGTAGACGATCTTTCCCCGTGAGTAGTCGGAGTATTCGCCAAAAAATTCCTTCTTGACGTACTTTGTTCGTATAGAGGAATGGTGCATCAGCGAGAAGGCGCCGATCCCGGTCGCCTCGCACATCCTGTAGAATGTCTCCTTGGGCATGTCGCCTCCGGTCAGACGCAAGCGATATGCCCAGAACGTGTATTCCGTTGTGCTACCCGATGGAAGCAAGTGCAGCTTCGTTCGCTCCTCTAGAGCGAGAACCGTCGGATCGGCGGCGCGCTTCTCCTTCAGGCGTGCCTTCAGGTCGCGTTGCTTATTGTCGAGTGGGGTGATGCTACTGCCCTCGCTTCCGCCGTGATAGCATTTGCACTCGATCACACAGGCCGCAGGGAGCAGGCGCTGCCAGACGGTCTGGCGAAACACTTCCGTCGTGGACCTTTCGAGAAGCTCCGTGTTCGCGAACCACGTCGGCCGCAGTTCCTTCCAGGCCTCCAGCGCCGCTGTGCTCGCGCAGATCCGCTGTCGCAGCGCGTCCAGGGCGTAGGACTGCCGAAAAAAATCTTCGCGGATCACGTCGAGGAACTGCGCCGACTCCACGGCCACGGCCGCATTGCCGGTCGGACCCGGCTCCGGTTCATCCCGAACCTGGTCATACACCGCGGTCGCGGTGCAAAGAATCGCGGAGAAGACTGCAACCGGCGCGACGGTCGCGCCGACCACGTTCATTGCGTTCGTGATGATGCCGATCGCGGAGATCGCCGTCTCCACCGTCTGCTCGCTGCTCGGGACCAGACTGACGACGCCGAGCTGTCGGGCGATGTCCGATACCTCGGCTTCCTGAAGAAAGAAGCTGCTTTGGATATAGTCGACCGCGCTGCCGATATAGCCATCCACCTCTTCGCTGACGCTGTTGTAGAAGCCGAGATAGCTCTCGATCGTCTCGTGTGCGGCGGACATCCGCCCCTCGTGCCGGAAGGTCGCGGCCGCGTGCTTCACGTCCGATTGGCGCAGCGTGGCGAATTCTATCTCGTCGATCGCGTCGTATCGTACCCGGCTGTCGAAGCGGTCCTTGAAGTCCTGGAGGGCTTTCCGTTCCGCATCATCCAGGTTCAGCATCATGTTGCCCTGCGGATGCGTCGGGAACGAAAAAGCCCCGACCAGCCCCGCCAGGCGCGGCATCAGCTGCTCGAGAGATTTCCGAAGTGCCGCTAGTTCTTCCGCTTTCTTCGCGGCCTCTTGCACAGCCAACAAAAAAGCCGCTAATTCCGCCTCATACTCCCGTTTATCTTTTCCGGGACGGCGCATTGGGGGGGGTGCAAAAGACACCGGGAGCGACCAGGAGATGGGCCGCTCCTGCAACGGAGCCTGATCCTCGACCTCGTTGATCAGGGCAGGCCTGCCGCCATCGTTCGTCCAGAACGACGGAAGGGTGTAGATCCCCCCCTCCATGCCGAACTCTTCCGCCCCTTTCTCCGGCACGTGCAAATCCTGGCGCTGGTCCTTGCCGAAGAACTCCAAGACGGGACGGGAATCCAGAACTCCGGCTGGACCGAGGCGGTGCCGGAAAAGGCAGCAATAAACCGGTGTGATGCGGCCTTCCGGGGCGTCGACCTTGTCGCCGGATTTTTGGATGCGTTCGATCGAAAGGACCGCCGCATCCCGCCACCCCCCGGTCAGGCCCAGATCAGCCCTTTCATCCATGGGATTGTCGCTATCATTGGGATCGGGACCGAACGTTTTCAACCACAAGCCGTTGGTCGTACGAAGAAGGAAAAATGATCGGCCAAACTTGCTGAACACGTACTTGCCGAAGATGATCGCCGGCCAGTTCGCATCTGCTCGAGAGACCTTCCAATAGTGAAAGCGTTTTTCGCTGATCAGCAGCGAGTCATCGGGGCCGGCCTGAAACGACACTTCGGTGGAATACACAGGGGGGTTGTCCCCATCTCGGGGATATGGCCCGTCAAGGGCCCATCCCGTGCCGTCAAGGCTCTCGATGCGAACGCATTTCTGAAAGGTAGGTAGGCCGCCTTCTTCCGTCATGAGTCCAACCCCTTAGATGCGGCGCCCGCGCCGACTGTGGGGCCGGCGCTGGCGTCTGCACTCCGTTTGGCAAGGCTAAGGTTGACGTCATAATCAGAGCAACTGGATTCTCTCTTATGGAATGTCGGGATGTCGCCCGAGCAGCGGCGCAAGCGCCCGAATGCGAAACGGATCGGTTCGGTGAGCAGGCAGCGTTCTGCAGCAGCCTAATGTAACTGATCCGCATGGGCTTCGAGACGCTGGTCGAGGCCGGCTACGAGCCGGAGATGGCCTATTTCGAATGCCTGCACGAGGTGAAGCTGATCGTCGACCTGATCTACGAAGGCGGCATCGCCAACATGAACTACTCGATCTCCAACACGGCCGAGTATGGCGAATACGTCTCGGGGCCCCGCATCCTGCCGCGCGAGGAGACCAAGCGGCGCATGAAGGAGGTGCTGGAGGACATCCAGACCGGCAAGTTCGTCTCCGCCTTCATGGCCGAGAACGCGGTCGGGCAGCCCTCCTTCAATGCCACCCGCCGGCGCAACGACGCGCATCAGATCGAGGCGGTGGGCGAGCGGCTGCGCGGCATGATGCCCTGGATCTCGACCGGCAAGATGGTCGACAAGACCCGGAACTGACGCCGGCCGCCGCGCCACGGCGGTCGGGCGGCTCGCTCCCTCCTGCCCGGTCGCGGACCGATTTCGAGCGGCGCGGAGCGATCCGCCCGCCGATCATCGTGTGAAGCTCGCCGATCCCAGCGGTTGGGCGATCCCCGAGAGCAGATCCGGCCGCAGGCGGAGGCCGCAACGCTCGATCATCCGGCGCGACGCCGCGTTGCTCTTCCGCGCGAACTCCTGCGCGCGCTCCGCCCGAAGGTCGATCACGGCCCGGCGCAAAGCCAGGGCATTGACCCATACGCCGATGCCGCGGCCGCGGAAGTCCTCCCGAACCGTCGCAAGCCCCGCCCAGGCTGTAGCCCGATGCGGGCTGTGGCGGTTGTAGGGGAAATGGGCGAAAGCGGTCGCGACCATTGATCCGTCCCGCGCATCGCCCAAAACGGCGAGCGCCGCGGCGCCGGTCTCTCCCGACAACACCTGCGCCGGAAACGGGGCGACCCCGCCCTCGGCCATGAACGCCTGGACCCGCGCGAGGAACTCCGCCTCGTCTCCCGGAAAGGGAACCAGCGGCGCGACATCGTTCCGCGGGGCAGCGAGAACACCGTCGCACGCCACCGCAACCTCGTCGCGCGATCCCTCGAAAACGTCCCACCACGCGACCGCGAAGCCCAACGCCGCCAGCCGGCGCTCCACCTCGGGGCAAGCCCCGGCCGCGATCATTCGGAAGGTCATGGCACCTTCGGCGCGCAGGATCGCACTGATCCGGTCCCAGCCGAACCGTTCCGGATCCTCGGTCCCGGACATGCGAGCTGCGAACACGGCGCCCGGCGTCCGTCGAGTCGCCTCAAGGGACTCCAACGCCCCGGCCTGAAGCCTGCGCTGCGCCACGCTGCCGTAGAGCCCGCCTTCGACCATGGCGATACCTTCGTCGGCTCGGACCGCATTTTACTACGTCGCGCTTGTCGCCCGCAACATCGGCGGACGTCGGGCGCAGACGCAAACATGACCTACTCGACCTCCGACACGGCCGAGTACGGCGAATGCGACTCCGGCCCGCGCATCCTGCCGCGCGGGGAAACCAAGCGGCACTTGCAGGAGGAAAGCTTGGAATGGCCGCTCGGCCGTCTCCGCCTGTTCGGACGATCCGGGGACGGCACGGTCGCCCCCGGAGCCTTTCGTGGCGATCAGGCGCTGCGGATCCCGGACTGCCGTTCGATCATCCAGCCCGGGTATTCGCTCGGGAGCGCGCTCTCCTTGCCAAGAAGCTCGAGGTCCTCGGGGCTGAGACGCAGCTCGGTCGCGGCGATGTTGTCGACAAGCTGGTCGGGGCGCTTGGCGCCGACGATGACGCTGGTCACGGCGGGCTGGTGCAGGAGCCAGGCGAGCGCGATGCGCGCGACGGTGACGCCCTGGCGGTCGGCCACCGTGCGGAGCGCGGCGAGGACGGCAGGCAGGCGGCCGCGGTCAACGGGCGGGAAGTCGAAATTCGCCCGGCGGCCGTCGGCGGAAGCCCCCTCGCCGTCGTACTTGCCGGAGAGCAGGCCGCCCGCAAGCGGGCTCCAGACCATCAGCCCGACGCCCTCGGAGGCGAGCATCGGAACGACCTCGCGCTCGAGGTCCCGGCCGGCGATGGTGTAGTAGGCCTGGAGCGAGGCGAGGCGCGCGAAGCCCCGGCGCTCGGCGATGCCCTGGGCCTTGGCCACCCGCCAGGCTGGCCAGTTCGAGACGCCCACATAGCGCACGTCGCCGCGGCGGACGAGGGTATCGAGCGCCTCCACGGTCTCCTCGACCGGGGTGACCGGGTCGGTGCCGTGGATCTGGTAGAGGTCGATATGGTCGGTGCCGAGGCGCCTCAGGCTGGCCTCGACGCCCGAGAGGATGTGCTTGCGGCTCGCGCCGCCGCCGTTCGGGCCGCGGGCGGTGCGGCCGAAGACCTTGGTGGCGATCACCACCTCGTCGCGGGGCACGCCGAGGGATTTCAGCGCCTGGCCGGTGATCTCCTCGGAACGGCCCTCGGAATAGACATCGGCGGTGTCGATGAAGTTGATGCCGGAATCGAGCGCGGTGCGGATCAGGTCCTCGGCCTCGCTCTGACCGAGGGCGCCGATCTTGCTCCAGAGCTCACCCTGACCGCCGAAGGTCATGGTGCCGAAGCAGAGCTCGGAGACGAGGAGGCCGGTTCGGCCGAGGGGCTTGTACTGCATGACGGATGGTCCTTCGCTGCTGCGGCCGCGGGGCGGCCGTCGGGTAGGAAGATGGCGCGGCGGCGTGCCGTGGCGGTAGATCGATCGGCGCCGGCTCTTGCCTGATCCTCTCAAATCGCCGATCGTGCGGATTGCCGCGGCGGTCACGGAGCGTCAGATGCGCAGGCCAGCCGCAACAGGACGGAGACTGGACATGGGACCGATCGAGGAACTCGGCGCGCGGATCGCGGCGGCCTGCCCGCCGGGCTGGCGCGAGACCGCGATCCCGCGGCTCGGGCTGATGCGGGCCGAGACGCGCACCGCCTTCGCGCCGGCGCTCTACGACCCGGTGGTCTGTTTCGCGGCCCAGGGGCGCAAGCGCATCGCTGTGGCGGGGCGCGAATACGACTACGACCCGGCGCAGTATCTCGTGGTCGCGGTGGATCTCCCGGCGATGGCGCGCATCGTCGAGGCGAGCCCGGAGGCGCCCTATCTGGCGGCGCGGCTGAGGCTCGACCCGAGCATCCTGAACGAGCTGATCCTGGAGATGCCCGGAGCCGGCGACGGCGGGCGCAGCCGGGGGATCGGGATCGGGCGGATGGACGGGGATCTCGCCGATGCGGTGCTGCGGCTCGTGCGGCTGATCGACCAGCCGGCCGAGGCGGCAGGGCTGGCGCCGCTGGTGGAACGCGAGATCCTCTACCGGCTGCTGCTCGGGCCCCAGGGGGCGATGCTGCGGCAGGTCGCGCTCGAGGACAGCCGGCTGGCCCGGGTCGGCCGGGCGATCGCCTGGATTCGGCAGAACTACGACCGGCCGCTCCGGGTCGCCGAGCTCGCGGATCTGGCCGCGATGAGCCCAGCGACGCTGCACCGGCACTTCCGGGCGGTGACGGCGATGAGTCCGCTCCAGTACCAGAAGCACCTGCGCCTGCACGAGGCGCGGCGGCGGCTGGTGGTGGACGGGCACGCGGCGCAGACCGTGGGCTTCGGCGTCGGCTACGAGAGCCCATCGCAGTTCAGCCGGGAATACGCGCGGCTCTTCGGCACGCCACCGGCCCGGGACGGGGCGCGCATCCGCGGCTCCGGCGCGGAGCCGGCGCTGGAACGGGGATGACCCGGGAAAACGGGCTTCGGCTCGGCGCCGGCGCATGCTAGACGCGACGCTATGGTGCGCTTCGAGGATCTGCAGGCGATGGTGCTGGCGCTGCCGGACACGGTGGAGACCACCTCCTGGGATTCGCGCTCGTTCAAGGTCAACGGCAAGGTGATCCTCTACTGGAACGCCGGCCACGACTGCCCGGTGTTCAAGGTGCCGATCGAGGAGCGGGACTTCCTGATCGAGGCCGACCCGGAGACCTTCTTCACCACCGACCACCACCGGCCCTGGCCGCTGGTGCTGGCGCGGCCAGACCGGCTCGACCCGGATTGGGCGCGGGCCAATATCGAGCGGATCTGGCGGGCGCAGGTCAAGAAGCGCACGCTGAAGGCCTGGGAGGCTCGACAGTGAGCGACGACCGGGGTGCGCTCTCGCTGGCGCGGCGCGAGGGGCTGCCGGACGCGCTGCGGGTGCTGTTGGCGGAATATCCACGCGAGTGCTGGGAGGGCCATCGCAACCTGACCGCGTTGATGCGGTTCTGGCTGGAGCGACACCTGATCTTTCGCGAACTCGAGGCCGCCCTGCTCGCGGAGACCCGCGGGCTTCTGGCCGGAGACCGCGAGCCGCGGGAATTCGCGGCGCAGCTCGCCCGGCTCGGCAACGCCTTCCTCGGCGACCTGCAGGCCCATCACGGCATCGAGGATTTGCATTTCTTCCCCCGGCTGCAACGCCTCGACACCCGCATCGCCACGGGGTTCGACCTGCTGGAAGCCGACCATCACGAGATCGAGCCGCGGCTGCAGGCGCTCGCAGAGCGCGCGAACGCCCTGCTCGCGGCGATCCGCGAGGGCGCGCCGACCGCGGACGGGGCGGGCCGGCTGGAGGCGGAACTGCTCCGCCTGCAGGGCTTTCTCGACCGCCACCTGACCGACGAGGAGGAGCTCGTGGTGCCGGTGATCCTCGCCAATCCCGACGCCGATCTGGACTGAGGCGCGCCGGGATTTCGCAGTCGACAAGGCCGGCGCGAGGGTCTAGAGAGCCCGCTGATCCGAAGGACCGATTTTTCGCCATGGCCAACGTCGTACTGACCATCCACCTGCTGCTCGCCCTTTCGCTGATCGTCGTCGTGCTGCTCCAGCGTTCCGAGGGCGGCGGGCTCGGGATCGGCGGCGGTGGCGGCGGCGTGATGACCGGGCGCGGCGCCGCCACGGCGCTCTCCAAGCTCACCTGGGCGCTCGGCGTGGCCTTCGTGGCGACGAGCCTCGCGCTCACGATCATCGCGGCACGCGATTCCGCGCGGGATTCGGTGATCGACCGCGCGCCCGCGGGTGCGGAGGCCCCGGCCGAGGATCTCGCGGCCCCGCCCGCGCTCGGCGAGGATCTGCTGCCGCCCGGGCCTTCGGAGGGACCCGCGGCGCCGCCCGCAGCGGAGTGATCGCTCTCGGCGCGGGCTGCGGCAAGCCTTGGTTGCAGCCCCAAGGGTCACCACGAGATGTTGCGCCGTTCGTCTTGCCGGCCACGGGATCTTCCCGTATAGATTGAGTCCCGTGGAGCATCCGCTCGCAACATTCGAGACCAGGAATCGACACGGGGACAGCGAAGATGGCACGCTACGTTTTCATCACCGGCGGCGTGGTGTCGTCCCTCGGCAAGGGCCTCGCCTCGGCGGCGCTCGGGGCGCTCCTGCAGGCGCGCGGCTATTCGGTGCGGCTCAGAAAGCTCGACCCCTATCTCAACGTCGATCCCGGCACCATGTCGCCCTTCGAGCACGGCGAGGTCTTCGTGACCGACGACGGTGCCGAGACCGACCTCGACCTCGGCCATTACGAACGCTTCACCGGGGTGGCGGCGCGCCGGACGGATTCGATCTCCTCGGGGCGGATCTATTCCAACGTGCTGGAGAAGGAGCGCCGCGGGGACTACCTGGGCAAGACCATCCAGGTGATCCCGCACGTCACCAACGAGATCAAGAACTTCCTCCACATCGGCGAGGAGGAGACCGATTTCATGCTCTGCGAGATCGGCGGCACGGTGGGCGACATCGAGGGCCTGCCCTTCTTCGAGGCGATCCGGCAGTTCGGCCAGGACAAGCCGCGGGGGCAGTGCATCTACATGCATCTGACGCTCCTGCCCTTCATCGCGGCCTCGGGTGAGCTCAAGACCAAGCCGACCCAGCATTCGGTCAAGGAGCTTCGCGCCATCGGCATCGCGCCCGACGTGCTGGTCTGCCGCTCGGAAATGCCGATCCCGCCAAAGGAGCGGGAGAAGCTCGCGCTCTTCTGCAACGTGCGGCCCGAGGCGGTGATCGCCGCGCAGGATCTCGCGTCGATCTACGAGGCGCCGCTCGCCTATCATGCCGAGGGGCTCGACCAGGCGGTGCTCGACGCCTTCATGATCTCGCCGGCGCCGAAACCGAACCTCGCGAAATGGGAGGATGTGATCGACCGCATCCACAATCCCGAGGGCGAGGTAAAGGTCGCGATCGTCGGCAAGTATACCCAGCTCGAGGACGCCTACAAATCGATCGCCGAGGCCCTGACCCATGGGGGCATCGCCAACCGGGTGAAGGTGAGGGCGGAATGGATCGACAGCGAACTCTTCGAGAACGACGACGACATCCCGCCCCTGCTCGAAGGCTTCCACGCCATCCTGGTGCCCGGCGGCTTCGGCGAGCGCGGCACCGAGGGCATGGTCCATGCGGCCCGCTTCGCGCGGACCCGCAAGGTGCCCTATATGGGCATCTGCCTCGGCATGCAGTTGGCGGTGATCGAGGCCTCCCGCGACCTTCTCGGGCTCGCCGATGCGGGCTCGGAGGAATTCGACCACGACGCGGGCGAGCGCCGCTTCACCCCGGTCATCTACCACCTCAAGGAGTGGCTGGAGGGCAATCGGACGATCAAGCGCGAGGTCACCGACGACAAGGGTGGCACCATGCGGCTTGGCGCCTATGACGCCATCCTGAGCGAAGGCAGCCAGGCGGCCGAAATCTACGGCAGCACCGCGATCTCCGAGCGGCACCGCCACCGCTACGAGGTCGACATCGCCTATCGCGAGAAGCTGGAGGGCTGCGGGCTGCATTTCTCGGGTCTGTCGCCGGACGGGCGGCTGCCGGAGATCGTCGAGATCCCCGGGCATCCCTGGTACATCGGCGTGCAGTTCCACCCGGAGCTGAAGTCCAAGCCCTTTGCACCGCATCCGCTCTTCGCCGATTTCATCCGCGCGGCGCTGGAGCAATCGCGGCTGGTCTGACGCACGCAATCGGATATACCTCGGCCATGCTGACCGATCTTCTCCGCCGGCTGGCCGGCGAGCCGTCACCGCAACCGCTGCATCCCGACGACGCGCGCCTCGCCATGGCGGCGCTGATGGTGCGGGTCGCGCGCACCGACGGAAACTATACCGAGAACGAGCGCAACCGGATCGACCGAGTGCTCGCAGAGACCTACGGGCTCGATGCCGGCGCGGCGGCGGCGCTGCGCGGCGAGGCCGAGGCGGCCGAGGCCGCGGCGCCGGACACGGTACGCTTCACCCGGCTGGTGAAATCCGCCGTGCCCTACGAGCATCGCGAGGACGTGGTCGAGGCGCTTTGGCGCATCGCGGCCGCCGACGGCATCAATGCCGACGAGCACGGTTTCCTGCGGCTGGTGGCCAATCTCGTGGGCGTCTCGGATCTCGACAGCGGGCTCGCGCGCCAGCGGGCGCTCAAGGACCCGGAATAGCCGGCCGGTCGACGCGCTAGAAGTCGAGGCTGATGCGCCGGGTCAGGTTCAGCCGAACCTCGTACTGATCCTCCGAGCCGAGCGCGGTGATCGGAGAATCGGCCGCGTCGTTCAGGAGACGCTCCCAGGACGCCTCGCCCTCTAAGCCCCAGCGCTCGTTGAAGAGGTAGCGGGCGCCCAGCACGACGCCGCCGCCGAGCAGACCGCCGGAGGGATCGTATTCCGGCAAGCCAGAGGCCGCCGATTCCGAGGCGCTGACGCCGAAATAGGTGTTGGTAAAGAGCGTGCTGCCGAAGTTCAGCCGCGGCCCGAGCGTCAGGGTCAGGCCATCCACCGGATAGGCGATCGCGTCGGCGCCCAGGTCGCCGACCCAGGCATTCGAACCGATGATGCCGTAGCGCACGTCGCCGAACACGCGGTAGTTGCGCTGCTCGTAGCCGAGCCCGAGTCCCGCCTCGAAGGCCCACGGGACGTTGTCGAGCCCCCTGATCTCGGAATAATGCGACGAGTTGCGGTTGGAGATGTAGCGCATCGACCCGCGCAGCCCGAGCCCTGTCCGGAATCCCACCGCCCGGCCGGAGCCGTATTCGAAGCCGTTGGGGAAGCGGAGATAGTCGATACGCGCAATCCCTGTCGGCCCGGTCTCGTATTCGTCCGATCCGAAATAGGCGGGGCTGACCTCGATGCCCGCCCCGAGCGTGATCACGAGATCGGGGGTCGAGGAATCGAAGGCGCCGCCCGCAGCGAGGAAAGCCGGAAGCGGCAGCCCGGCATCGGAATAACCCGCAGTATCGGCCGGATAACTCGTCTGCTCGAAGGGCACCACCCCGCCCGGAATCGAGGGCTCGGTGACAGCGCCCTCCGGCAGCGTCGCCGGCGCGTCCTGCGCCGACGCCGGCAGGCCGGCCAGGGCCAGCGCGAGCGTTGCGGCGGATGCCAGGAGCGGAAGGCGGCGAAGCATTTGCGACTCCGGAAGAATCGGTTTGGGCGCGTTGTTCATATTTTAGTTGAGCTGGTTAACAATGTCTAAGTCGCATTAAGCATTTGGCCACTCGATACCGGCGGGAGCCGCGATTCTTGCGAAATCGTGACCGATCGGCTGCACTCTTCGCGATCCCGGCGCGGCGCCGGCTGCCCGCAGCGGCGCATTATTCGGTCCGGGCGGCGAGTTCGGCCGCGAGCACCTTCCGGACCACCGCAAGATCGGTATCGCCCGAGACGAAGGCCGCGCCGATGTCGCGGACGAGCACGAAGACCAGGCGGCCGTCGCGCACCTTCTTGTCCTGCGCCATCAGGGCGATCAGGCCGTCGGCATCGGGCAGCGGGCCGGGAATGTCGCGCAGGCTGCGCTTGAGCCCCATGGCCGCGAAATGCGCCGCGACCCGGCTCGGCGCCTCCTGCGGGCAGAGCCCGAGCGCGGCGCTGGTCTGGAAGGCGAGCAGACAGCCGATCGACACGGCCTCGCCGTGCAGCAGCCTGTCGGAATAGCCGGTGGCGGCCTCGAGCGCATGGCCGAAGGTATGGCCGAGATTGAGGAGCGCGCGGTCGCCCTGCTCGGTCTCGTCGCGCACCACCAGATCGACCTTCATCTCGCAGGAGCGCCGCACCGCCCGGGTCCGCGCGGCGGAATCCCCCGCAGCGAGGCGGCCGCCCTCCGCCTCGAGCCAGTCGAAGAAGCCCGCGTCCCCGAGCAGGCCGTATTTGACGACCTCGGCGTAACCGGCGCGGAAATCGCGCTCCGCCAGGGTGTCGAGCAGATCGATGTCGGCGAGCACCAGCTTCGGCTGGTGAAAGGCGCCGACAAGGTTCTTGCCAAGGGTCGAGTTGATCCCGGTCTTGCCGCCGACGGAGCTGTCGACCTGGGCGAGCAGCGAGGTCGGGATCTGCACCAGGCCGACGCCCCGGCGCAGGATCGCGGCGGCAAAGCCCGCGAGATCGCCAATCACCCCGCCGCCGAAGGCGACGACGAGGTCGTCGCGCGCGATCCTCTCCGAGATCAGCCATTCGACGGTCTGCTGCAATGCGGCCCAGCTCTTGCTCCCCTCGCCGGGGTCGAGGGTCAGCACGGCGGGGGCGATACCCTCAGTGCGGAGTGCGGCCTCCAGTGCGCCGAGGTGACGCGCGGCGACATTGCGCTCGGTCACGATGGCGATCCGGGGGCGGCGCCGCAGCGGCGCGATCTCGGCGCCGGCGCGCGACAGGAGCCCGGCGCCGATCCGAATGTCGTAGGCGCGGCTCCCGAGCGGGACGTGGACGGTTTCAATGCTCATTCCGTGCTCATTCCTCTGCGACGCCGATCGTCGGCGGGCGGGCCGGATGGCCTGCGTCGAACTTGCGCACGGCGGCGGCGATGCCGCGCGCCATGCTCTCGTGGCTGGCGCCCCGCCGGCTGTCGACGGTGACGTCGGCCAGCGCATAGACCGGCGAGCGGCGGCGGTCGAGATCGGCCAGGACCGCGCGCGGGTCGGGTGCATCGAGCAGCGGCCGGCCGGGCCGGTCGCGCACCCGGTCCCAGAGCAGGTCGAGGCTGGCACGGATCCAGACCGAGGTGGCGTGCGCCGCGATTTCCTCGCGGGTGCGCGGCTCGATGAAGGCGCCGCCGCCGGTCGCCAGCACGCAGGGCGCCTCGGAGAGCAGTCGTGCGATCACCCGGCGCTCGCCGTCTCGGAAGGCGGGCTCGCCGAGCGAGGCGAAGATCTCGGGGATGCTCATGCCGGCCGCGGACTCGATCTCGCTGTCTGAATCGACGAAGCGCACGCCGAGAAGCGCGGCGAGGCGCTTGCCGACGCTGGTCTTGCCCGCGCCCATGAGTCCCACCAGCACCAGCGTGCGGCTGAGCACGAGGGCCTCGGCGGGTGTGTCGGAGGCGCGTCTTGGTCGGTCGATCATGCCAATTGCCGTCGGATCGCACGGAGGGTAGACTGGCTCGAGGCAGTCGCGGTGCGCGAGCCCCGTGATTGAACAGCACAAGACGCGGCGGTCAAGCCGCACAGACCGAGCAGGTGATCATGCGCTTTGTTCTCAAGGCAGTCCTCTTCCTCGTGGTGGCGGCCGGGGTCGCCCTCCTGGGACTTGCGATCTTCTCCGATCTGCCCGCTCCCACCCGCGAGATCAGCGTTCCGGTGGAGGCGAAGTGATCCGGCGGGCCGCGGGGCTCGTCGCCGCCGGCCTCGTCGCCGCCTCAGGCGCGGCGGGCGCCGCCGGCGAGCCGCGCAGCGCCATCCCCTGGCTCTCGGAGAGCATCCGCACCGACGTCCCCGCACCGCCGCCGCGCCCCGCGGGGCCGGCGCCGACGCGGGGCAGCGAGGAGATCACCGTGACCCCGCTCGGCACGGTGCGGCGCGACAGCGTCGGGCTGCTCCCGCCGGAGCGGAGCGGGCTGCCGCGCGACCTCTGGGGGCCGACCCCGACCGGCCAGGCGGAAAGCCTGATCCGCGACCATCCCGACACGGGCGTTCCGGCCGCGCGCGCGCTCTTCCGCAAGATCCTGCTCGCGGAGACGGATCCGCCGCAGCCCGCCTTGGCCGACGGGGCGCTGCTGGTCGCGCGGGTGGACCGGCTGCTGGAGATCGGCGCGCTCGAGGAGGCGCGGGCGCTGATCGAGCTGGCCGGTCCCGAGACTCCGGAGCTCTTCCGGCGTTGGTTCGACGTGGGCTTGCTGCTCGACGCCGCCACGGCGCCCTGCGACGCGCTGCGGCAGAATCCCGCGCTCTCGCCCACCCTGCCGGCGCGCGTGTTCTGCCTCGCGCGCGGCGGCGACTGGAATGCCGCCGAGATCACGCTGGTGGTCGGCGAGGACGTGGGCTCGATCGGCTCCGACCAGCAGGCGCTGCTGGCGCGCTTCCTCGATCCCGAGATCTTCGAGGGCGAGCCGAATCCGCCGGTCCCCGAGCCGCTGACCCCGCTCGACTTCCTGATGCGCGAGGCCACCGGCATGCCGCGCCCGGCGGGCGCGCTGCCGACGGCCTTTCTGCACCACGATCTGGTCGAGCATGCGCCGATGCGCGCCCGCGTCGCGGCGGCCGAGCGGCTGGTGCTCTCGGGCGGCGTCGCGCCGCAGGTGCTCTTCGAGGCCTATCGCGCCGGCATCCCGCCCGCCTCGGGCGGGATTTGGGACCGGGCGGCGGCGGTGCAGGCGCTCGACGACGCGCTGGCGGAGGACGCGGATCCGGCGTTGCTCGGCCCGGCGCTGCTCGGTACGGAGGAGGCGCTGCGCGCCCGCGGCCTCGAGGTCGCCTTCGCCCGGGAATACGCGCCGGCGCTGGCCGATGCCGACTGGAGCGGGCTCGACGGCGCGGCGCGCGAGCGCCTGGTCGCGGTGCTGCTGCTCGGCGGCGAGGCCCCGGCGGCGGCCCGGCTGGCCGGGGAGGCGCCTGACGCCTTCACGCGGACCCTCCTGACCCTGGCCGCGCAGGGCGGCGATCCCGCCCCGGCCACGGATCTGCAGCGCGCCGCCCTTGCCGGCCTCGTCGCCATCCTGCCCGCCGACGAGCGCGAGGCGCAGCTGGTGCGGCTGGTGAACGACGGCCGCAGGGGCGAGGCCGTTCTCGCCGCGCTGAGCCTGCTGGGAGGCGGGGCGAGCGTCGATCCGCCGGCGCTGCATGCCGCATTGCTGGCCCTGCGCCGCGCCGGGCTCGAGCCCGACGCCCGCGCCATCGCGATCCAGACCGTGCTCCGCGAGGGCGCGGTCTCGGGGAAATGAACGCGCGCTGGCTTTCCCGCTTCCTCGAGGCGATCCAGGCCGAGCGGGACGCCTCGCGCAACACGATCCTGTCCTACGGGCGCGATCTGCGGGATTTCGCGGCCTTCCTGGAGAAGAAGGGCGCGGATTTTGCGTCGGCCGGGCGCGGCGAGGTGGAGGCCTATCTCGGCGATCTCGCCGACCGCGGCATGGCGCAGGCCACGCGGGCGCGGCGGCTCTCGGCAATCCGCCAGCTCTACCGGCTGGCCTTCCTGGAGGGCTGGCGGGCGGACGATCCGGCCGCATTGATCCGCGGCCCGAAGCGGGCGCGGCGGCTGCCGGGAAACCTGAGCGAGGCGGAGGTCGACCGGCTGCTCGACGCGGCCGGGACGGCGGCGCGCAGCGAGGCCGAGGCGCTGCGCAACACCTGCCTGATGCAGCTTCTCTATGCGACGGGGCTTCGGGTGAGCGAGCTCGTGGCCCTGCCGGTTGCCGGGGCGCGCGGCGATCCGCGCATGATCCTCGTGCGCGGCAAGGGCGGGCGCGAGCGCATGGTGCCGCTCTCGCCGCCGGCGCGGGAGGCGCTGACGCGCTGGCTGGCGCAGCGCGACCGCGACGAGGAGGCCGCACTCCGGGCCGGGAAGCCGCGCTCGACCTTCCTCTTTCCGGCGCGCGGGCGCAGCGGCCACATGACGCGGGAGGCCTTCTTCCTGCTCGTCAAGCAGCTCGCGGCGGCGGCGGGGCTCGATCCCTCCGGCATCTCGCCCCACAGCCTGCGCCACGCCTTCGCCACGCATCTGCTCGCCAACGGCGCCGATCTGCGGGTGATCCAGACGCTGCTCGGCCATGCCAGCATCGCGACCACCGAGATCTACACCCATGTGCTCGACGCGCGGCTGCGGGATCTGGTGCTCGAGAAGCACCCGCTGGCCGCCGGGGATGCGGCTCTTGAAGGCGGCGCGGGCTGATCTCATAACGGGGTATTCCGCAATGTGAGAAGGATCGCCCCGAAATGGACCCTGCCACCGAAGCCCCGCCGCTTCTGGCGCTCTGGGGAAGCGGCATCGCGATCGTCGTGCTTCTGGTCCTTTCGGCGCTCTTCTCGGGATCCGAGACGGCGCTCACCACGGCGAGCCGGGGCAAGCTGCACGGCCTCGCCGAGAAGGGCGAGCGGGGTGCGGCGGACGCCCTGCGGCTCACCGAGGACAAGGAGCGGCTGATCGGCGCGATCCTGCTCGGCAACAACCTCGTCAACATCCTCGCGGCCTCGCTCGCGACCACGCTCTTCACCCGACTGCTCGGCGACGGCGCGGTCGCGGTGGCGACGGTGGTGATGACGGCGCTGGTGCTGATCTTCTCGGAGGTCCTGCCCAAGACCTATGCCATCACCAATCCCGAGCGCATGGCGACCGCGGTCGCGCGGCTGATCCGCATGGTGGTGATGCTGCTCTCGCCGGTGGTGAACGCGGTCCGCGCGCTGGTGCGGCTGATCCTGCACGTCTTCGGCGTCGAGACCGATCCCAAGGCGCATTTCCTCGCCGCCCAGGAGGAGATCGCCAGCGCCATCGCGCTGCATCATTCCGAGGGCTCGGTGGAGAAGGCCGACCGCGACCGGCTGCTGGGCGCGCTCGACCTCGGCCAGCGCCAGGTCGAGGAGGTCATGCTGCATCGCCGGGACATCGAGATGATCGATGCCGAGGCGCCGCCCGAGGAGATCCTCGCCCAGGCGATCAACTCCCCGCACACCCGCATCCCGATCTTCCAGGGCGAGCCGGAGAACATCGTCGGCGTGATCCACGCCAAGGACCTCTCCCACGCGGTGCACCGGCTGATGCGCGACGGCGGCGGCAGCCTCGAGGCCATCGACGTGATGGACCTGGCGATGGAGCCCTATTTCGTGCCCGAGACCACCTCGCTCGACGAGCAAATGCGCGAGTTCCTGCGCCGGCGCACGCATTTCGCGCTGGTTGTCGACGAATATGGCGCGCTGCAGGGGCTGATCACGCTCGAGGACATCCTCGAGGAGATCGTGGGCGACATCGCCGACGAGCACGACGCCGAGGTGCCGAGCGGCATCGACATCCAGCCCGACGGCTCCGCGGTGGTGGAGGGCGCGGTGACGATCCGCGACCTCAACCGGACCTGCGAATGGAACCTGCCCGACGACGAGGCCAACACCATCGCCGGGCTCATCATCCACGAGGCCCAGGCGATCCCCACCGAGGGGCAGGTCTTCAGCTTCCACGGCTTCCGCTTCGAGGTGCTGGAGCGCGAATACAACCGGCTGAAGCGGCTGCGGGTTCGCAAGCTGACTTGATCCGGGCGGGGTCGGCGGGGGGTGTTTCACGATGAGACGCCGTCTATGCCATTGTTATTGCGCGCATTTCTCGATATTGATTCGAGCGGCCGCTTCGAACCGGCGCTGACGCCGCGTCGTCGTCGGTCCGGGGCAATGCCAAGGGAACGGCATTCGGCAACGCGCACCCGGCCGCCCGGGCTCCTGGCGCGCCCGGCGTTACCATCCCGCCCGGCGGGCACCGCCGGGCAGCGCCCGCCCCGCCCCCCAGGCGGGCGCTGCCCTCATTTTGGGGCGGGACGGTCGAAAAAGAAGAGTCGGAGCGCTGGATGCGATGGCACCGGGGGAGTGCGTTGCGGGCCTAACGGGAGACCCCGCCGCCCTATCGGCCCTTGAACAGGCTGCCGAGGATGCCGCGCACGAGCTTCTGGCCCTCGCGGCTGTTGAGCTGCTTGAGCGCGCTGCGGGCAAGCTCGCTGCCGAGCGATGGCTGTGGCGCGCGCGCCCGCCCCGGGTCGTAGCGCCGGCCCTGCCCCGCCTCCTTCGCGGCCTTGGACTGCGCCAGCATCTCTTCGGCCAGCGCCGCCTCCGCGGCGGCGGCTTCGGCGCGGGCCGCGAGGATCTCTTGCGCGGATTCGGGATCGATGGCGGTGTCGTAGCGGCCCGCCAGCGGCGAGGCCGCCATGGTCTCGGCGCGCTCCTCCGCGCTGACCGGTCCCATGCGCGACATGGGCGGCCGGATCAGCGTGCGGCTGACCATGGCCGGCACGCCCTTGTCCTCCAGGAGCGAGACCACGGCCTCGCCGGTGCCGACCTCGCGGATCGCCGTCTCGGTGTCGAAGGCGGGATTGGGGCGGAAGGTCTCGGCGGCGGCCTTCAGCGCCTTGGCGTCGCGCGGGGTGAAGGCGCGCAGCGCGTGCTGGATGCGGTTGCCGAGCTGGGCGAGCACGTCGCCGGGCACGTCGTCGGGGTTCTGGGTCACGAAATAGACGCCGACGCCCTTGGAGCGGATCAGCCGGACCACCTGCACCACCTTGTCCACCAGCGCCTTGGGCGCGTCGTCGAAGAGCAGATGCGCCTCGTCGAAGAAGAAGACGAGCCTGGGCTTCTCCGGATTGCCGACCTCGGGCAGCTGCTCGAAGAGCTCCGAGAGCAGCCAGAGCAGGAACATCGCATAGAGCCGCGGCGCCTGCATGAGGTTCTCGGACATGAGCACGCCGATCCGGCCCATGCCGCCGTCGGTGGCCATCAGGTCGGCGAGCTCGAGATGCGGCTCGCCGAGGAAGCCCGCGGCGCCCTGGTTCTCCAGCACAAGAAGCTGGCGCTGGATCGCCCCGAGCGAGGCGGAGGCGATGTTGCCGTAGGTGCGGCCGATCTCCTGGGCATTGTCGCCGAGCCAGACCAGCATCGCCTGCAGGTCCTTGAGGTCGAGCAGGGTGAGCCCCTGCTCGTCGGCGACGCGGAAGGCGATGTTGAGCACGCCCTCCTGCGCCTCGGACAGATCCATCATGCGCGCGAGCATCAGCGGGCCCATCTCGCTCACGGTGGTGCGCACCGGATGGCCGGTCCTGCCGAAGAGATCCCAGAAGACCACAGGATAGGCGCGATAGGCGAAATCGCCCATGCCGATCCTTGCGGCGCGGGAGCGCAGCGCCTCGTGCGCCTTGCCCGCCGGGTCGCCCGGGCGCGAGAGGCCCGAAACGTCGCCCTTGACGTCCTGGACGAAGACCGGGACGCCGGCGGCGGAGAAGCCTTCGGCGAGGATCTGCAGGGTGACGGTCTTGCCGGTGCCGGTGGCGCCGGTGATCAGCCCGTGCCGGTTGCCGAAGCGCAGCAGCAGCTCCCTCTGCTCGGCATAGTTCTCGCCGCCGCCGCCCACGAGGATCGCGTCGTCAACCATGATCTCACTTCCCGAAGTCCCGCGCCGAATTCGAACCGGATATTAACCGGTGCACCCTAGAGTGCAATCATGCCCCGGGACCTCCGGGTATCGGGGCGCGCGACTTCCTCCCTGTTGAACTGGCCGCAGAGTTCGCTCTGCGGTCTTTCTTTGTTCCGGCAATCACCTAGAATTGCGCGTTACTTGCACGCCACGCTTGACCCGTTTTCTCATCTATTCTAGGGTCCGCGCACAAAGTTCGGCCAGTCCGACAGGGAAAGCGCAATCGCGCAGAAAGGGTGCCTTCGGGCACCCTTTCGCGTCACCACTCGGCCACGGCAAAGTGTTGCGGACCGCATCGCCGCCCGGTTGACAGCACGCGTCGGGAGTGAGACTTCCCAAAGGGAAACCAAAGAGGAAACGGGCACCGAATGCAACTCACCGGAAACAGGTTTGCCGTTGCTGCGGCCATCGCGATCATCAGCGGAAGCATGGCGCTGGCCCAGGAAGCGGCCACGACCGAGCCCGCGGGAGAGGCGCCGGCGTCCGAAACCGCTCCGGCCGGCCAGCCGGCAGCCGAGGCACCGGCCGGGGAGGCCCAGGGTGGCGAAGCCCCTGCGGCGGCGGCCGAGGCGGCGCCGGGCGCCGGCAATCCCGCGGCGCAGGAGGTCCTCGAGATCGTGCGCGACACCTTCGGCGACTGGCAGGTGCGCTGCGCGCCGGACGGCAACGATTGCTTCATGTACCAGCTGGCCATGGACCCGCAGCAGAATCCGGTCGCGGAGATCAGCCTGCTCAAGCTTCCCGCGGGCGGCGAGGCCGCGGCGGGCGCCACGGTCGTCACGCCGCTCGGCACGCTTCTCCCCCCCGGCCTCGACCTCCAGATCGATTCCGGGGAGGTGCGGAAATATCCCTTCGCCTGGTGCAGCCAGGTCGGATGCTTCGCGCGGTTCGGGCTGAGCACCGCCTCGGTGGATGCGATGAAGCGCGGGAATTCGGGCAAGATGACGCTGGTCTCGGTGGGCGCGCCGCAATCGCCGCTGACGCTGGCGGTCTCGCTCAACGGCTTCACCAAGGCCTATGACTCGCTCGAGGTTCCCGCGGCGCCGGCAGCGGCTCCCGCGGCGAACTGAAGCCGCTTCAACCGAAGGCGGTCAGGACGAGGACAGCGTTCAGGCCGCCGAAGGCGAAGGCATTGCTCATCGCCGCGCGCACCGGTCGCTCGCGGGCGGTGTTCGGCACCACGTCGAGGTCGCAGTCCGGGTCGGGCTCCTCGTAATTGATCGTGGGCGCGATCACGCCGTCGCGCAGCGCCATCAGGCAGGCGATGAGCTCGATCGCGCCGGTGCCGCCGATCACATGGCCGTGCATCGACTTGGTCGAGGAGATCATCAGCGCATCCGCCGCAGGCCCGAAGGTCTCGCGCACCGCGGCGCATTCAGTACGGTCGTTCGCGCTGGTGCCGGTGCCATGGGCGTTGATGTAGCCGATCGCCTCGGGCGCGAGGCCGGCATCGCGCAGCGCGCCGCGCATGGCCCGGACCGCGCCGAGCTTGTTGGGCGTGACGATGTCGGAGGCATCGGAGGTCATGGCGAAGCCGGTAACCTCGGCGAGGATCTCGGCGCCGCGGGCGCGCGCATGCTCGAGTTCCTCGAAGACGAAGACCGCCGCGCCCTCGCCCTGGACCATGCCGTTGCGGGTCTTCGAGAACGGCCGGCAGCCGTCGCGCGACATGACCCGCAGGCCCTCCCAGGCCTTGATTCCGCCGAAGCAGAGCATGCTCTCGCTGCCGCCCGTGAGCACGACCCGCGCCTGGCCCGAGCGGATCAGGTTGAAGGCCTGCCCCATGGCGTGATTGGACGAGGCGCAGGCGGTGGCGACGGTGTAGCTCGGGCCCTGGAGGTTGTGCACCATCGAGACATGGCTCGCGGCGGCGTTGTTCATCAGCCGGGGCACCACGAAGGGATGCACCCGGTTCTTGCCCTCCTGGTAGACCAGCCGGTAGTTCTCGTCCTGGGTCTGCAGCCCGCCGCCGGAAGTGCCGAGCACGACGCCGGCGCGCTCGGAAAGCTCCTCGCCGATCTCGAGCCCCGACATGGCGACCGCCTCGGCGGCGGCGAGCAGCGCGAACTGGGTGAACTTGTCGTAGAGCGTCAGCTCCTGCCGCGAGAAATGCGCCTCGGGCAGATAGTCGCGGATCTGGCCGCCGATGGCGATCGAGAGCCGTTCCACGTCCTGGAAGTCCAGCGCGCCGATGCCCGAGCGCCCCTCGCGCATGGCCTGCATGGTCTCGCCCGCCGAGCGCCCGAGCGCATTGATGGCGCCCTGGCCGGTGATGACCACGCGATGCATGTCTCGGCTACTTCTGCGCCGCGATCAGGTTTTCAACCGCCCGCACCATGCTCGCCACGGTGCTGATGTCGAATTCGGATTCCGCGGGCTCGTTCGCGTTGAACGGCACCTGGACCTCGAAGGCTTCCTCGATGGCGAAGATCGCCTCGACGAGGCCGAGCGAATCGATGCCCAGATCCTCGAGCGTCGCGTCCATGCGGATGTCGCCGGGCTCCAGCACGGCCTGCTCCGCGAGGATCGCGACCATCCTGTCCCTCACATTGTCCTGGACTGTGTCGGACATGTGCCCTCCATCGGTCGTCGTGGTGCGCAGGTCTAATCGCTCGCGTCGGGATTGGAAACCGGTTTTTGCGCGGCTTCGAGGCGCGCCATGAGCCGCGGCAGCCGGCGCAGCGCCTTGTACATCTCCACATTGAGATCCATGCGCACCGCCGGCGTGCCCATCATGATCCGGTTGTCCGGAATGTTGCTCGCCACCCCGGAATTCCCGGCAACCACCACGTTCGATCCGATCTTGACATGATCGGCGATGCCCACCTTGCCGGCGAGGACCACGCGGTCGCCGACATCGACCGAGCCGGCGATCCCGACATGGCCGCAGATCAGGCAGGTGCGGCCGATGCGGACGTTGTGGCCGATCTGGACCTGGTTGTCGATCTTGGTGCCGTCCCCGACCCGGGTGTCGGCCACGGTGCCGCGGTCGATGCAGCTGTTGGCCCCGACCTCCACGTCGTCGCCGAGCCGCACGCTGCCGAGCGAATTGATCCGCACGTATTCGTCCTGCCTCGCCGCGGTGACGGCGCCGGTCGTGCGCGCCTCCTCCACATGGCCCGGGGTCGGCGTGACGAAGGAGAAGCCGTCGCCGCCGATCACCGCGTTGGGCTGGGCGATGAAGCGGGCGCCGATGCGGACCCGGGCACCGATGCGGACGCCGGCATGAAGGAGGGCGTCGGGACCGATCTCGGCATCGGCACCGACCGTGACATGCGGGAAGATGCGCACCCCGGCGCCGATCCGGGCGCGGGCGCCGATGACGACGAAGGGGCCGATGGAACAGCCGGGGCCGATCTCCGCCGCCGGATCGATGATCGCGCTGGCGTGGATGCCGGGCGCGAGGTCGAGGGGATGGTCGAAGACGCGGGTCACGCCGGCGAGCACGTAGCGCGGGCGCGGCGCGAAGATCGCCGCCTTGAGCCCCAGGGCCTGCCAGTCCGCCCCCTGCCAGAGGATCGCCGCTCCGGCGCGGCCCTCCGCGAGGCCGGCGGCGAATTCGGGCTGCATGGCGAGCGCGACCTGGTCGGGCCCCGCAACCGAGGGTTCCGCAACGCCCGCGATGCGGAGCGTGGTCTCGCCGACCGCCTCGGCGTCGAGCGCCCGGGCGAGATCCGCGACGGTGATCATGCTGCTCCCCCCACCGGGCAATCAGCCCTGGGCGGCGGGCAGCGCGACCCCGGCAGCCTGCAGCGCCCGGAAGACCTCGGCGTCGCGGCCGTAGATGTCGGAGCGGTAGCGCACGGTGCCGGCGTCGTCGACGAAGACCGTGCGGTATTCGATATGCACCGGGATCGGGCGGTCGAGATCCACCCGCCGCTCCTTGCCCGACGCCAGCAGGCCGTCGAAAGTGGCCGCGGGATCAGCCGTGCCCTGCGCCCCGAGGAGCACCTGGGCGAGTTCGACCGGCTTCTCCAGCCGGATGCAGCCGTTCGAGAAGGCCCGCGCGTCGCGGGCGAAGAGCTCGCGATGCGGCGTGTCGTGCATGTAGATCGAGTGGTTGTTGGGGAAGATGAACTTGACCTTGCCGAGCGCATTGTCCGTGTCGGGACGCTGCTTGATGCGGAAAGGGAAGTTCTCGGGGGTGTATTGGGTGAAATCCACCAGCGCCGGATTGATCTCGGTGCCGCCGCGGGTAAGCAGGCGGATGTTCTGCCGCTGGAGCACGCTCGGGTCGCGCTGGAGCTTGGGCAGGAAGCTGCGGACGGCGATCGAATCCGGGATGTGCCAGGTCGGGTTGACGACCATGTAGGTCATCACGTCGGAGAATTCCGCGGTGCGGGTCTTCAGCTCGCCGACGACCACGCGGCTCTGCCAGAGGACCGTGCCCTGGTCGCGCAAGGTCACGGAGAAATCGGGGATATTGACCCGGAAGTAGCGCGGGCCGGGATCGCCGTCCTGCCAGCGCAGCCGTTCGAGATTGACCAGCACCTGCGAGAGGCGCTTCTCCGGCCCGGCATTGATCGCGGAGATCGTGCGCGCGCCGGCCGCGCCGTCGTCGATCAGCCCGTTGTCGCGCTGGAAGGCCTCCACGGCCGCCTGGAGCCCGGAATTGAAGGCGGCGTCGCCGCCGGCTCCGGCCGGGGCAGCGTATCCCATCCTTCCCAGCCGGGCGCGCAGATCGGCGATGCGCGGGCCGCTTTCGCCGGCATGGAGCGTCGGCCCCTCGGGAACGCCCGCCCCCCAGGCATCGCTGGCGATCAGCCCCTCCAGGCGGGTCTTCTCGGCGATCAGCGTGCGGTATTCGCTGCCGGAGGGCTCCAGCCCCTGCAGGACCTGCGGCACCGGCTCCGTTTCGAGCAATGCCAGAAGTGCCGCGGGCGAGGGGCGCTTCGGCCGGAGGTCGATCTCCGGGTCGATGTCGCTCGGCCGCACCACGCCACCCGAGAGATCGCCCGCGAAGGCGAGATAAGCGAGCGTGGCCGCGACCTCGGCGCCGGCCCGGTCTTCCGGCTGGCCGGAGGCGAGGGTCGCCTCGACGCCCGGCAGGTCGTAGCCCCGCGCGGGCAGGCCCTGGGCGGGGCTGTCGGCGATCGCGGCGACGAGCGCCTCGGCCCGGCCCGAGCCCGGCTCGGTCCAGAAGGGCGCATAGCCGCGGGCGGCGAAGAAGCCGTCGATGGCGTCCCGGGTCGGCGCGGCGAGCGCCGCAGTCTCGGCCGCGAGGTCGCGCCGGAAGGTCTCGGCACCGGGCGCGAGCGCGGCTGCGGCCGGCAGGGGGGCCGCCGTCGTCGGCGCCGGGACGGATCCCTGCTCGGCCGATACCGGCGCCGCGGCCAGGGCCGCGCCGAGGACCAGAATCGACGACGCCGCGCGAAGATGTCCGCTGAGATCCATGCCTGCCTCTTTTTCGTATCGCTCGTTACCGGAAACTTACCGCGCACGCCCCATGAAAACAAGCTTCGACGCCGGTTTCGGCGCCTCGCGCTAACGCCGCATTAACCGATTCGGCGAATGGTCGCCGCCGAGGGGCGCGGCTCGATAGGGACTTGGAATATGCGGCCGGATGTGGCATCACAATGACAGGAGCGCAGCAAAAAGTCGCTCATCGAGCAGAAACTGAGGCAGTGAAATCATGGAAAACGATAATACGCGCCCGTCTCGGCGGGCGGTACTCGGGATGTTTGCGACCCTGGGAGCAGTCGCCGCGGCACCGGTCTATGCCAAGGCACCCGGTTTTCTGAAGCGGTCGGGAGACATTCGGCGGGTCCGGATGTATTCCCAGCGCACGGGCGAATCCATCGACACGATCTACTATGTCGACGGGAAGTACATTCCCGAGGTCCTGAACGAGGTCACGTATTTCATGCGCGACTGGCGCGAGAACAAGACCATGAAATACGATCCGCGCAACCTCGACATCCTCGCGGCAACGCTGCAGCTGATGGACACGACCGAGCCCTATCTGCTGATCTCTGGCTTCCGGACCGCCAAGACCAACCGCATGCTCAAGGGCGCGGCCAGCAATTCCTTCCACATGCGCGCCATGGCCGCCGACGTGCGCCTCAAGAGCCGCAGCGTGGGTCATATCTCCAAGGCGGCCTTCGCCTGCGGCGGCGGCGGCGTCGGAATCTACAACGGCTCGAACTTCGTGCACATGGACTGCGGTCCGGTGCGGAGCTGGCGCGGCTGACGAGGCCTCCGCCCGGTCACGGGCGGATCGTCCCGTCACCCTCGACGAGATACTTGAAGCTGGTGAGCTGCTCGGCGCCCACGGGTCCGCGGGCGTGAAGCTTGCCGGTGGCAATGCCGATCTCCGCCCCCATGCCGAATTCGCCGCCGTCGGCGAACTGGGTCGAGGCGTTGCGCATCAGGATGGCGCTGTCGAGCCCGGCGAAGAAGCGCGCCGCCGCGGCGTCGTCCTCGGTGATGATGCAATCGGTGTGCTGCGAGCCGTAGCGGCGGATATGCGCGATCGCGCCCTCGACGCCCTCGACCAGCCGCGCGGCGAGGATCATGTCGAGATATTCCCGGCCCCAGTCGTCCTCGCCCGCCGGCACGATGCCCGGCAGGCCGATCAGGTCGCCATCGCCGCGGACTTCGACGCCAGCCTCGACCAGTTGGTCGAGGAAGGGCGCGCCCTCGGCCTCGAAGAAGGCCCGGTCAATCAGCAGGCATTCCACCGCGCCGCAGATGCCGGTGCGCCGGGTCTTGGCATTCAGGATCACCCGGCCGGCCTTGGCGAGATCGGCGGCGCGGTCGACATAGATATGCACGATGCCTTCGAGATGGGCGAAGACCGGCACGCGGGCCTCGGCCTGGACCCGCGCCACCAGGCCCTTGCCGCCGCGCGGCACGATCACGTCGATGCAATCGGTCATGGTCAGCATCGCCCCCACCGCCGCGCGGTCGGTGGTCGGCACGATCTGGATCGCGGTCTCGGGCAGGCCGGCGGCACGCAGGCCCTCGACCAGCGCGGCGTGGATCGCCCGCGTCGAGTTGATGCTCTCCGAGCCGCCGCGCAGGATTGCGGCATTGCCCGCCTTCAGGCAGAGCGCGCCGGCGTCCGCCGTGACGTTGGGGCGGCTCTCGAAGATCACGCCGATCACCCCGATCGGCGTTCGCACCCGCCGGATATGCAGGCCCGAGGGCCGGTCCCATTCCGCCATGACCTGCCCCACCGGATCGGGCTGGGCGGCGATCGAGCGCAGCCCGTCGACCATGCCGGCGATGCGCGCCTCGGTGAGCAGCAGCCGGTCGAGCATCGCCGAACCGATGCCCTTGGCACGGGCGGCCTCCATGTCGGCGGCATTCGCTGCGAGGATGGCGCCGGCCCGCGTGGCGATGGCGTCGGCCGCGGCGACGAGGGCCGCATCCTTCTGCGCCGAGGGGGCCGTGGCGAGCGCAGCCGAGGCTTCCCTGGCGGCGAGCCCGATCCCCTGCATCAGCGCCTTGATGTCGGTGGTCATGTCCATCGCTTGCGTCCCGTCAGAAGGCCATGTCGTCGCGGTGCACGATCGCGGCGCGGCCCTGGTGGCCCAGCAGTTCCGCGATCCGGTCGGAGCGGTGCCCCTTGATGAGCGCGGCCTCGCGGCCATCGTAGCCTGCCAGCGCCCGCGCCACCACCATTCCGTCCGGCCCGGCGATCTCCACCGGGTCGCCGCGCGAGAAGTTTCCGGCGACGGCGGTGACGCCGGCGGGAAGCAGCGACTTGCCGCGCAGCAGGGCCGCCACCGCGCCGGCATCGACCGTCAGCCGGCCCTTGGGCTTCATGCCCAAAATCCAGCGCTTGCGCGCGGCATGGGGATCGCCGTCGGGCTCGAACCAGGTGCAGGGCGCGCCTTCGGCCAGCGCGGTCAGGGGGCGCTCCACCGCGCCGCGGCTGATCGCCATGGCGCAGCCGGCCCGCATCGCCGCCTTGGCCGCCATGAGCTTGGTCTTCATGCCGCCGCTGGAGAGCGCCGAGCCGACCCCGCCCGCCATGGCCTCGATCTGCGGCGTGACCGCGGCCACGCTCTCGAGCCGCTCGGCCGAGGCCGAGCTGCGCGGGTCGGCGGTATAGAGCCCGTCGACGTCCGAGAGCAGGAGCAGCACGTCGGCCCCCGCCATGCTCGCGACCTGCGAGGCGAGCCGGTCGTTGTCGCCGTAGCGGATCTCGTCGGTGGCGACCGTGTCGTTCTCGTTGACGATGGGCACCACCCCGAGCTCGAGCAGCGCGGTGAGCGTGCGGCGCGAATTGAGGTAGCGGCGGCGGTTCTCGGTATCCTCCAGGGTGAGCAGGACCTGCGCGGTGGTGATCCCGTGCGGCGAGAGCACGCTCTCATAGGCCTGGGCGAGCCGGATCTGTCCGACCGCGGCCGCCGCCTGGCTCTGTTCGAGCGAGAGCGGCCCCACGGGCAGGCCGAGCACCCGGCGCCCCAGCGCGATCGAGCCCGAGGAGACGATGACGACGTCCTTGCCCCCGGCGCGCAGCGCCGCCACGTCGGTCGCGAGGCCCTGCAGCCAGTCGAGGCGCAGCCGCCCGCTGTCGGCCGCGACGAGCAGCGCCGATCCGATCTTGACGACGAGGCGCCTGGCGGCGCCGAGCCGCTGCCGCGAGCTCAGGGGCGCCATGGCGCGGTGGCCTCCTCGCCTGCGGGCTCGACGGCGCGCGCGGCGAGAACCGCCCCGCGCAGCGCGCGCAGCACCGGCGCGACCCCGGCGCCGGTCGCCCCGGAGACGCGCCAGACCGGGCCGCCGGCGGCGGCGGCGAGCGCGGCCGCGGCCTCCTCGGCTGCCGCCTCGGTCAGCGCGTCGATCTTGTTCAGGGCGACGATGCGCGGCTTCGCCGCGAGGCCGGCGCCATAGGCCTCCAGCTCGTGCAGCACCACGCGGTAGTCTTCGGCCACGTCCTCCGAGGTCGCATCGACCAGGTGCAGGAGCACCGCGCAGCGCTCCACATGGCCGAGGAAGGCGTCCCCGAGCCCCCTGCCCTCGTGGGCGCCCTCGATCAGGCCGGGAATATCGGCCAGCACGAATTCGGCCTCGTCGATCCCCACCACCCCGAGATTCGGGTGCAGGGTGGTGAAGGGATAGTCCGCCACCTTGGGCCGCGCGTTCGAGCAGGCGGCGAGGAACGTCGACTTGCCCGCATTGGGCAGGCCGACCAAGCCGGCGTCGGCGATCAGCTTCAGCCGCAGCCAGAGGGTGCGCTCGACCCCTTCCTGCCCGGGATTGGCGTTGCGCGGCGCCTGGTTGGTGGAGGATTTGAAGCGCAGGTTGCCCCAGCCGCCGTTGCCGCCGCGGGCGAGGAGCACCCGCTGGCCGGGAAGCGTCAGGTCGGCGATCGCCGTCTCCTGGTCCTCTTCGAGGATCTCGGTGCCCACCGGCACCCGCAGCACCACGTCCTCCGCGCTCTTGCCGGTGCGCTGGCGCCCGGAGCCGCCCTGGCCGTTCTTCGCGAAGAAATGCTGCTGGTAGCGGTAGTCGATCAGGGTATTCAGCCCCTCGACCGCCTCGGCCCAGACATCCCCGCCCTTGCCGCCGTCGCCGCCGTCCGGCCCGCCGAATTCGATGAATTTCTCCCGCCGGAAGCTGATGCAGCCGTTGCCGCCGGCGCCGGAGCGGATCTGGATTCGTGCGAGATCGAGGAACTTCATCGGATTTGCTTTGTTTTGCGGGAACTTGCGCGATCTCTGGGTGTATCGACCAGAGCAGAGGCGACCCGAACCGGCGACAGCGAGGCACTGCCTCGCGCCGGTTCGTCGGCCGTAGCGCGCGAGCGCGGAGGCCGAGTGGGGTCGGGTTCCACCAGCGGTGGGTAATCCGTGCGCGCGTGCCTGGCGGGCGCGCTTGTCGCGCCTGCCGTCGTGCCGGAGGCACGCCTTCGGCGCGACGGCAGGCAGGCGCGCACGGATTTGTCACCCGCCAAATCCGCGAAGAGAACGCGGCGCCATCGGACGATTTCGGGCACCGTCCCGAAGCGATCACCCCGATGTCGCGTCATCCGGCCAGCATCCTGCGGTAGCGAAAGGTCGGCACCATCGCGGCGCGGGCGACGGAATGCTTCTCGCCGTCGCCGAGATAGGTGAAGCCCGCGCGCAGGAGCACCTTCACCGAGGCGGCGTTCTCCTGGAAGACCGATGCGGTCAGTTCCTGCAGCCCGGCGTCCTGGGCGTGCCGCACGACCGCCTCGACAGCCTCGCTGGCATAGCCGGTGTTCCAGAAGGCCGGCGCCACCCAATAGCCGAGATCGGCGCGGCCGGGACCGGTCGCCTCGAGCTCGATCAGCCCGATCAGCCCGTTCTCGGCATCCTCGCCGGCATCGAGCGCCCAGATCGTTCCCGGGCCGCTCCGGGCGATCGCGCGCTCCACCACGGTCTCCGCGGTTCCGGGCGGATAGGGATGCGGGATGCGCGCGGTCATGCGCGCCACCTTGGCGTCGCTGGCATAGAGCTCGATCAGGCCGGCATCGGCCCGGCGCAGGGGGCGCAGCCGCAGGCGCGGCGTGCGCAGTTCGGGCTGAGGCTGAACGGCTCCGGACATGGCCGAAACTCCCGCTGAGAAAAGCCGAAAGGCCGGCGTCGCCGCCGGCCTCCCGCAAAGATCCTTGGGAGAAGCGGCTATTCCGCGGCTTCGACCGGAGGCAGGACCGAGACGAAGGTCCGGCCCTTGAAGCCCTTGCGGAAGCTCACCTGGCCGGTGGCGGTCGCGAAGATCGTGTGGTCACGGCCGAGGCCAACGCCGGTGCCCGGCCACCATTTGGTGCCGCGCTGGCGGATCAGGATATTGCCCGGGATCACGGATTCGCCGCCGAACTTCTTCACGCCGAGCCGCCGCCCGGCGGTATCGCGACCGTTGCGGGACGAGCCGCCTGCTTTCTTATGTGCCATTGCGCTCTCTCCTTCAGTTCGCCGCGACGGCTTCCGCCGCGGCCGGCTCAGCCACCTCGGCCTTGGCGGCCTTCGCCTTGGGCGCGGAGGCGCTGATGTCGGTGATCCGCACCCGCGTCAGCTGCTGGCGATGCCCGCGCTTGCGCTGCGAGGAATGCTTGCGCCGGCGCTTCTTGTAGGACACGACCTTGGGGCCGAGCATCTGCTCGAGGACCTCGGCCCTGACCGAGGCGCCCTTGACCAGGGGCGTGCCGACCGTCACCTGGTCGCCGCCCAGCATCAGGATCTCGTCGAACTGGACCGTGTCGCCGGCATCGCCCGCCAGCTTCTCCACGGTGAGCACATCATTGGCGGAAACCTTGTATTGCTTGCCGCCCGTCTTCAGAACCGCGAACATCCGCGCCTTTCCTTCTCTCTTGTCCCCGCGTCCTGCGGCCCCGGATCAACCGGCGTTGCTGCGGGAGGGCTTCCCCCCGCGCCTGCGGACAGCGCGCCTTGCTCAAGCGAAACGATCCCGCACCGCGGAGGGCGCGAGAGGCGGCTATATCGCCAGCCGTGCGGCGGAAGTCAAGCCGGCTCCTCGCCCGCGGGCCGCGGGCCGATCGACCCGACGATCCGGTCGAGGCCCTGGATGTGGACGTCGCGCTGCGGAAAGGGAATGGATATCCCGGCGGCGCGGAAACGCGCGATGATCTCGAAATTCATGTCGGAATGCACCGTCAGCATGAAGTTGACGTCGCGCAGCCGGCAGCGGATCTCGAAGTTCAGGCAATCCGCGCCGAAGCTCATGAAGATCACCGCCGGTGGCGGGTCGTCGAGCACCAGCGGATGCTCCTCGGCGATCTCCATCAGGATGCGCTCGACCTCGCGCGGATCGCTGTTGTAGCTGACCCCGACCGGCACGATCAGGCGCCCCGAGATCCCGGCATGGGTGCGGTTCAGCACGCTCCCGGCGACGAGGTCGGAATTGGGCACGATGACGCTGGCGCGGTCGAAGGTCTCGATCTCGGTCGAGCGCACGCGGATGCCGCGGACATAGCCGGAGAAGCCGCCCACCTCGATCCAGTCGCCCTCCTTGATCGGCCGCTCGATGAGCAGGATGATGCCGGAGACGAAGTTCGAGACAACGGTCTGCAGGCCGAAGCCGATGCCGACCGAGAGCGCGCCGGCGACGATCGCGAGGCTGGAGAGGTCGACGCCGGCCGCCGAAACCCCGGCAATCCCCGCGAGCGCGAAGCCGACGTAGCCGACGCCGGCATGGACTGCGTTCTTCGCGCCGGGATCGAGCCGGGTCCGCGGCAGCACCGTGCTCTTCAGCACCGATTGCAGCACCCGCGTGGCCGCGACGGCCAGCCCGAAGACCGCGACGAAGACCACCACCACCTGGAAGGAGATCGGGATGCCGCCGACCGTGACCCCGTCGCGCAGGAGCACCCAGGTGTCGCGGATGTCGGAGGGCCGCGCCCCCCAGATCAGGGCGATGAGCGGGATGCTGCCGAGGATCACCAGCGTTCCCACCAGGATCGGGATCAGGCCGCCGTCGAAATCCCCGGACGTCTCGCGGCCGCGCGTGACCAGCGAGACCAGGGTCTTGTTCAGGAGGTCGAAGACCACCAGCGCCGAGCCCGCGAGGCCCAACGTCATCAGCATGGGAAAGACCATGAAGGCCGCCGCCGGGATATACCCCAGCGCCGCATGGATCGGCGCGAAGATCGCAAGGAGCCGCAGGATCGGCACGGTGAGCCTGACCAGCCGGACGCTGATGCCGGGGCCCGAGGTCTCGCCGCGGTCGGCGGCGGCGGCGCGCTCCATGCGATGGGCGAGCCGCCGGATCTGCCGCGCCGCCCGCCAGAGCAGCAGCGAGCCGGCGAGGATGACCGGGAACCAGAGCACCGACTGGGTCGCGGGCGAGAGCTCCCACCATGTCGCCAGCTCGACCAGAAGGAAGGCCAGCGCCAGCACCACCCCGATCCAGCCCACGAGGCGCGCCCCGGAGCGCGCCTCGGCGTCGTCGATGGGCAGGATCCGATGCGCGCCGGATCGCGGCGCGAAGAGGCTGCCGCCGAGCCAGCTCGCGCCGATCAGCACCAGGATGTATTCGGGCAACGCGAAGAAGGACCGCGTCTCGGCGCGCCCGACCAGCCCCTGGGGCTCGAGCGCGGCGAAGAGCAGTCCCGCGCCGACCGCCGGCATCACGAGGCGGTTGATGTTCCTGAGCGCCACGATCCAGGCGACAGAGGAAAGCGTCGTCGCCTCGGCCAGCCGCCCGTCTATCCAGTCGCTGAGCCGCCAGCGCAGCGAGAAGGTGACGGCGAGGCCCGCGATCACGAGCAGGATGTTGATCGGCAGCCGGCGCACGATATTGGCGCGGTCGACGGGATCGTTGAGCACCGAGCGCACATGCGCCGCGGTCCGGGCGGCATCCGCGGCGAGCTCTTCCGCAGCGATGATCCAGGTGGCCGGGCGCAGCGGGCTCGCTCCGTGGCTCAGCAGGAGGTTCGAGAACCGCGCGCGGATAATGCGGTCGATCTCGGAGATGAGCGCGCTGGAGCGCTGGATGGCCTCCTGGACCACCAGGACCGGCGCCTGCGCCTCGGTGAGCTGCGCGTTGAGCGATTCGCGCAGGCGCGCCACCTCGGGCGCCTCCGTGGTCCCCTCCGCCGGCGGCGGGCCCAGCGCCTTGATCCGGTCCTTGAGGTCATTGACCGGCGAGGCGAGCTGGTTCTCCATCTGCTGGAGCTTGTCGCGATGGGTCACGAGTTCCGCGCGCAGGGATTCCAGCGCCGGCGTGGGAATGGTCTCGTCGCCGATGCGCTCCTCGGCGCGGTCGGCGAGCACATCCGTGCTGGAGGCGAATTTCAGCGCCTCCTGCGTCAGTTCGGTCTGCGAGGCGCTCTGCGGCGGGGCCGACGCCTCCTCGGCCTCGGGAAAGAGGACCGCGGCCTGATCGTCCTGCGCCTGAGCCTGATCCTGCGCCTGCGCCGGCAGGGCAAGCTGGGCGGCGAGCACGAGCAGGAGGCAGGCGGCGAGCCGCAAGGCGCCCGCCATCCGCGCCTCGGCGCCCGGCCTAGCCAGCGGTGACATCCGGGATCCCGCCCCGTCGCGTCTCGAGCCAGTCGGGAGCCGGCAATCCCTTCGACCGGAGGAAATCCGGATCGAAGAGCTTGGACTGATAGCGGGTCCCGTAGTCGCAGAGGATGGTCACGATGACGTGGCCCGGGCCGAGGTCGCGCGCCATGCGGACCGCCCCCGCGACATTGACCCCGGTCGAGGGCCCCATGCAGAGCCCCTCGTGGCGCAGGAGGTCGAAGACCACGGGAATCGCCTCGGAATCCGGAATGTTGTAGGGCATGTCCACCGTCAGCCCCTCGAGATTGGCGGTGATCCGGCCCTGGCCGATGCCTTCGGTGATCGACGTGCCCTCGGCCTTCAGCTCCCCATGCGCGTAGTAGTTGTAGAGCGCGGCGCCGTCCGGATCCGCGAGGCCGATCCGCAGGTCGCCCTTGCGCGCACGGAGCCCCTCGGCCACGCCGGCGAGCGTTCCGCCCGAGCCGACCGCGCAGATGAAGCCGTCGATGCGCCCGCCGGTCTGCTCCCAGATCTCGGGCGCCGTGCTCTCCACATGGGCCCGGCGGTTGGCGACATTGTCGAACTGGTTCGCCCAGACCGCGCCCCCCGGCTCGCTGGCGGCCATGGCTTCGGCCAGCCGGGCGGAATACTTCACGTAATTGTTCGGATCGCGATAGGGGACCGCCGGCACCTCCACCAGTTCCGCGCCAGCGATGCGCAGCATGTCCTTCTTTTCCTGACTCTGGGTCTCGGGGATAACGATGACGGTGCGAAACCCCATCGCCGCCCCGATCAGAGCGAGACCGATCCCGGTGTTCCCGGCGGTGCCCTCGACAATGGTGCCGCCGGGCGAGAGCGTGCCGCGCGCGATGGCGTCGCGGATGATCCAGAGCGCGGCGCGGTCCTTGACCGACTGGCCGGGGTTCATGAACTCGGCCTTGCCCCAGATCTCGCAGCCCGTGCTCTCGGAGACCCGGCGCAGGCGGATCAGCGGCGTATCGCCGACGGCCTCGGGCAGGTCCCGTGCAACGCGCATGCTCGTCTCCCGCCAGTCCGCTTCCCGGACCGATGACTTAGCGGCTCGGGACCGGTGCATCAAGCATTGCCCGCCGGCGCCCGGGGCGATCGCATCCGGGGCTTGTCCTTTCAAGTTCGACCGTCCCGCCACAAGACGAGGGCAGCGCCCGACCCGGCGGATGCGGAGCGCCTGCGTCGTGCCGAAGGCACGCCTTCGGCGTGGCGGGGCGGGGCGGGCGCCGCCCGTCGGTGCCCACAGGGCGGGATGGTGGCGCCGGACGCCCCCGGAGATCAGGCCGACGGGGTCACGCTGCCAGAGGCAAAGCCCTTGGCCGGGCCCCATTCCGCTGCCAGCCGGTCGCGGTTGAGCGCGAGCCAGAGCAGCGAGACCAGCAGGGGCGCGTTGTTGGCCTCGCCGCTGGCCACGGCTGCGAGCGCCGCATCAAGGGGGGTGACGAAGCCGCGGATGTCCTCGTGCTCCTCGTCTAGGCCGTGAACGCCGCCCGCGGCCTCGAGATCGGCCTCCCCCACGAAGGCGGTGATGAATTCCGAGGCGACGCCGGGGGCCGGATAATAGGCCGCGATCCGCTCCAGCCGGCCCAGTTCGAGCCCGGCCTCCTCGCGGGCCTCGCGCCGCGCCGTCTCCTCCGGCAACTCCAGCCCGTCCCGCCGCCCCGCGACCGCCTCGAGGCACCAGGGATGGCTGTCGCGCCGCGCATGCGGCCCGGCGCGGAACTGCTCGATGAGCAGGACCGCGTTGCGCCGGGGATCGAAGGGCAGGACGGTGACCGCGTCGCCGCTGGTGAAGACCGCCCGCCCGACCGGCTCCGACATCGACCCGTCGAAGCGGCGGTGGCGGAGCAGATGCTCCTCGATGCCGAAGAATTCCGCGTATGGATAGCGCAGCGCCACCTGCGCCACGTCGCCGCGCGCAAACCCCTGCCGGAGCGCCACGGCGCCGGGCTCCAGGCGGCCCGCCGTCCTCGCCGCCGCCCGCATGGCGATGGCTGGCAGCAGATGGGGCATCGCTGCGGCGTCGCGGTGCCCGAACTGGCCGAGAACCTCCGCCAAGGCCTCCGCGAGGGCCATGTCGAGCGCCGGCGACCAGCTCGATGCCGACCAAACCGCCTCCGGCGCCTCCGCGGCCTCCGCGACATGGACCTCGACGCGCCGGGTCTCGCCGTCCAGGCGGACCGGGAACTCCCCTGCCCGCCCGCCCATCGCCGAAAGGCAGAACCGCAGTCGCGCGGCGGCCTCCCCCTCGGCCGCGACCAGCCGCCCGTGGATCCGCGAGCCGGGCGCGGGCAGCGGGACCAGGCGCAGGCCGTCGGGGTCGACATGCAGGCGGTGACCGTCGAGGACCGCGATGACGGCCGAAACCTGCGGCTCCCCGGCCCCGATCATGGCCGCCAGGGCCCCGGCGCTCCCCAGCGGGCCGGGCAGGAAGATCTCGGTCATGGCATTCTCCCTGCGGCCACAGTCGCGGCATCCCGTGCATCGCCGGCGCACCCGGACAGTTGACAAGTGATCCAGTTGCACGATTTCCCCGTATCAGGGCAAAGCAATTCGAACGCAGGGCATCCGTGGACCCGGACCGGCATCCTTCGCAGACGACGCTCGGCGCCTATGCCGAGGGCTCGCTCTCGGACGGCATGAGCCTGCTCGTGGCGTGCCATCTCACCTTCTGCCCCGCCTGCCGGCATGCGGTCGCGGCACTCGAATGCCTCTGCGGCGGGCTGCTCGCCGAGGAGCCCGCGGTGCCGGCCGGGGAGGATTGCCTCGCGCGCGCCCTGGCCCGGCTCGAGGCGCGGGAGGAGGCGCCGGGCCGCTCCGGGCCGGCGTCGCTGGTCGAGCCCGGCTGGCCCCTGCCCGCGCCGCTGCGCGCGCGGCTGGGCAGCGGCACGGAGGGGATCCGCTGGAGCTTCCGCCTGCCGGGGCTCGCGGAATACCGGATCGAAGGCTTCGGCGCGGAACGGGTCAGCCTCGTGCGCGCGCGGCCGGGCGTGAGGATCCCCGCCCACAGCCATTCGGGGGAGGAGGCGACCCTAATCCTCGCCGGGCGGATGCGCGACGGCGACCGGGTCTACGGCCGCGGCGACGTCGCCCGCGCCGACGAGGACGACGACCATCGCCCCGAGATCGTCGGGTCCGAGACCTGCCTCTGCCTCTTCGTGCTCTCCGGCAGAATGCGCTTCACCGGCCTCTTCGGCCCGGCGCTGAACCTGCTGACAGACTGATGCCTGCTGCGTCCGAACAGGCCGCAGGGCAGCCACGGGTCCCGCGCGCGCTTCCCGAGCTGCCTGGAAACCCCAAACTGTCCAAAGAGTGAGATGACCGGCCGAGGCGATTGCCGTCGCAAGGCGACATCCTCGGCAGACGCCCCGGTGGCCCCGACGCCCCGGTGGCCCCTATGTCTCCGCCGCCACGATCTCCGCGCCTTCGACGCCCGTCGCCTTCGCGAGTTGCCGCAGCCGCGCCTGCACCGCGTCGCTGTCGGGCACGCTGGCGGGGTTGACGACCTCGAGCCGCACCGCGTCGGCGTCGATGCGCAGCCGCGCATGCTCGAGGATCTCCGGGACGCTGGCGGAGAACCGGTGCCCGAGCAGGAGCGCGCGGCCGAGGATCTCGGCCCGCCTGAGCTCGGCGGGGCTGAGCAGGTTGCCGAGTGCCGCCTTCACCGTCTCGTCCACCCTGCCGTCGTAGCGGGCGAGGATCGCCACGGAGAGGAAGGCGTGCTCCGAATGCGAGATGCCGATGAAGGGGAACTGCAACAGACGCTGGAAGCTCTCCTCCGCCCGCACCTTGGCGTGGTCCCGCCAGGACATGTCCGTCAGCGAGCAGGCGGCGAGCCGCAGGCGCCGGTCGTTCTGGCCCTCGCCGGGGAAGAGGCCGTCGGTCCACCGGCCGAGCGCCGCGCTGAATTCCGGCACCCTCGCCACCGGCAGGCCGATCGCCTGCGCGCCTTCCAGCAGCGGATCGCGGAACTGCTCGTCCCGGTCGAGCTGCGCATAGAGCCAGCCCTCCCGCACGCCGCAGGCCGAGAAGACCACGCGCTCCGGCTTGAGGTTCTTCAGCACGCGCGACATCACCATCGCCGCGGCCGGCAGGGTGGCGACGCGCCGTCCCGGGACGTCCGGGAGCGCCGCGACCTCCTCGGGGCTCATCCGCGCGATCCTCTTGGCGAGCGCGCGGACCTCGCCGGCCGGGACGTCGTAGCCGTGCACCACGCTGATCGGGCAACCGCTCATCGCGATATGCACGCGGGCGAGCGCGCGCCAGCCTCCGCCGACGGCGTAGAACACCGGCTCGGTCAGGAGTGGCGGCAGGCTCTCCTGCAGGATGGCGTCGATCGTCTTCTTCGCGGAATCGAACCCCTCGGCGAGCATGGCCTTCACCGGCAGCGCGCCGAGCGGCATGCTCGACATGCGCTCGCCCACATGGTCGCCCACGACCTCGGCGACCTCCAGGCTGCCGCCGCCCATGTCGCCCACCAGCCCCCTCGGCTGGAAGAAGCCCGAAATGACGCCGAAGGCACTATAGGTCGCCTCCTCCGCGCCCGAGAGGATGCGGGTCTCGAGCCCGGTCCGCTCGCGGATTGCCTCCACGAGCACCGCGCCGTTCCCGGCCCGCCGGGTCGCCTCGGTCGCCAGCACGTCGACCCGCCGGACCTTCATCGCCCTGGCGATCGCATCCAGCCGCACGATGGTGTGCAGCGCGCGCGCCATCGCCTCCGGCGTCAGGTCACCCTCCGCGTCCAGGCCGGCGCCGAGCGCGCAAAGCGACTTCTCGTTGAAGCGCGGGAACGGCGCGCGGCTCAGATCGTCGTAGACCACCAGGCGGATCGAATTGGAGCCGATGTCGATGACGCCGTAATGCTGCTGCTCGCGCCCGAGGACCCGCTCGGTGTCGATCTCGATCCTCCGAACATCGGTCACCCTCTGCTTCAGACCGTCAGCCGCCATCGTCCCCTCCTGCTCCGCGAAACGGATGCCGCGGAAGCCGGACCCCGCGGCCACCCCGGAACTCTGCACAGCTTAACAGGCATTTGCCCGGCGCTGCAGCCGTCAATCCACATGGAATGCCGAGAGCGGTCGGCTTGCCCCGGGCGCCGGCCTCGCGTGCATGGGTCGTATATGGCCTTGTCAGGGTGGAATCCGCGCTCCGGCGCCGGAGAATCGCATCGGGCGCCGAAACCCCGTCCGCGCAAGCTTCGGGCGCGCCCGCTTTCACCTTCCCGCCCGGCGGGCACCGACGGGCAGCGCCCCATGCGCGATTGCCCCGGCTCCGGCGCAGGGCGCGCTTGCAATCCGCCCGCCGCTCTGACAGAAGGCCGCGTCCCTCCAGACGCATTCACGCGCAGCCTCTCGTACGGAACCGGAGGGCATGATGGTCCGTTTTGAAGCGCGCAGGCAAACAGGTGACGCATGGCTCTCTACGAGCATGTCTTTATCGCGCGACAGGATCTGTCGAACGCGCAGGCCGAGGGGCTCATAGAGCATTTCGGCCAGGTTCTCGCCGACAACGGCGGTTCGGTGGTCGGCTCCGAATACTGGGGCCTCAAGACGCTGGCCTACAAGATCAACAAGAACCGCAAGGGCCACTACGCCTTCGTGAAGTCCGACGCGCCCGCCCCGGCGGTGCAGGAGATGGAGCGGCTGATGCGGCTCCACGAGGACGTGATGCGCGTGCTGACCATCAAGGTCGACGCCCATGAGGAGGGCCCCTCGGCAGTAGTCCAGTCCCGCAACCAGCGCGACGACCGCGGCCCGCGCCGCCCGCGCCGCGACGACGACAACTAGAGGCAGCAAGTCATGGCAAACAGACCGTTTTTCCGCCGCCGCAAGTCCTGCCCCTTCTCCAGCGACAACTCGCCGAAGATCGATTACAAGGACGTGAAGCTCCTGCAGCGCTACATCTCCGAGCGCGGCAAGATCGTGCCCTCGCGCATCACCGCCGTCTCGTCCAAGAAGCAGCGCGAGCTCGCCCAGGCGATCAAGCGCGCGCGGTTCCTCGCCCTCCTGCCCTACGCCGTGAAGTAAGGAGCGGATCATGGAAGTCGTACTTCTCCAGCGGGTCGCCAAGCTCGGCCAGATGGGCGAGATCGTCCGCGTCAAGGATGGCTACGCCCGCAACTACCTGCTGCCCCAGGGCAAGGCGCTGCGCTCGACGCCCGCCAATCTCGCGCGTTTCGAGAACGAGCGCGCCCAGCTCGAGACCCGCAATCTCGAAGAGAAGGCCGAGGCCGAATCCGTGGCCGCCAAGCTCGACGGCAAGAGCTTCGTGGTGATTCGCTCCGCCTCCGACGGCGGCGCCCTCTACGGCTCGGTCACCACCCGCGACGTGGCCGATGCCGCCACCGAGGGCGGCTTCAGCCTCGACCGCCGCCAGGTCACCCTCGATCACCCGATCAAGGAGCTCGGCCTGCACAAGCTGACGATCGTGCTGCACCCCGAGGTCGAGGTGACCATCGACGTCAACGTCGCGCGCAGCAAGGAGGAGGCCGAACTTCAGGCTTCCGGGCGCACGATCCAGGAGCTCCAGGCCGAGGCGGATGCCGCGGCCGAATTCGACATCCAGGAGCTCTTCGACGACATCGGCGGCGCGGCCAGCGACGAGGGCGGCCCCGCGGGCATGGAAACCCGCTGAGCGTCCGACCGGCGCGACAGCACTGACAGGACCCCGCCGCGGCGATCGCGGCGGGATCGACCGAGCGGTGGTTGCCGACGACCACCGATCGAGCCGCGGCCCGGCGTTGCGGGCCTGCGGCATTCACCGTTCCTTTTCCAGTTTGCGCCATCGAGCGGCCCCTTCGGCGAAGCGAAGGGCTGGACGAAGCTGTCGTCGGGCCGGTTCGGGACCGGCGCCCGGACTATGCGGGGCGACCGTCCGGCGCGACTGGCGGCGCCGGATTTCGGGCCCGGCGGCTCGGCGCGGCGCCGATGCGCCGGCAGACGAGGATCACCGGCAGGAGGCCGATGGCGACGATCACCAGGCTCGGGACCGCCGCCTGGGCCAGGCGCTCGTCCGCGGCGAGGCGATGGGCCTGCACCGCCAGCGTGTCGAAGTTGAAGGGCCGCATGATCAGCGTCGCGGGCAGTTCCTTCATCACCTCGACGAAGACGATCAGGAGCGCGGTGAGCACGCTGCCCTTCAGGATCGGCAGATGCACGCCCGCGAGGATCGCCGGCGGACTGCGGCCGAGCGTGCGGGCGACCGCGTCGATCCGCGGGCTGATCGTCGCGAGCCCGGCATCGAAACCGTTGAGCGCGGTCGCCATGAACCGCGCCGCATAGGCCAGCACCAGGAGCCAGATCGAGCCGGTGAAGAGGAGCCCGGTCGCCAGGCCGAAGGTCGTGCGCGTCCAGGCATCGAGCGCGTTGTCGAGCGCCGCGAAGGGCACCAGCAGCCCGACGGCGATCACGCCGCCCGGCACCGCATAGCCGAGGCCCGCGCCCAGCACGAGGACCCGCGACGCCCGCCCCGGCAGCATGCGGGCGCGAAAACCGATCAGGATGGCGCCGGCCACGGTCACGATCGCCGCGACGCCGGCCAGGGTCAGGGAATTGCCGACGAAGCGCAGGTATTTGGGGTCGAGCACGCTCTGCCCCGAGCGCGCCGCCAGCTGCCCGAGCACGATCACCGGCAGCAGGAAGCCGACGAGGACCGGCACGGCGCAGAAGACGCTGGCGAGCCAGGCGGCCGGCCCGCGCAGGGGTTGCCGCTCGAAGTCGCGGATCTCGGCCCCGCGCATGTGGCTGCGCGCCTGCCCGCGCTGGATGCGCTCGAGGACCGCGAGCAGGAGCGCGAAGCTCAGCAGGCAGAGCGCGAGCTGCGCGGCCGCGCCCCGGTCGCTCATCGAGAACCACGCCTGGTAGATCCCCGTCGAGAAGGTGCGCACGCTGAAATAGGCGACGGTCCCGTAGTCGGCGATCGTCTCCATGATCGCGAGCAGCACGCCCCCCGCGATCGCCGGCCGCGCCATGGGCAGGCTGACCTTCAGGAACGCCCCGGCCGGCCCCTGCCCCAGGGTCCGGGCCGCAAGATAGGCGGTGACCGACTGCTGCCCGAAGGCGGTCCGGGCGAGCAGGTAAACGTAGGGGTAGAGCACGCAGGTCAGCATGAAGGCCGCACCGGGAAGCGACCGGACATTGGGGAACCAGTAGTCGCGCGGCCCCCAGCCGAAGACCGCCCGCAACCCCGACTGGACCGGCCCGGCATGGGACAGGAGGTCGGTATAGGCATAGGCGAGCACATAGGCGGGAAAGGCCAGCGGCAGCACGAGCAGCACCTCGAGCAGGGCCGATCCCGGGAAGCGGAACATCGTTACCAGCCAGGCGGTGCCGGTCCCGACCGCGGCGGTTCCCAGGCCCACCAGCAGCACCAGCAGGAGCGTGTTGGCCGCATAGCCCGGCAGCACCGTCGCGACGAGCCCGCGCCAGGTCTCCCAGCTGCCGCCGAACGCCGAGACCGCGGCGGCCAGGATCGGCGCGACGCAGAAGAAGGCCACGGTCCAGGCCAGCCCGTTGAGAATGCGCGTGCCCAAGCTCGGTCCCTTCTCCGGCAGCCCCGCCCGCACTACCCAACCGGGAGGCCTGCGGCAAGTCCCGGCCCTGTCCCGCTCGGGCCACGCCAAGCGTCACCATCCCGCCCGACGGGCGCTGCCCTCGTCTTGTCGTGTGACCGTCGGAGAGGAATGAATGAAAGCCTGACGCGATTCCCCTGCTATCCGGGTGCCACGAGGGTCCAGACGAGGCCGAGCGACGCCGTGGCGGCGAGCGTGACCGCCATGCCGGTCCCGAGCCGGAAGACCGCGAAGACCGCGCCCGCCGTCAGGACCAGCGCGGCGAGGTCGAGGGAAGAAGGGACCGGCAGGTCGAGGCTAAGCCCGAATCCCGACCAGGGCGCCACTTCCGCGAAGACCACATGGAGCGCGAACCAGACCGCGAGGTTGAGGATCACCCCCACCACCGCCGCCGTGATCGCCGAGAGCGCCGCGCCGAGCGCGGCGTTGCGGTAGAGCCGCTCCACATGGGGCGCGCCCAGGAAGATCCAGAGGAAGGACGGAAGGAAGGTGACCCAGCTCGCCACCAGCGCGCCGAGGGTGGCGGCGAGCCAGGGATCGAGCCCGCCCGGATTGCGGAAGGCCGCGACGAAGCCCACGAACTGAACCACCATGATCAGCGGCCCCGGCGTGGTCTCGGCCATGCCCAGCCCGTCGAGCATCTCTCCGGGCTGCAGCCAGCCGTAGTTCTGCACCGCCTCCTGCGCGACATAGGCGAGCACGGCATAGGCGCCGCCGAAGGTGACCACCGCCATCTGGCTGAAGAAGATCGCGAGGCGGGTGAAGACGTTCTCCGGCCCGAGCAACAACACGGCCGCCGCGACCGGTCCCAGCCAGAGCAGCGCGATGGCGAGCGGGGCGCCGTAGCCGCGCAGCGGCCCGGCGGGCGCAGCCGCCGCAGCGGCACCGGCCCCCTGCGGCGACCCGTTCCCCTCCCCGCCCCGCCCGATGAGCCATCCGGCAAGTCCGGCCGCGAGGATGATCAGCGGGAACGGGATCCCGAAGAGGAAGATCGCCGCGAAGGCCGCGAGGGCGATCACCCGGCGCGGCCGGTCGGTCAGCGCCCGGCGGGCGATGCGCAGCAGTGCCTGCAGGACGATCGCCAGCACCGC
>ERZ795053.694-NODE-694-length-42781-cov-7.349764_pt1 | contig 42781 bp, 34 predicted proteins | sample MGYA00375137_ERZ795053 | MGnify/ENA primary metagenome ERZ795053 (study PRJEB30182, sample SAMN05720284) | activated sludge metagenome | isolation source: Anaerobic digester | place: Hong Kong | collected 2014-12-17 ... | reverse complement strand
AAAAAAGTAACAAGATAAAGATATACAATTTTTTGGTATGCATATTAGAAAAAATCATCCCTGGTTTCTATTACTTTTTATACTGATTTATAGCTGTCGGAGCGATTCTACGGTTATTCCTGACACCAGTAAAGTCATGACCGGTAATTATCAAATCGTCAGATATGAAAAATTATTAGAAGATAATATTCCTATTGATACCGCGAAATTTCAAAAAATATACGAACAATATCCATATTTTACTGAAATCACGTTCCGCAATGTCATTCCCTTAAAGGGTAAAATCGGTTCCCCAGAATTTTGCCAAAACTTGTCCGGGTACTTGCAAGATAGCCTCATTCAGGAAATATATAAAAAAGTAGAAAACGAGTATGGTGACTTACAAAGTACCTCTAAAGAAATCGATTCCGCTTTTAGGTTGTACAAGTATTATTTCCCTACAGTGGTTCTGCCAAATGTATATACTCTAATTTCCGAGTTTTCAATTCAGAATTTTATTTTTCAAGATGGTAAATGTGATGGTGTGGGAGTCAGTCTTGATATGTTTTTGGGCAAAGAATTCAGCTATAAATTATTGGATCCCAAAAACCCCAATTTTTCCGATTACCTCACCCGCCGATTTAATAAAGATCACCTTGTTTTTAAAATCATGGAAACCATCGTAAACGATAAAATGGAAAGTCGCATGTCTTATAATCTATTGGATAAAATGGTTGATAACGGTAAGAAATTGTACATTCTGAAAAAAATTCTTCCTACTACCTCTGATACTGTGATATTTGAATATACTAAAGAGCAGCTGGATTGGTGCCAAGAAAATGAACTCGCTATGTGGGCTTTCTTTTTCGATCAAAAACTATTCTATGAAACTAGTGATATAAAAATTAACAAATATGTAGATGAAGGGCCTCAATCACCGGGTATGCCCTCGGATGCACCCGGAAGAACTGGAAACTATATTGGTTACCAAATTGTTACTTCATTCATGGAAAAAAATCCGGATATGCCACTAGACTCTTTACTAAATTATACGGATTCTCAAATGCTTTTAGAAGTTTCGAGATATAAGCCTAAAAGGGAATAGTTTTTGTAACCAATTTTAGAGACTAATCACATTGCATTTAAATAATAAAATATAAATGAGTAATCGAACAATACCATTGGTTGACCTTTCAAAATTTGTAAACGGGGATGAAAAAGAACGAGAAGCATTCGTTGAGCAGTTGGGTGAAGCCTTTCATAATGTCGGTTTCGTTGGAGTGATCAACCACGGTGTCCCTAAGGAACTTATTGATGGTTTTTTTCAATCATCGAAAAATTTCTTTTCACTCCCTGTGAGTGTGAAAAAACATTACGAAATTCCTGAAATGGCAGGCCAGAGAGGTTATACTTCTTTCGGTCGAGAACATGCAAAACAGTCTAAAGTGGCCGACCTCAAGGAATTTTACCAATTTGGACAATACGTAGAGGATGACGAGGTGCTTGCTCAGAAATATCCACCCAATCCCTTTGTAGAGGAAATGCCGTCTTTCTCTGAAAATGCCGAAAAACTTTACAAGGCTTTTGAGGCGGCGGGTGGCCATCTGCTCAGAGCCATTGCGATACATTTGAATCTCCCGGAAGATTACTTTAAGGATAAAATTCACAACGGGAATAGCATTTTGCGATCGATACATTATCCTCCCATTACTGAAGAACCTGAGACGGCAATCAGAGCAGAACAACACGAAGATATCAATTTGATTACCCTATTGGTCGGAGCCAGTGCCGGAGGATTACAATTATTGAATTCAGAAGGAGAATGGCTCGACATATTGCCCGAAAATGACGAAATCGTGATCAATGTCGGAGATATGTTGCAGCGATTGACAAATAATTATCTGAAAAGTACTACACATCGAGTAGTAAATCCACCGAAAGAACTGTGGCATGTACCGAGATTGAGCATCCCTTTTTTCCTTCATCCCAAAAGCGACATGGACTTGACCTGTCTCCCGCAATGCGTGACAGATGAGACGCCTCTGGCTTATGAAGACATGACAGCCGGCGAATATTTGGACGAAAGATTAAGAGAAATCGGACTTAAAGCTTAATTTGAAAATATTTTGACATTCAATTGTCTAATTGTTATTACCTTTGTATCATTAAAGAATTAAGATTATGTTTACCTTATTGTTAGGTTCATTAGGAGCTCCTGAATTAATATTCATAGCTTTTGTCGTGCTTTTGCTTTTTGGTGGTAAAAAATTACCTGAACTCATGAGAGGCTTGGGAAGTGGTATAAGAGAGTTTAATAATGCGAAAGCAAATATTGAGTCAGAAGTGAAAGAAAGTATGAAAGAGCTAGACGAAAAGAAGAAATAAAAATTTTATAAAATTTATTAATTCTGAGAGCAAAGTCCCTTCGCGGAGCTTTGCTCTTATTTTTTTATGAAAAACATGAAAGTTTCAAAAATTTCAGCTCCGAAGATATATTTGGGAGACGACAATGTCCTCAGAAATCATGTCATCACCTATAATGATGAGGGTAGAATTTTAACCATTGAACCCCTGGAAAGTCACGATTTATCCTCCGTCAGAATGCTGGATGGATACATCACTCCTGGGTTTATCAATACACACTGTCACCTCGAACTCTCCCACATGAAAAGTGTCGCGGATACAGGTACAGGGCTGATTGATTTTTTACTTCAAGTTGTATCAAAGAGAGAGGTCAACCAAGATTATGTAGAGCAATGTATCGATGAACAAGATAAATATATGTGGAATGCCGGGATTATGGGGGTTGGCGATATTTCTAATAAATCTGATACTGCAAAGACTAAAAGCGAGAGTAAAATACAATACTATACTTTTGTAGAAATGTTTGACCTCTGGAATACTTCTTTTACTGAAAACACAATTAAACAATACGTTGAAGTATTAAAGGCATTTAACTTAAAATCGGGTGATAAAATCAACCTAGTACCTCATGCTCCCTACTCCGTGACTCCAAAATTAATGAGATATATCAGCGAAAACACCTCCATTGAGGACGTTATTTCAATACATAATCAAGAGACACCTCACGAAAATGCCTTTTTTGTTGATGGAAATGGCGCTTTTCCTCATTTTTACCACCAGTTGAATCTAAGCCTTCAGGATTTTATTCCCACTGGCAAACCCTCGATTAATTTTGCATTGGATAATTTTAGGAAAAATGCCAGATTTCTATTCATACACAACACCATGTCCTTGGCAAGCGATGTGCAATTTGCAATAAATAATCTATCAGAAAAACCCTTTTGGGCGACCTGCCCAAATGCCAATCTTTATATCGAAAACACATTACCCAACTATCGGGAATTATTGGATGCAGGTGCTACAATGACCATAGGCACTGATAGCCTCACTTCCAATTGGCAACTGTCGATTGCAGAAGAAATCAAGACAATATTAAAATATTGTTCATATCTCAGCTTTGATGAAGTCATTGTGTGGGCATGTAAAAATGGAGCCGAAGCCCTAGGATTTGATAAAGAATTAGGGATGATTGAGCTAGGCAAAATGCCCGGGTTGGTACACTGGCAATTTAATGAAAACGAGGAGACCATTCATGCGAGCTCAGTAAAAAGGATTATATAAGTTATGAATATTAAGGATATCATTTCGGTTACACTGATATTATTTTCAGTGATTGACATCATAGGTTCTATACCTATAATTTTGGATATTAAGAATAAAGGCACAAAAATCGAGGCAGGAAAAGCTGCACTGGTTTCATTGCTGATAATGATGATTTTTCTATTTTTTGGAGGTTATCTCTTGTCCATGTTTGGCGTTGATACGAAATCCTTTGCGGTAGCCGGAGCCTTGATTTTATTCCTACTGGGATTAGAAATGGTACTAGGTGTGAGAATTTTTAGAGATGAATCTAAAAAGAAATCCGGCTCTATCGTACCTCTGGCATTTCCGTTGATTGCCGGTGCAGGAACCATGACAACAATCATTTCCCTCAAATCAAAATATCAAAACATTGACATTGCCGTCGCGATTTGTATCAATATTCTTTTCGTGTATTTGGTATTGCTATCAACGGATAAAATCAAGCACCTTTTGGGTGATACCGGTATTCAGGTGTTACGCAAGATATTTGGAATCATCTTATTGGCTATTTCTATTAAATTATTTAGGGATAATTTTCACCTGGTGATTAGTTCTGCGATAGGAAATTGAAAAAATAATGTTGAATTCATATCTCGGAAAAATCTAGGTTGTAAATGGAGTTTCGTTAATGGATTGTGCAAAAATAAACTATCTTGCGTAGAAATAAATTTGTCCAGAACATGAAGCCTTTCACTCTATTCCTAAAAACCAAGATAATATTATCAATTTTATTCTTCTTAACTTTAAAAAGCATTACTTATGCACAAATAGTTGAGCTGAATAATCATCAATACAGATACGACGATGAAATATTTTATTGGCAAGAATTGGACTCGGTATTTAATTCTAATGAAGCCACTCATAGGCTTTATAGAGATTATCTAATTTACCAAAAATACGCAAACATTTCGAGAGCAATATCTTATTTTTCGGGTGCCATGCTGATTGTCGGGTTCATCACTTACTTCGATGACCGCCCAAAAAATGGGTTCAATCTTACACCTTTGGCAATTGGAGCATTATTTGGTCCACCTTTTTTAATTTCTACTCCAATAGCAATCTTCAAATTTTCAAAACTTAAGAAAAAAAGAAAAATTATTTTGGATGCCTATAATTCTAGCCAAGTGTCCAGTCAATACAAGAATAGAGTTGGTGAAAATTTTAATCTAAAATTCGGTTTAGGACTAGGATCAATTGGTGTTTTTGTGAATTTTTAAAACTGAATATTTCCAATTTTAAACGTTATAAAATAAAAACATGAATTTGAAGTCCTTTTTAGCTCTAATAATTTGTCTCACATTAACAATTGGACTAAAAGCTCAATATGAACAACATATCTATAAGACAGTGAGTACAAATCATTTTAAATACAATGGTGAAGTCTATGCTTCGCTTGCAGATTTGGACTATTTGTTTAGAACTGATAACGAACTTTCCGCCGACTTTGACAAATATTTATTGAAAAAACAATTTGCCAAAAAATGGAAAATAGGTTTCTTTAGCTCCTTAGCTGCTACTGGTATTGCGTTTTTTTGGATTAAATCCATTAAGAAAGAAAATTATGATGGTATAAGTAACGAAGCAGCACTTGCCCTATATCTAGGTGCTTTTGGACTTGGAGGCACAATAATTACTTCCGTTGGAATCATGGTTAATACTACCTCAACTTCCATATTAGAATCAAAACTTCTCAGCAACTATAATCAATTAGTAACTGCAAAAAGTGGTAACATCAATCAACTTTATTTTGGAATCAGTGAAAATGGCATTGGTTTAGTATTTCGCTTTTGATAAGAGCTTGCAGTACTTTATATTTGCCCCCGAATTTCATAAAAGCCAGTCGGAATGCCAAAAAATACGCAAATCAAATCCATTCTCATTATCGGAAGTGGCCCCATTATCATTGGTCAAGCTTGTGAATTTGATTATTCAGGAACTCAAGCCAGCCGTTCACTAAGGGAAGAAGGGATTGAGGTCACACTTATAAATTCTAATCCGGCTACCATCATGACAGATAAGGTCACCGCAGACCATATATATCTGCTTCCATTGACCGTCGAAAGTCTAAGACAAATCTTAACCGAACGCCATATCGATGCCGTGTTGCCAACCATGGGAGGACAAACGGCACTCAATCTGGCGATTGAGGCAGACCAACAAGGTCTTTGGGAAGAATTCGATGTCGAGATGATTGGTGTGGATGTCAATGCGATAGAACTCACCGAGAATCGTGAAAAATTTCGCCAACACATGATAAAACTTGGCATGGGTGTAGCACCATCCTATATTGCCAATAGTTTTTTAGAAGGCAAAGAGGCAGCACAAAAAATTGGATTTCCATTAGTTATCAGGCCATCCTATACTCTCGGCGGCACGGGAGGTGGATTTGTGATGCATCCTGAAGAATTTGATGCGGCCTTACGTCGTGGTCTGACGGCATCTCCCACTCATGAAGTATTGGTAGAAAAAGCAGTACTAGGCTGGAAAGAATATGAACTAGAACTCTTGCGAGATAACAATGACAATGTGGTCATTATATGTACCGTTGAAAACATGGATCCCATGGGCATACATACTGGGGACAGTATCACGGTAGCTCCTGCCATGACGCTGTCTGATACCGCTTTTCAGCGAATGAGAGACGCAGCCATCCTTATGATGCGATCGCTAGGAAAATTTGCCGGAGGGTGCAATGTCCAGTTTGCTGTAAATCCTGAAAATGAAGACATCATCGCCATTGAAATCAATCCTCGGGTAAGCCGTTCTTCTGCACTTGCAAGTAAAGCAACAGGTTACCCCATTGCAAAAATTGCGGCTAAACTTGCCATAGGTTATAATCTTGATGAACTAAAAAATCAAATTACCAAGACGACTTCAGCATACTTCGAGCCATCATTGGATTATGTGATTGTAAAAATGCCTCGATGGAATTTTGAAAAATTCTATGGTGCCGATAGAACTCTAGGCTTACAAATGAAATCTGTCGGTGAAGTCATGTCCATAGGTAGAAGTTTTACCGAAGCCCTACAAAAAGCTTGTCAGAGTCAAGAAAACAACCGCAGCGGTCTTGGTGCTGACAAGAAAGAATGGATAAAAACAGAGGATATCCTTGGCAGATTAGACAAAGCCAGTGATGACCGGGTATATAGAATTAAAGACGCTTTGAGGCTTGGTGTGCCCGAAAGAACAGTACACAAATTGACTCGTATCGATCCATGGTATATCAGCCAGATAAAAGACCTCATCAAACTCGAGGACAATCTCATGAGATATAATATTCCTGATGAAATCCCTCGTGAATTCTACGTGGAATTAAAGAAGAATGGATACAGTGATGCCCAGATTGCATGGATAATGCGAGTTGATGAATCAGCAGTAACCAAGGCTCGAAAATATCTTGGTATCAAAAGAACCTATAAAATGGTGGATACTTGTGCGGCAGAGTTTAGGGCAGAAACACCATACTTTTACTCTACATTCGATGGCGAAAATGAAAGTATTCCAAGTGACAAATCCAAAATAGTCGTTCTCGGTTCCGGGCCTAATCGAATTGGTCAAGGAATAGAATTTGATTATTGTTGTGTTCATGGGCTACTGGCTATTAAAGAAGAAGGATTCGAATCCATCATGATAAATTGCAATCCTGAGACCGTTTCGACGGACTTTGACGTAGCAGATAAATTATATTTTGAACCCATCTTTTGGGAACACCTTGAAGAAATCATTGACCATGAAAAACCTGAAGGAGTCATCGTTCAGCTAGGTGGACAAACCGCTTTGAAGTTGGCTGAAAAACTGGATAAAAAAGGAGTAAAAATTATTGGTACCAGTTATGAAAACATGGATTTAGCAGAGGATCGCGGACGGTTTTCTGACTTGCTCAAAGAATTGGGCATCCCATACCCCAAATATGGTACCGCCGTCGATGCAGATGAAGCCATCAAAGTTGCGAATCAAGTCTCCTACCCAGTGTTAGTAAGACCTTCGTACGTACTAGGTGGCCAACGTATGAGAATAGTCATCAACGACGAAGAACTAGAACGTCATGTACTTAAGATTTTCAAACACATGCCTGACAATAAGGTGTTGATTGACCAATTCCTCGAAAGAGCGAAAGAAGCGGAAATAGATGCAATCTGTGACGGTGAAGAGGTGTTGATTATGGGTATTATGGAACATATCGAGCCCGCGGGAATTCACTCAGGAGATAGTTCTGCAGTATTGCCGCCATACTCTCTCAGCGAAAAAGCCATAGAAACCATGATAGAGTATGCTAAAAAACTGGCTTTTGCATTGGACATCAGAGGGTTAATAAATATTCAATTTGCGATTAAAGACGATCATGTATTCGTAATAGAAGCGAATCCACGTGCCTCGCGTACCACACCATTTATTGCAAAGGCGTATGAGGTTCCTTTTCTGAATATTGCGACAAAAGTCATGATGGGAACTAAGAAGTTAAAGGATTTTAAAATCGAGAAAAAACTTGAAGGTTATGCCATCAAAGTACCGGTGTTTTCATTTGAGAAATTCCCTAATGTAGATATGCAACTAGGACCTGAGATGAAATCAACTGGAGAGGCGATTCGTTTTATCAAGAATCTAAAAGATCCATTCTTCCGAGAACTTGATCGAAACCGAAGTATGTATCTGACCCGCTAATTAGTTCATCGGGCGACATTTCCATTTAAACCAAGATTTTACCGGCTCAGAAAGCAAAGGCTCTATGGCATTGAAACATTTTTGATGATACTGGTTGAGCCATGCTTTATCACTTGCAGTCATAGCATTTTCGTCTATCATGCTGATATCAATAGGATACAACGTCACATCCTCAAAACACAAAAAATTCTCATATTTTGGATGCTTTTTGGCAACAATGAGATTTTCAATTCTAATGCCATATTGTCCATCCTTATAAAATCCAGGTTCATTAGAAGTAAGCATACCGGGTTTTTGTACTGTTTTTGAACGTTCTGAATAACCTGCCGTAAATCCCTGAGGAGGTTCATGTACATTTAAGAAAAATCCAACACCGTGTCCCGTACCATGTCCATAATTTAAGCCCTGTTGCCATAGAAATTGTCTCGCCAGGATGTCCAGTTGTCCTCCTGTTGTCCCTTCGGGGAATATGGATTTTCCTAAGGCTATCATTCCCCTAAGTACAGCAGTAAACGCAGATTTCTGTTCTTGACTGGGCGGACTTAGAGCAATGGTTCTTGTAATGTCAGTCGTGCCATCAAGGTACTGACCACCAGAATCACATAATAAAATTCCTTCTTTTGAAATGGTTTTAGATTTTTGTTCGTCGGGACGATAATGAATCACTGCACCATTACTTTGATACCCAATAATCGACGAAAAACTCTCACCTATGTGTAGTGGTTGTTCCGATCGGAATTGATTAATTTTCTCAGAAAATTCAAATTCGGTAAAGGTCTTTCCACTATCCAATTGTTGCTCAAGCCAGTAGAAGGCATTAGCCAATGCCGCACCATCTTTCGCCATGACATGTTTAATATGGCTTATTTCAGTATCGTTTTTCTCCGCTTTAAAATATTTTGCCGGCGACGGAGCTTCCAAGATTTTGCAATTAATTGCGGAATAAACGGCATTATTGCATATCTGAGGATCCACCATCATTTTGTACATCTCTGGCAATTGGTTAAAGTCAGAAATTAAATCCGTATAGGCTTTGATTTCAACTTCATCGGCCGCCAAACTTTTCGCAACATTAGCCGGTACTTTTATTTTATCGACATATAGACTATCACGGTCTTTTCCAATCAATAAATACGATATAAACACAGGGTTACATTCTACATCTGAGCCTCGTAGATTTAGTGTCCAAGCGATATCATCCAATGCCGTTAAGAGAATAAAATCAGCGCCGAGCTCATCCATTTTTCTCCTGATTCTAAGTAATTTATCAGCCCTTGATTCCCCTGCATACATTACTGCATGTTCATATATTGGATTGTCAGGTAATGACGGACGATCAAGCCAAATTTCCGAAATAGGATCAGTATGATACACCAGATTGATGTCAGCTTCTCCAAGATTCTTTTGCATACTCAATACCTGAGAGCGAGAAAAATCCTTGCCATCGATGGCTACCTTTGCACCACTTTGTAATTGATTTTTAATCCACAGTAGATGTTCTGGCTCGAATTGATTGATCTGTTTATGCATCACCATTTCAGAGTCAGAAAGTTCTTCTTCAGCTTGCAAAAAATACCGGGAATCTGTCCACAATCCCGCTTGATCAAGCGTGATTACCACGATTCCCGCCGAACCCGTAAATCCCGAAATCCATCTCCTATCCTGCCAGCAATCGGCAACGTATTCACTCTGATGAGGGTCACTGCCAGATATAATCACGGCATCAAAACCATGTGATCTCATGGCATCTCTAAGGGCAGAAATTTTTTCGTTTATTGACATGGCATGTAATTATTTCTTTAGCAAGCTAAGGTAATACTTGCTTATGAATTAGTGAAAATATTGCTCAATATAAAAGCGTTATCCTTGACTTTTAAATTTGACAAAAATTAAATATTAATATTTTTTATAATATTTATTAAATTTATTTTTAATATATTACACTTTAGCATTATTTTTGATGTAACTTTGCTTCTCATATTTTAATGAAGATAAAAATGATGGAAAAATAGACGGGCAAATTCCGTTTATAAAAACATTTTAAATCAATTTATCAGAAGCAATTGTTTATTCAATTAAGTATTATAGCAAATAGAGAACATGACTACATTAAAGCAGAATTTAAGTCAAAAAATGATTCAGAAGTTGTCTCCGCAACAGATTCAACTCATGAAGCTACTCCAAATACCAACTGCTACATTGGATCAAAGGATTCAAGAAGAATTAGAATCTAATCCTGCACTTGATGAAGGCGAAAATCAAGAGGTTTTCGACCTTGAAGATGCGGACTACGACTCAGAAAAGGACAAGGGTGATGACTTCGAGTTTGAGCTAGACGATTATTTGAAAGAATATATGGAAGATGACCCCACGAGTTACAAAACAAAAGGAGACAGTGTAGATCACTCCAATGACAATAAGACCATTCCCATTGCGCTGGAAAGCACATTTCATGAATTCCTTTCTAAGCAACTGGGCATGATTGATTTTGATAATTACGAGGATGAAATTATTGCAAATCAAATCATAGGCTCGATTGATGAGGATGGCTACTTGAGACGAGAGATTCCTTCCATTATTGATGATATAATGTTTTCGCAATCAATAGAAGTCACGACAGAAGATGTAGAAAATGTACTGAATGTTATCCAAGGTTTTGACCCTTCAGGTGTCGGTGCCAGAGATTTACAGGAGTGCCTTATCATCCAGCTATCCAACAAATTGAAAAATGATGATGGCGCAGAAGATGTAAAGGCTAAAATCTTAGCGATGAAAATTCTCAACAACAATTTTGACGAGTTTTCAAAAAAGCACTATGAGAAGTTAAAAAAGACTTATAACATTTCAGACCATGAGCTAAAAGATGCCATCCAAGAGATTTTAAAATTAAATCCCAAACCTGCATCAAGTGTCTCAGGTGTCTCAAATTCTGCTGGAAATCAATACATTGTACCTGATTTTTTTATTACAAATCGCGATGGTGAACTAGAACTCTCATTAAACAGCAAAAATGCTCCAGATCTTAGAGTTAGCGACCACTATGTAGATATGCTAAAAACCTACAAAGATCACTCTGATAATAACAAAAGCTCCAAGTCTGAGAAGGAAGCCGCCATGTTTATCAAGCAAAAAATTGATTCGGCAAAGTGGTTCATTGATGCCATAAAGCAAAGGCAAGACACCTTATTTAGAACCATGTATGCCATCATGCAATTCCAAAAAGAGTACTTCCTTACAGGAGACGAAAGACGTATAAAGCCTATGATACTAAAAGATATCTCTGACATTACCAGTCTCGATATTTCGACGGTCTCACGGGTTGCCAACAGTAAATTTGTACAAACCGAATTCGGAACTAAACGCCTTAAAGATTTCTTCTCTGAGGCTGTTCAGACTGTAGATGGCAATGAGGTTTCTACGCTAGAAGTCAAAAACATCCTAGCTGAGATTATCTCTCGAGAAAACAAGAAAAAACCCTACTCTGATGAGTTGCTCAAAGAAATGCTGACCAAAAGAGGCTATGACATTGCGAGAAGAACGGTTGCCAAGTATCGAGAGCAATTAAATATCCCAGTGGCGAGACTTCGAAAAGAACTTTAATTGTTTGGTTTAAGACAATATTGTTGTTTTAGAATACATTTGCAATCTTTTAGAACAATCGAAAAACAAATCAAAGTTTTACAGGTTAACCATTTTGATTTGAAAGAATAAATAGTAGGTATTGAAATCCAAAAATCTCCAAGATAAAGAAAAGCACATACTGCACTCCATCAATGTGAATAAAGTCATCCTCCCAATAATAATTGGGGTAGTTGTGATTGTATATCTCATGATGAGAAACCTGAGTATCGAGGAGCTCAAAGAGATTCGATGGGACAGTCGGGTGTTTTCGTGGTTAGGCTTGGCGGTTTTAGTTTATGTCATTCGGCATTTATTCTATTCGTGGAGATTGCGTATGATGAGTGACTATGTTTTTAGCTGGTGGAAGAGTATTGAACTAATTTTCATTTGGGAATTTTCGTCAGCTGTTTCTCCTAGTAGTATTGGAGGATCAGGTGTGGCTTTATTTTTTCTTTCTCAGGAAAAATTATCCGGTGCAAAAACCGTTTCAATCGTGCTTTACTCGATGGTTCAGGATACATTATTCATGATATTATCACTCCTTGCACTTTATATTTTTCTAGGACCGATAATGATACGGCCAGGCATGAATTCTCTCACGGATCTTGACGGATATGGCTACACTTTTATTGGATTGGTCTTGTTTATGTCTGCCTATGGTTTCATTTTCTTTTATGGGCTTTTTATCAACCCGATTTCTATTAAAAGATTTTTTCTTGCATTGTCAAAGTGGAAAATATTTGGAAGGTTCAAAAGTTCGTTAAGACAGACAGCACTTGATATTGTTGCGACATCTCACGAGTTGAGTTCAAAGAGTTTATTATATCACTTCAAAGTTTTCTTATCAACTGCCGGAGCTTGGACTTCGAGATTTTTGACCATCAATTTAATTATTATCGCATTAATTCCGACGACTCCAACGGACTTCTATGACCAATTATTAATCTATGCAAGATCGGAAACCATGTATAATTTGACGGCCTTCGTCCCAACGCCGGGAAGCTCGGGTGCAACAGAGGTGCTGTTTGGTGGATTTTTTGAAGAATATATTTCTCCCGGTATCAGTTCCTTAGTCGTCTTGGTCTGGAGGTTGATTACTTATTATCCATATCTAATCATCGGATTGTTTGTCGTGCCTAACTGGATTAGAAAAATCCTCATTTTACATAATGAAGAGGCGGAAGCAGAAAATGTAGAGAACAGTAATTAAACTTGTCTAATCTCTCTGGGATGCCAAACCAGAGAATTAAAGTCAGACACCTTGTCGTTTTCAACTTTTATGCCTTCCTTTTCAAGCATTTCCTGCATTTTGGAGGGTGGCCTAAAGTGATTTCTTCCCGATAGTTCGCCATTCCGATTCACCACTCGATGTGCCGGGACATCTTCAAGGCTTCCATGTACTTGGTTAAGAGCCCAACCTACCATCCTTGACGATCCAAGAGCTAAAAAATCAGCGATTCTCCCATAAGTTGAAATTCTTCCGCGAGGAATTAATCTCACCACATCGTAAACGGCATCATAGTAGCTCGGCTTCTCCATTTTTAGTATTTTTGTTTCTTTAAAAAAAGTAAAAATAAGCAATGGCAATCAAAAAAATAATGGCAAATAAAATCAACTCTTTGACCGATGCCAGGTATTTTGCTGCTTGGAATGTGGACTATTTGGGATTTGATCTAGACGTCGTATTGCAAAATCTAGAGTTATTGAACTCTTACCGAGAAATCATTGAGTGGCTTGTAGGGCCAAAATTCTTAGGAAGTACAAGTCGTCTACACATAGGACAAGAGATTATTGACATCATCAATTCTTTAAATTTAGATGCTCTAATAGTCAATGAATTCGTCGAAAAAAACCTATCTCTTGAGATAGAATATTTTACACAAATCAACACGCCTGAAGAAGCAGCGACTGGTAATATTATCAATAATTTCCTGATTGCTGATGCCAGCGAACTTTCAAAATTCATTAGCGTCAATCAACACAATTCTTGCAACATATTTGTCGATTTAAACCAATGTAATCTTAGCTTAGAAAAGGTATTAAATTCCGATATTGCCGGAGTCGTCTTACACGGCGGATTAGAAGAAAAGGTCGGACTTATGGACTTCGATCAACTCGACCATTACTTGGAGAAAATCTCTGAATATAATGAACTGTGCGATGCCTAAAATTTAACTATTCTACTATCGTAATTTTCAGCATATTCGTTTTAAATCGCTTGTGTAGAGGCATGCTCCCAGTGTTGACTAAGACATCGCCACTGTTAATATAACCCTTGGTTTTCAGCAGCTCAGAAATGTCATAGATAGTCTCATCCGTCGTGGTAAATTTATCATAATACAGCCCTTTCACTCCCCATACCATACTCAACGTATTGAGCAAGTACCTCCTGTCTGAAAATATATAAATATAACACTTAGGTCGATAGCTCGACATTTTGAAGGCTGTATAACCCGTAACGGTGACACCGGTAATGCCATTGGCCTTGATTTCGTCAGCAATTTTAGGAGCATTGATACAGATAGTGTCACTGAAATAACTGTCTGAGTCCGGATCTGGTTTAGGTCTTTTGCCTTGCATTTCATAATTGGCCTCAGCCTGGTCAATGATTTTTATCATGGCATCAATCACCTTTACGGGATGGTTTCCTGTCGCTGTTTCGCCGCTCAACATAAGGCAATCTGCCCCATCTAAAACAGCATTGGCCACATCCGTAATTTCGGCTCTAGTAGGTGAGGGATTGGTTATCATGCTTTCCATCATTTGTGTGGCGACGATGACGGGTTTTGCATTTTGAATACATTTCTTGATTATTTGTTTCTGAAGTGGTGGAAGCATTTCCATAGGCACTTCTACTCCGAGATCTCCCCTCGCCACCATAATGGCATCTGCCGCATTGATGATGGACTTAATGTTTTGTATAGCTTCTGGTTTTTCGATTTTTGCAACGACTTTTGCCGTATGATTTTTTGCGGCAATCCTTTCTTTTAGATCCATGATATCTGATGCTTTCCTCACAAAAGACAGCGCTATCCAATTGACTGGTTGTGTCAGAATAAAATCCAAATCTTCCAAATCTTTCTCGGTAAGACAAGGTAAGCTGACTTTGGTGTCCGGAAGGTTGACTCCTTTATTTGATTTCAATATGCCCCCGAATAACACTTTTAATTTGACGACTGATTTATGGTCGGTTTCGAGAACTTCAAACACGAGTTTTCCATCGTCCAAAAGTACTTTTTCACCGACTTTCACGTCTTTAGCAAACTGCTCATAACTCATATAGGCTTTATCATGGTTACCTACACAAGCAGTATTGACAAAAGAAATAACATCCCCTGCCTTTACTTCGACGCCATCATTTTCGATTTTTCCAATTCGTAATTTTGGACCCTGCAAATCTGCCAATATACCCACACAAAAGCCATATTCTTCCTGAATCTTCACAATTCTATCGATTACTTTTTTGTGGTTATCGTGGGTACCATGAGAGAAATTGAGCCTAAATACGTTCACCCCTGCTTTTACTAACTCTAACAGCGTCTCTTCACTTTCTGAAGCTGGCCCAACGGTTGCAATTATTTTAGTTTTTTGATTATCTTTAATCCTTATTGTACTTCTCATATTCCTTTACGCATTTAAAAAAAGTGCAAAGATATAGCATAATAGCATACCTCCCACCCATTAAAATATTAACAGTATGTAAAAATAAATTCCTGAAAATTAATAAACTAAAGTGCTTTATTTGACTTTTGCAAGTAATTTTCCAAGGCCATTGACATGGAAGGAGACTCTGGCGATGGAGCACAAATATTGACTTTAAGTCCAGCCTTTTCCACAGCTAGTTTAGTACTATTTCCGAAAACGGCGATGCGAGTATCGTTCTGTTTAAACTCGGGAAAATTTTCAAATAAAGAGGTTATCCCTAAAGGCGAGAAAAACACAAGTACATCATAAGTCACATCACTCAAGTCTGAGAGGTCACTCGCAACAGTCTTGTACATCATCACATCTTTAAAATTAATCTTATTTTTCTTGAGATATGCAACGACATCTTTGGCTCCTAAATTAGAACATGGAAGGAGGAAATTTTCCTTCTCCTTATGTCTCATAAAATAGTTGTGCAAATCATCGATGGCTCTCGTCCCTACAAACACCTTTCTCTTTCTGTATAAAATAAATTTTTGAAGATAATTTGCAATGGCCTCTGTGATGCAGTAATATTTAGTCTCAGCTGACATTTTTACCCGCATTTCCTCACACAACCTAAAGAAATGTTCAATGGCATTTTTACTAGTAAAAATAATAGCCGAAAATTCGTCAGGTCTTATCCTATTCCTTCTAAATTCCTTTTCAGTAACCCCTTCTACTTGGATAAATGGCCTCCAGTCTATCTTCAATTTCCATTTTTGCTCTAAATCAAAATATGGTGACCGCTCAGGCTTAGGTTGTGAAACCAATATGCTTTGAATTTCTTTATAAGACTCAGGTTTTCTAGTTTTTGAGGGTGCAGTCGAACTTCTAGTAGCCATATATACAAATAAACCTTTTTATTTTAAAATTACTTAGTTAGTTCTTTTAAGACACCTATTATCCACAAGACAGGTGCAATTTCAAGGGTGCAAAGATACATAAAAAATTGAATAAAGCTATTTACTGCATATTTTGCACCTATTAAGAGACTTCTCAGCATTAACAATATGGATAAAATCACGAAGCTCACAATACCAATATACATGGCCATAGATGATACCGAGTCATTAGAATATGCCATCAATAAATTGATTGGTATTAAAAATACTCCCAAAGCTATTAGAAAGGTTTCTTGGTTAAATTGTACCATTGATACTTCCTTTTCTATTGGAAATGTCCTCTTTACGAGATAATACATGCCATTCTTAATTGTCAGAAAGCCTAACAGGCTCAACAAAATTTTTACCCAAAGCATCGTACCTGAGATATCAAACTTCCGCTCAACCAACAAATAAATAAACATCGAAAATGAAAGTAAAAACACGAGGTAAAGCATAAGATAATACATCGAAAGACCCGATTTTTCTTCTCGTTTAAGGAGTTTGAGTAAATTTTCATTTAAAATAGACTTATAAACATGCTTTAGCAATCCCCTTTTCAGATTTAGAACCAAGGCCAAAATAAGAAGGGAGATGATACTAATCCAAAAAACGAAGTAGCTGCCAAGATTTGAGCCTAATTTTACTTCATTGTTCGTGTTTGGTCTAACTCTTTTAATTGGAACATGAGATACATTGAATGGGTTAGAATCTTCTGAGGGTGAGACGGTAGCAGTGCTATCCTTTTGAGTTTCTTGGCTAAGCTCTTTTTCCTTTTCCAGTATTTCAAGTCGCTGAGGTAGGTCAAAGGGATTTTGGGTGTTTTGTGCCACAAGAGAGAATCCTTGAGTGCTAAGCCACACAAAATTCAAAATAAAAATCAATATTATACTCCAAAGGTAACGACCCCGCAACATATTTCAATTAATAAGTCAATCAAAGTATTAACAATACAATAACCAATCCAAAATAAAACAAGGTGGTCATATAGTTGTTGTTTTATCGTCAGAATAAATATTTTTGACTTGCCTTATATTATTATTAGTCATGGAGTTCGTCGAAACTAATTATGTAATTTTAGTTTTCATCGAATTTCAGTTATTTGTATCTTTAACGAATGCCTAGTTATTTAATAAGAAGATTTGTACTTTTCGGAGCATTGACCATTATCGGAATGATAGGCATACAGACCTATTGGTTAAGGAAAAGCTGGGAGTTAAAGGACAAAGAATTTGACCAGACAGTACAAATCATCTTACGAAAAGTTGCTATTAAAATCTCAGCTTTTAACAAAACAGAACTCCCCAAAACTGGTCTTATTCAGCGTCGCTCTTCTAATTTTTATGCGGTGAATATCAATGGTGCTATTGATGCATCCGTGCTAGAAGACTACCTTATCAGAGAAATGGAAAATCATTCTTGGACGACTGACTTTGAATATGCGATTTACGATTGTTCTTCTGATGACATGGTATATGGCAACTATTGTGCAGTGGATCGAGACGGGAAGCTCAAAGAACACAAGTCTTCACTCATTCCAAAAATTGACAATGAAAACTTTGTATATTATTTCGTGGTCACATTTCCATCTCGAGATAATTATTTAATAAGCAACATGAGATCCAGCTTAGTGTTTGGGGGCATCACAACCTTTGCCATCATATTTTTCATTTACAGTATATGGGTAATTTTGCACCAAAAAAGACTTTCTGAGCTTCAATCTGACTTTATCAACAACATGACCCACGAATTTAAAACTCCCATCGCTTCGATCAATCTAGCCACTGATGTATTGAGAAAAAATCCAAAAATCATCGAAGATGAGAAAATGTCAAAATATCTCGAAATCATCAAAAACCAAAACAAACGGCTCAATAGCCAAGTAGAAAAAGTGCTAGACATAGCGAAACTCGAACAGCACAAACTTGAACTAAAAAAAGAAAAACTAGACCTTCTCCAATTGTTAGAAGGCATCGTGGAAGCTCAGAATATCAAGGGTCAAGCTGTGATTAGATTAAATGCTACTGGTGAGGATTTTATCATCACCGCGGACGAGCACCATCTCACCAATGTAATCTACAACATCATTGACAATGCCATAAAATATTGCAAACGAGACCCCGAAATTGATATTTCAATCAATGCTTCCAGAAATGAAGTGGATTTCTCGATTACTGACAATGGTATAGGGATTAATAAAGAAGATATTAAACACTTATTTGATAAATTTTATAGGGTACACACCGGCAATATTCACGATGTAAAAGGGTTCGGGTTGGGTCTTTTTTATGTAAAAAGTATCGTAGATAAGCATCAATGGAATATTTTTGTGGATTCTACGGAAAACAAAGGAACAACTTTTACAATTAAAATACCAAGAAAAAATGGAATCTAAAGCACGAATATTTTACGTAGAGGATGATCAGACATTGAGCTTTCTAACCAAAGACAGCCTAGAACTGAATGGTTTTGAAGTCAGTCATTTTGAAAATGGTGAAGATGCATTAAAACATTTCAATCCTATGAATTTTGATTTGTGCCTACTCGATGTCATGCTTCCAAAATTGGATGGATTCGGACTAGCTGAAAAAATTCGTGGATATGACCAGGAAATTCCAATTATTTTCCTGACCGCAAAATCACTGAAAGAGGATAAGATTCAAGGACTAACCATCGGTGCTGACGATTACATTACCAAGCCTTTCAGTATAGAAGAATTGCTTTTAAAAATCGATGTTTTTCTTAAAAGAAAATACATTACCAATGCCATCGAAACCAATACCTATACTATTGGCAACTATAATTTTGATTATAAAAACCTGGAATTAACAGGTCCCAATTTTCATAAAACACTCACACAAAAAGAGGCTGATCTCCTTAAATTGCTTTGGACAAATAAAAATCAAGTACTTAAGCGGGGCGAGATTCTTATCAAAGTATGGGGCGAAGACGATTATTTCCTTGGCCGTAGTATGGATGTTTTCATTTCTAGACTTAGAAAATATCTGGAAAATGATGATCGCATCAAAATTGAAAATGTACATGGTGTAGGCTTCAAAATGATATTCTAAAAACTGGCATAGTTATCGCAGTTTCTAAGTAAAACCTAGGTTTCATATAGTGAAAGTGACGGACTACATATCGAATACTAAGGAAAAAACCTTCGTGTCATTCGAGGTTTTACCACCTTTGAAAGGTGGAAGCATGCAAGATATCTTTACTATGCTTGACCCCTTGATGGAATTCAAACCTCCATTCATCGATGTGACTTATCATCGTGAAGAATTTGTGTATAATAAAAAAGACAGTGGTCATTACGAGAAAACTTCTATAAGAAAACGACCCGGCACTGTAGGTATATGTGCCTCCATAATGCATCGATACGGAATAGATGCCATACCACACTTAATATGTGGAGGATTTAGTATCGCTGAGACAGAAAATGCACTTATTGACCTTCATTTTCTTGGAATTAACAATGTCCTAGCCCTGAGAGGTGATGCCCGACAATTCGAAGACCGATTCATACCAGAAAGCAATGGCCATCACTATGCCGTGGATTTAGTGAGCCAAATCAATGATATGAATCAAGGCAAATACCTAGACACCAATATCGAAAACGGCTCTAAAACAGACTTTTGCATTGGGATAGCAGGTTATCCAGAAAAACATTTTGAGTCTCCGAATTTTAATGTCGATTTACAATTTACAAAATCAAAAATAGATGCCGGAGGTGACTATATCGTAACTCAAATGTTTTTTGATAATTCCAAATACTTTGACTATGTGGCGGCTTGTCGTAATGTTAATATCAACGTACCCATCATTGCTGGGCTGAAACCTATCACTAAAAAATCGCAGCTAACGGCCATTCCACGGAAGTTTTTTGTTAATTTACCAGAAGAGTTGGTGAAAGAAGTCCTCACTGCAGATGATAAAAACGTCAAAGAAATAGGTACAGAATGGTGCATTGAACAAGCTAAAGAACTCAAAAGTCGCAGTGTCCCTTGTATTCACATTTATACTATGGGAGATGTCGCGACCACTCGAAAAATAGCACAAGCGATTATATAATATTGAAAATAACAACACACAATCATGCTGAATAAACTTTTTGACCTTAATGGCAAAGTGGCCATCATTACAGGTTCTAGCAAAGGGATAGGTCAAAACATCGCTTATGCAATGGCAAAGCAAGGTGCAAAAGTCGTGTTGTCAAGTAGAAATCACGATGCCCTAGATCACCTACGACAACAATTTGAGCATGAATCTCTTCTCGCCTACTCTAAAGTGTGCCACGTGGGAGTAGAAGAAGAATTAAAAGAATTGGTTGAATACACTTTGGACACCTGTGGAAGGGTCGATATCGTAGTCAATAATGCCGCCACCAATCCAAAATACTGTAGTCTTGAGGATGCTGATTTAGGCCTATTCGACAAAATGATACAAGTTAATCTCAAGGGGCCATTTACCCTGAGCAATTTTGTGTTCCCATATTTTAAAGCTCAAAATTCCGGTAATATCATTAATATCAGTTCGGTAGAGGGAATCAAACCTAGCAAAGGGCTCGGACTTTACAGTATCAATAAAGCTGCCCTGATTGCCCTGACTCGGTCTCAAGCATTAGAATGGGGCAAATACAATATAAGAAGCAATGCCATATTGCCCGGCTTGGTAAAAACGAAATTTAGTGAGGTCATGTGGAATGATGCCAAACTAGCAACCCAATGGATGGGAAACATTCCTCTTAAAAGAATTGCTACCCCGGAGGAACTTATGGGATTGGGAATTTTTCTCGCTTCCGATGCTTCCAGCTATTGCACGGGGCAATGTTTTGTCGCTGACGGTGGGTATTTAGTTTCATAATGTGAATACCAAATCAAAAACTAGGTCATGAAAATAAAATGGTGGCAAAAACTGCTGAGTTATATCAAACCAATTAATATAGTGCAGACCTCTTCTGATTACAATGATTATCTTGAATTAAACTTGGTCAATGGCCGCTACCAACTTTGCACCGAAGAAGCCATATACTCTTATGCCGACAAATACGATAATTTTAAACTTGCTTTTCAACAAATCAGAACAGAGTATTTAAACTTCGAAAATATCCTGATGCTAGGATTCGGGCTTGGAAGTGTCCCCTTTATGCTCGAAAAACTATTCAAAAAACATTTTAGAATGGTAGGCATTGAGATAGATGACGAAATTATCTACTTAGCAAGCAAGTACGTAATACCCGACCTCAAATCAGAAATAAACATGATACGGGCTGATGCCTATAGCTTTGTTTACCAATGCAGCGAAAAGTTTGACCTCATCATCGTAGATGTATTCCAGAGTGATGTCATCCCAGAGGTATTTGAAAATGAAGACTTTCTCGAACAATTATCAGAGATATTATCACCCACAGGTTATATTTTGTATAACAGGCTTGCATTTAATGAAGAAGACAAAGCCACATCAAAACAATTCTTTAATGACCACTTTTTGAAAATATTCCCTGGTGCCACGATTCTCCCGACTAGAGGAAATTATATTTTATCTGATAAAGATGTATTTATCAACGCGATGTAACTCTACAAAAACGAAGCATAGTATTCCTCGTATTGCGGCAATATTTTTTTAATATCAAATCTCTCCGCTTGTTCTTTACAGGCGAGCTTAAATCTATCATGAACTTTCTCGTCCGATAGGATATAAATGGCTTTTTCAGCCATGTCTTTCGTATCACCCAAGGCACACAAATATCCGGTCACCCCGTCAATATTCACTTCAGGCAAACCCCCTATGTCAGTACTGATGACAGGCACCTCGCATGCCATGGCTTCCAAAGCCGCCAAACCGAAACTTTCATTCTCTGACGGTATAATAAATAAATCTGCCAAAGCTAAAATCTCCTCAATAGCATCTTGTTTTCCTAAAAACCGAATGTCATCACACAATCCCAGAGCTCTACACAACTCCTCAAGATGTCGTCTCTCCGGCCCATCCCCTACCAAAAGTAATTTGGAAGGTATTTTATTTCGTATCATTTCAAAGGTTTTGATGACATCATCGACACGTTTTACCTTCCTAAAATTCGAAGTGTGAACGATTATTTTTTCGCCATTGGGAGCGATGGCCTTTTTAAAATGATTTTTATCCGTCTTCTTAAACCTATTGAAATCAATAAAATTATAAATAACCTTGATTTCCTTATTAATTTTAAATTTCTCTAAGGTTTCGATGGCAAGGTGTTCCGAGACAGCAGTTACACCATCCGATTGGTTAATGCTAAATTCGACCACCGGATAGAACGATGCATCCTGACCCACCAAAGTAATATCGGTGCCATGCAAGGTCGTTATTACCGGTATATCTATGCCTTTTTGTTTCAAAATATTCTTTGCCATGTAGGCCACAGCGGCATGTGGGATGGCATAATGTACGTGCAATAAATCCAGTTTTTCGTAATTGACGACATCGACCATTTTGCTTGCTAGAGCAGTTTCATACGGTGGATATTCAAAAAGTGGATAATCCATCGCATTAACTTCATGAAAATAGACATTGTCTTGAAAAGAAATTAACCGAGCAGGTCTTTTATAAGTTATGAAATGTACCTGATGTCCTTCTTTAGCCATTGCCAGACCAAGCTCAGTCGCTACCACGCCACTTCCTCCATAAGTCGGATAACATACAATTCCAATTTTCATCTTCCTAATAGTTTTAATTAATGTCTGACATCAAAGCATTATAGCAATGTTTATTCCAAATAATCCAGTTCTAAACAATAAATTTATGTTTTTGTTACACTCCCATTCATACGTATCGAACATTTTTATGTTAGTATATTCTATCAATGATTTAGAAGTATTGTCAGGTGTCAAAGCTCACACGATCAGAATGTGGGAAAAACGCTATGGCATTATAAAGCCAAAAAGAACCGAAACCAACATTCGCTATTATCATGATAGCGACTTACAACTGGTTATCAATATTTCGTTTTTAAACCGCAATGGCTTTAAAATTTCTAAAATAAGTGAAATGACAGAAGACGAAATCAAAGCCAGAGTGGCAAAGATTTCTAATATCGAAAACGAAACAGAAGAAAAACTTACGGCCATGTCACTCGCCATGCTTGAGTTGGATGAATTCAAATTTACAAAATACCTCAATCACTACATAGAAAAAAAAGGTCTTGAAGAAACCATGGTCAGCCTTGTCTATCCTTTTTTGGACAAAATGGCAGACCTCTGGCACGAACATAAAATTAAATCCGTACACGAATCCTTTGTCACACAAATCATCAAAAGAAAAATCATGGTCGAAATTAATCACCTCGATCATGTCAATTGCCAAAAAAAGAAAATACTAATTTACCTCGCTGACAAGGAAAATCAAGAACTCAGTTTTAATTACATACATTACCTTTTGCGTAAAAATGGTGTCAATGTTGTGAATATTGGAAATAATATCTCACTGATAGAAATATTAGAAACTAACCAACTTACAAATTTTGCCGCCATCTTGACCTTTTTAAATCCGATGAATAAGCCAGAACAAAATTTGAAATACTTGAAAGAGCTATCTAAAACCATGTTTGGCAAAAGGATATTTATCATGGGAGCCGTCACCGAAATTTCTCACAAACTCAGCGAATACAACAATCTGAGTTTCTTAAATAGTATTGAAGACCTCAATCGTGCCATCTCTATTCTATAACTGCCATTATGTCTTAACTTTTGCTTTGGAACAATTTTCGACACTAGAATACCGAAACACAGTTACGAATAAAGTGTTAATTGATATATCTTGAATCTGTTTAATGACACGAATTCAAGTATCTTTGCACCTTCTTTTTCTGAAAATAATTTAATAAGAGAAAATGTTTAATTTACTAAAAAAGGTCTTCGGAACCAAATATGATAAAGACGTAAAGGAGTATTCTCCCGTCGTTGATGAAATAAATAGCCATTTTGAATCATATAAATCTCTATCTAATGACCAACTGAGAAATAAAACCCTTGAATTTAAAGGTAGAATTAAAGATCACCTCACAAATGTCAATTTAGATATTGATAAGCTTAAAGAAAAAGCGGATGCAGAATCAAACTTCCTAAAAAAAGAGGAGATTTATGAAGAAATTGATAAGCTAAGTAAGGAAAGAGACCAACAGCTAGAAGTTATCCTTAAAAAACTTCTGCCCGAAGCCTTTGCCGTCATAAAAGAAACATCTAGAAGATTTAAAGACAATGAAAATATCGAAGTCACAGTCACGGAATTTGATCGAGATATAGCAGCCTCAAAATCCTATGTATTGATTGATGGTGACAAAGCAGTATGGAAAAATCGATGGACAGCTGCAGGTGGAGACATCGTGTGGAACATGGTACATTTTGATGTACAGCTCATCGGTGGTATGGTGCTTCACGATGGAAAAATAGCAGAGATGCAAACGGGTGAGGGTAAAACTCTGGTGGCGACTTTACCCGCATATCTTAATGGTCTGGCAGGACTCGGTGTACATATCGTTACGGTCAATGATTATCTGGCGAAAAGGGATAGTGAATGGATTGGTCCAATTTTCGAATTTTTATTCTTAACCGTTGATTGTATCGACAAGTATAAGCCTCATTCTCCGGGTAGGGTAAAAGCTTATAAAAGTGATATCATCTATGGTACCAATAACGAGTTCGGTTTCGACTACTTGAGGGACAATATGGTACGATCAAAAGATGAGTTGGTTCAGCGAAAACACCATTTTGCGATGGTCGATGAGGTCGACTCAGTATTGATTGATGATGCCCGTACTCCACTTATCATCTCAGGGCCTGTACCGCAGGGTGCCGAGGAGCAAGAATATATAGACTTAAAACCGAAGGTAGAAGGTCTATTTAATGTCCAAAGGAAATTGGCAACTGAATATCTCGCTGAAGCCAGAAAACTTTTTGCGGATGGAATCACCGGTTATAAAGAAGGAGAAGCAGGTATGGATTTATTACGTACCTATCGTGCATTGCCTAAATATAGACCTCTCATCAAGTATCTCAGCGAAGATGGAGTAAAAGTAGCCATGCAAAAGGCGGAAAACTTCTATATGCAAGAGCAAAGCAAAAATATGCATATTGTCGATGAGCCCTTGTATTTTACTATAGATGAAAAAACTCGTAGCGTAGAACTTACAGAAAGAGGTATCGAGTATCTTTCTCAAGGTGAAAACGATCCCGATTTTTTTGTACTTCCTGATATTGCCACTGAAATGCAAAAATTGGATGATCGCGAAAAAGAAGAAAACGTCAATCTAATCGCTGAAAAAGAAGCCCTTATCCAAGATTTTTCAGTTAAATCACGAAGATTACACTCCGTAAGTCAGTTGTTGAAGGCCTATGCTTTATTTGATAAAGACCAGGAATATGTAGTTATTGAAGGTCAAGTAAAAATCGTCGATGAGCAAACTGGTAGGATGATGGAAGGTCGACGTTATTCTGATGGTTTACATCAAGCATTGGAGGCCAAGGAAAATGTAAAAGTGGGTGATATTACTCAGACTTATGCCACCATTACACTTCAAAACTATTTCCGTATGTACCACAAGCTTGCAGGTATGACCGGTACAGCAGAAACAGAGGCGGGGGAGTTTTGGCAAATTTATAAATTAGATGTCGTCGTAATTCCGACCAATAGACCTATCATTCGCGATGATAGAGAAGATTTAGTATATAAAACAGCAAGAGAAAAATTCAATGCCGTCATAGATGAAATCGTTAAATTAACCTCAAATGGTCGTCCGGTTTTGGTTGGTACAACTTCGGTTGATATCTCTGAATTACTGAGTCGAATGCTAAACCTTAGAGGTATCAAGCATAATGTATTGAATGCAAAGCAGCACCAAAGAGAAGCCGAAATAGTAGCAGAAGCAGGGAAAGCTGGTACAGTAACTATTGCCACCAACATGGCCGGTAGGGGTACTGACATCAAACTTTCCAATGAAGTGAAAGATGCCGGTGGTCTCGCGATCATTGCTACCGAAAGACATGATTCGCGAAGGGTGGATAGGCAGTTACGAGGTCGGGCAGGAAGACAAGGAGACCCGGGTTCGTCTCAGTTTTATGTATCCCTTGAGGATAACCTCATGCGTATGTTCAAGTCAGAACGAATCGCTAAGGTTATGGATAGATTAGGGCATAAAGATGGTGAAGTGATTCAACATTCCATGGTCACAAAATCCATAGAACGAGCTCAAAAACAAGTAGAGGAAAACCATTTTGGAACAAGGAAAAATCTCCTTGAGTATGATGACGTCATGAATATTCAGAGGGGTGCCATCTATAAAAAGCGCCATCATGCTCTCTTGGGAGAACGATTGAGTGTGGATATTTACAATATGTTTGTGTCATTAGTAGATGACTTAGCGGCTCGGCACAAATCAAATGGTACCTACCATTCATTTGTAGAAGAGTGCCTCGGTACGATCGGCTTTGACCCAGATATAGATGAAGCAACTTTTAATAACAATAATGCCCAACAGTTAGGAGAATTATTAGAGTCAAAATTGGTTCATTATTACGATTTGAAAATGAATCAATTGAAAAATGCTCTCATGCCTACCATCATTAATGTGCATGAAAATCATGGCAATCAGTACAAACGTATTTTAATACCATTTACGGATGGTTCAAAACAAGAGCTGCCAGTAACCGCTGACATTGAAAAAGCCATATCGTCAGAAGGAGGAAGTATAAGAACAGACATTGAAAAAACCATTACTCTAGCTCTCATTGACGAAAACTGGAAAGAGCACTTAAGGAAAATGGACGAATTGAAGGATTCAGTGCAGACCGCCTCTTTTGAGCAAAAAGATCCATTGGTCATCTATAAAATGGAGGCTTTTAAGTTATTCGAGGAGCTTATCGGAAAAATCAATGAAGAGGTCGTGTCCTATCTTATGAAAGGTCGTGTAGTCATCAATCAATCACAGGACATTAAAGAAGCTAAACCTGAGAAAACTGACATGAGTAAATTGCGACAAAACCGAACTGAGCAAGCGATGAGAGAAGCTGCACAAAATGCCGGTCAAGAGAGAGTTCAGGTTGAAACTGTACGCCGAGAGGAACCTAAAGTAGGTAGAAATGACCTTTGTCCCTGCGGTAGTGGCAAAAAATACAAGCACTGCCACGGGAAGTAAATCGCAAGTTTTTTAGTACCTTTGAAAGAAATAAATATTAGGATTGATGAGTAATTTTTTGGTTTCAGCACGGAAGTACCGACCGCTTCGATTCGAAGATGTGGTGGGTCAAAACCATGTGGCCAAGACCTTAAAAAATGCCCTTCATAATGACAAACTGGCTCATGCATTTCTATTTTGTGGACCTCGTGGAGTAGGTAAAACCACCTGTGCTAGGATACTCGCCAAAGTAATCAATTGCGAAAATCCAATAGACAAAGTAGATCCTTGCAATGAGTGTAAGTCGTGTAAATCCTTTAATGATAATGCTTCATTCAACATTTTAGAGCTAGATGCTGCTTCAAACAATAGTGTGGAACACATTAGAACTCTGATAGATCAGGTACGGTTTCCGCCACAGGGAGGCTCACACAAAGTGTTCATCATTGACGAGGTTCACATGCTGACCTCTCAAGCATTCAATGCTTTCCTAAAAACCTTAGAAGAACCACCACCGTATGCCATTTTCATACTGGCAACGACTGAAAAACATAAAATTATTCCAACCATCCTTTCACGATGCCAAATCTATGATTTCAAACGAATTCAGCTCAATGACATCGTCTCCCAATTGCAACAAATTGCGAATCAAGAAAGTATCGAAGCGGAGACGGAAGCCCTTCATGTAATAGCCCAAAAGGCAGATGGAGCCATGCGTGATGCCCTCTCCATTTTTGACAAAATAGCGGGTTCGTCGGAAGGCAAAATCAGCTATAAAGAAACCATTCAGAATTTAAATATTCTGGATTACGAGTATTTTTTTAAGATTACCGATGCATGCCTGAGAGAAGACTTTTCTGATGTATTGATTACAACTAATGAAATTATAAATAATGGTTTTGACCCAGAGCAAATTATAACAGGATTGGGAGAGCATCTTCGCGAATTGTTGATTACAAAGGATAATCGCACCCTCGAAATACTTGAGATAAGTGACGTATTAAAAGATCGATATATCAATCAATCACGCATTGCAGATTCTTCATTTTTACTGACTTCATTAAATGTACTCAATCAGTGTGAAGTGCAACTTCCAATGGCTAAAAATAAACGCTTGCATAGTGAAATTGCCCTGAGTAAACTTTGCTATTATGGCAAAACAATTGAAAAAGGACCAGAAATTTTTGTTGCCGACACTGAAAAAAAAACTAAAGTTGTAAGCAAAGCAGAGCAAAAATCACCTAAAGAAAAAAATCAAGTCGAAACAGTCAAAGAACCGGAACTGTCAATCAAATCACCTACTCCTGAAAAATCAAATCTAAAAAACGAACTTCAAAATACACCTTCTTTTACCAGTGTAAACGATATACTAGAAAAAATATCACAGGACGAAAAGCAAAAAGCAGAAGCAAAACAGTTTTTTAATCTGGATTCAATCAATAAGATATGGCTTTCTTATGCTGAAAACAATCCTTCAAAAAGTGTTGAACTGGCCTGTAAAAATGCCTTATTATCTCTTGATAAACACAATCTGTTAGTTACGGTACCCAATATACTGGCCAAAGATATTGTTCAGCAGGAAATGTCTCTTATAGATAGGATTCGAGAGGAATTAGGGACACCAGAGATGACCGTTTCATACCATATTGATGTGTCTCAATTTCCTGATTATGAAGAATCCCAGCCCAAAAACAATCTATCAATGCGAGAAAAATATGATATGATGGTGGAGAAGAATGCAAATCTAAGAGATTTGGTAAAAAAATTAAACCTAGTACCCGATAATGAGGTTATAAATTAGATATATCCATAAAATTATGCAAGATCAAAGTTTCTGGTATTTAGAAAACGTAGACATGAATGGTCTTTTCTGTGCCAACAAATTGGAAGGTGCTCTTAAGGGTAAGTCATTTAATTCCTTTAAAAAAGGAGACTACATCTATCTGCCCGACCAAAGTTCTGACAAAATCTATTTTATTCAATCTGGTAAGGTAAAAATTGGAACTTTTGGAGACAATCAACGAGAGATAACCAAAGCCATCTTGGGTAGTGGAGAGATATTTGGTGAGTTGAGTATGATTGGTGAAGATAAAAGAAGGGATTTTGCCTATGCAATGGAAGACACGAATTTGTGTTGCATGAATAATGAGGAAATGAAGGCGCTTATGAAAGACAGCAGCTCCGTGTCCATGTTTATGTTGAAAGTCATGGGCTCTCGAGTTCTAAATATGGAAAATCGCTTGGAATCTTTGGTCTTCAAAGATTCTAGAAGCCGTATAGTCGAATTTTTAGTTGATGAAGTTGAGAAAAAAGGACAACGAATTGGTTACGAGTATGTATTAAGGGGCTTTTTGACACATCAAGAAATAGCGAATATTACTGCTACTAGTCGTCAGACCGTCACGACACTTCTTAACGACCTAAGAAACCGCAATATTATTACTTTTGATAGGAGAAGGTTGCTTGTGAGAGATTTGGATGCTCTTAAAGCAGAAATGGTATAACTTGAATGAATTGCTGAATCTTTTATAGTCACTAATCCTGCATTACAAACAAAAATGCCATTTTCTCAACTAGTGAAAAAATGGCATTATTTAATAATTACTTCTAAAATTATTCTTCGGTAGAATCTGCTTTTTTAGATGAGCAAGATCCTTTTTTACCTTCTTTGCTACATTTCTTTGCGTCTTTTCCACTACAGCAAGATTTGCTTTCACCTTTTTTGCAACAAGCTTTTTTGTCACCATCCTTACTACAAGACTTCATTTCTTTCTTACCATCAGCATCCATTACTTCTCTTTCTGCACTTGCAGAAGCAACTTTTGTAAATGATTTGTTCTCAGAATTGTATTCTACTTGATCCCACATAACAGATCCATCAGAATCATTCACTGATTTTTGATAAAAAGTTTTTGTGCCTGACATAGGACAAGTTCTTACTTCGATGTTTTCATCATTGCCGGCAGCCATTTCAGCTTCTGACATGGCAGCTGCAACTTGAGTATCAGGGCTAACACTCTCTACCTGAGCCGTTTTTTTCTCACATGTAGATTTACATGATTTTTTAGCACCTTTGCTACAACTTTGGGCATTGATACCTGCAGAAGCCAATAATATCAATGAAAGTGCAAATAATAATTTCTTCATTTTTCTTATTTTTTAAAATTTCAGTCGTAAATAAATTATTGTTAAAACTCAGGTAAAAATACGCTACAAGTATCAAATTTATTGTAAAATTGTTTAATATTAACAAAAGATTAATTGGGGTTTTATGAAAATACTTAATTCAATATTCATGTTGTCCGTAGTCATACTTTCGAACTTTTACGGTTGTAAATCAAAAATTGTGCTTCCTTCACAATATGTAGGGGACTACTTTTACATAGGCTCAGGAGGTGGTTTTGCAGGTCTAGAAAAGACGTTTGCAGTATTGGATAATGGAAATGTTTTTGAAAAGCAAGGCGATAACGAATTTAAGCTCCTTGGTACAATGGAAGAGACAACTAATAAGCAAATATTCATCGCATTGGAGAATTCTGGCTTAGCTAACATCAAAGAAAATAATCCCGGAAATACGTACAAATTCATCGAATTTAACGTTAAAAAACTAAGTACAAATCGCATAGTTTGGACTGATAAAAATAAAAATTCAGAAATACTGGATTTATGGTATTCAAATGTAATGACTTTAATTAATAATTTAAAAAGCAATTAATGAATATACGTGTACTTTTTACCCTGTTCTGGTCGATTTTCCTTTCAGGAATAGTAGTAGGTCAGCAAAAACCCAACACTCTGCCAACCGCTACACAAACTTTAGATCTTAATCGCAAGGTTCATAAGCCGTTTTCGGTTACTCACAATAATGTCTCTAATAGCAATGTGAGCTACCAAGGTCTAGGAAATAATTCATTAAATCTGGAGCCCGATGGATTGCGAATCGTACAAAAATCTAAAGATAACAGCAGTTTCTTAATCAAAGGAACTATCCAATATTCTAATAGAAATAACAGTCTTGAGAGTAAATGTTCCGAATATCTAAAAGCTTCAGTGGCTCTCATTGCTCCGGATGAGAATGAAATTGAATATGTCAAAATCTCTGAATTTCAGGATGAACTCGGATTTAAAAATATCAAATATCAACAACAATATGATGGTATCAACGTCTATGGTGGAGAAATAATTTTGCACCTGAAAAATGATAGAATTGAAATGGCAAATGGTAAAATAATTTCAAACATCAAGGCCTTAGATACTAATACTTCCCTTTCCGAAAACCAAGTATTAGGGTCAATGAGTCTGCCAAAGGTAACCATGCCAAATGTCGGAATCGACCAAGATATGCTTGCTCCAAAGATTGAAAAAACCATTTTAGTCACTGAAGGTTTTGCTAAAGTCTGTTATCACGTCTCGGCTTATACGAATTTGATTGATAGACAAGAGTATTTTATAGATGCAAATAATGGGGAAACCCTCAGACAGTATGGTAGTTTATGCAAGTTTAACCATGATTTAAATACCTGTCATGCGGTAGGTCATCATCATAAAATGGATACTGAGGAAACCGTCCTTTTAGATGGCGCTGTTACTACGAATGCAGTTGATCTACTCGGAGTGACACGATCTATAAGCACATACCTATCTAATGGCAAATACTACATGATAGACGCAAGTAAATCGATGTTTAATGCCGGTGCCAGCAGTATGCCAAATGACCCAAAAGGGGTGATTTGGACTTTAGATGCTTTCAATACTTCACCCGCGTACAATAGTTTCAATTATGATCACGTAGTATCTAGTAATAATTCATGGACCAGCTCAGCTACTGCAGTTTCTTCACAATTCAATGCCTCAACTTCTTATGAATACTACAAACAGACTTTTAATAGACAGTCTATCAGTGGAACGGGTCAAAATATAGTTTCCTTCATCAATGTGGCAGACGAAAATGGTCAATCTATGGACAACGCCTTTTGGAATGGATTTGCCATGTTTTATGGCAATGGAAGTACGGCATTCAAGCCGTTGGCAAGAGGACTGGATGTTGCTGGTCATGAGATGACTCATGGTGTCATACAAGCCACAGCAAATCTAGATTATCAAGGAGAATCAGGTGCTATCAATGAATCATTTGCCGATGTTTTTGGAGCTATGATTGACCGGGATAATTGGCTTATAGGAGAAGATGTCGTGAAAACTTCTGCATTTCCTTCTGGAGCCTTAAGAAGCCTTTCTGACCCTCATAATGGTGCTTCTTCTGGCAATTTTAACGGTGGTTGGCAACCAAGAATTTATTCGGAGCGATACACCGGGTCTCAAGACAATGGAGGTGTACACATTAATAGTGGCATCCCAAACTATGCGTTCTATCTCTTTGCGTCAAACAATGCCGTAGGAAAAGACAAAGCAGAAAAAGTATATTACAGAGCTCTCACCGTCTATTTGACTAAGTCCTCCAAATTTGTTGATTTGAGAATAGCTGTGGTGCAGTCAGCGCAAGATTTATATGGCACTACTGTGGCCAATGTAGCCAGACAAGCATTTGACAGTGTGGAGGTATTCGGAGACGATGGAGGAGATTATGAGGTAGATATTGACACCAATCCGGGAGAAAATCTAATCCTACTTACTGCCGAAAATCAAAACAATCTCTATGTCTTTGATGCGGATGGAAATGCAATTTTTAATCCTCTAAGCAATTCTGACCCTATCAATAAACCAAGTGTCAGTGACAATGGGGATGAAATAGTTTTTGTCGCTTCTGATGGGCAGATTCATTATATTTACATAGACTGGCAAACCAAAGAAGTGTACGAAGATGTTATCGATTTTGGCACTACATTTAATTGGAGAAATGCAGCAATTTCTAAAGATGGTCTTAAAATGGCTTGTCTCCTTAATCAAACAGAAAATGTCATCTATGTCGTAGATTTTAATTCTGGCCATATCGAAGCATATGAACTTTCTAATCCAACCTATACCAATGGTGTCACAACTGGAGATGTGGAATTTGCTGATGCAATGGAGTTTGACTTAAGCGGAGAATACCTGGTATATGATGCTAAAAATGCCATAGTAGGTACGACGACAACTTTTACATATTGGGATATTGGATTTATTAAAGTCTGGGACAATAATGCTAACAATTTTGCTGCTCCTAACCAGATTGAAAAACTTTTCGGTTCATTACCAGACAATGTCAGCGTTGCAAATCCTACTTTTGCGAAGAACAGTCCGTATATTATCGCATTTGATGTGATAATAGATGGTTTATATTATGTCTATGGTATGAATCTCGAAAACAGTGACCAAGGATTAATCTATGAAAATTTAGGACTAAGCTATCCTAATTTTAGTAAGGATGACCAATATTTAATTTTTGATTCACCACTGGGAGGAAACTATGATGTCGGCATCGTTCAATTAAAATCAGATAAAATTAATCCGGTAAGCAATACAGAATCATATTTTTTTAATGGTGCAAGATGGGGGATATGGTTTAGTAATGGTAGTCGAGATTTGGTAGAAACTGGCGAAGTGGTTTTAGATGAAAATTCGGTAGAATTGTTTCCAAATCCGTGTCATGACAATGTCAATATACTGTCTAAGTCAGAATATTTTGATAAAATAGAAATTTTTAACACTCAAGGGTTGAAAATTTGGGAGAAAAGAAGTAATTTTAACCCGCAAGAAAAAATAGTTGTTCCCCTACGTGATTTTAATTCTGGTTGCTATGTAATCAAATTGTCACGGAGTGGAAACGTAATAATAATGAAGATAATTAAAGAGTAATATTTTTTGCACCCAATGTAATGGCCTCAGCTCTCGCTGGGGCCTTACTATTTTTGGTACTTTGTGTTTTGTTGAGAAAAAAAGCCTGAACTAAACAAAATATTATTTCTTTCCCTCTATTAATGATTTGATTTTTGAAAAATTTGGTAGTTCTCCGGCATTTTCTAATACTTCGGCATATTTGATTTTACCCAACTTATCAATTAAAAATGCACTCCTTTTTGATACTCCACGCAATCCTAGCACAAATTGCTCATACATACAGCCATAAGCTCTCGAAGCTTCTTTATTAAAATCAGAAAGTAAAGGAAAATTAAGCTGATTTTCTTCCTTAAACTTATTTAGTACAAATGGTGAATCTACAGATATTGCAATGGTCTTAACGCCTAGATTTTGAAAATATGACTTATCATCCCTTAAACTACACAGTTCTGCCGTGCATACGGATGTAAAAGCCAATGGGAAAAAGAGTATCAATAAATCATTTCCTTTAAAATCATCTAAAGAAACTGCTTCTTTATCAGAATTGATGAGATTAAAGTTTGGGGCAAAATCGCCTACTACTAATTTTATCATGTCGTATTTTTTAATTAAGTAAACTAACTACGTGCTGTATTTGTTTCTCAAAACTTCACGCCAAGATGGTAAGAAATAAAATCCGCTACTCCATAATGGGATTTTAAGGCGATACCGACATAGGGATTCACCTTTTTATATTGGCCAATTGGATAATAATTTGTCTGAAGTCGGAATATGACAGGTTGCTCATTAATGACATTTTCTCGAGGAATATAGACCCCTGCTAAAAATTTGATACCAATGTTACCTAATATCATCTCCACACCTGTGCTAACAATATATTTCGTCGCTCGCCTTTTCGCCTCTGACTTTTCTATAAAATCATAATAATAGTAGTAGTAAAGCGGCCCATTGAATTCACGTTCGATACCCAAAATAGCATCTAGGTAACGACTCATTGAAAAATGTAATGCTCCTCCATATAAATACACGGGGTATTGAGGACCGCCAATATTCTCTGAAGTAGAAGCTCCCAATCCTGCATATAATTCAATCCTTATTCTTCGGAATCGTGTCGTATCTTTTTCTTCATATTCCGCAGGGACATTTTCGTTAATCTCCGTTTTATAAATTCCAACTGACAATCCTGCGTATATAAAGTTGATACCACTATTTGGCAATTTGTTTTTCCCATTAGAGTAATGTGCCATCCCGAAAACTAACTTTAGGCTCCTATTAAAAAAATCATTACTGTAATAGGTAATTCCAAGCTTCGTATGGTTATTCCAATGGCTACTGATTGCCGTATTAAGTGGATTTGAAATGGGATTATAGACAGTATTCAGGTATGCCATGCCAGATGCGATGTGAAATTGTATTCCAGATTTTTGATATCTTTTTAAATAAAATTGTACTCCTGGAGTCAGTGCAAACCCATTTCCTAGTACTGAACTTCCAAAATGTGTATATCCCAGATCTACTATGAAATCTGGACTGTGCCAATAACTTTGCCAGCCAGTATGCCCAATATAATGCTTACAATATTGCAAATTGAGGTGAAAACTATAATCTGGAATTTCAAACAATAAAGAAGGTTTGTGCTTAAATACGAATGCCTGATTATAGGATAGATTCACCGTGCTTTGACTAAAAACAGGCGAAAAAAATAAGACGAATAAAAGCCTAAACAACCATTTCATTCATTGTTTTTTGAATAAATTCACGAGAAATGTCTTGATCATCTTTCATATAAACATCTGATGTTCTAAATGGCAAATACTTTCGAAATTGACTTCTGTAGTTTTCGACCACTGTCCCACATTTTATTCCATTTCTGAAATCCATTGCTTGATTAGCAGTCATCCATTCAATAGCAAGTACACTTTTCACATTTTCGAGGACTTTATAACATTTCGTGGCCGCATTCGCTGCCATACTTACATGATCTTCTTGACCCTTACTGGATACAATGCTATCCACGCTAGATGGTGTACACAATTGCTTGTTATGACTCACGATCGATGCTGCACTGTATTGTGCAATCATGTAACCCGAGTTTACACCCGCATCTTTTGCAAGATATACTGGCAAATCCCGATCTCCATTGATAAGCTGATAGGTTCTCCTCTCGGAAATATTGCCCAATTCTGCCAAGGCTATTGCTAAAAAGTCTAATACTAAGGCCAATGGTTGAGCATGAAAATTTCCACCAGAAATTATTAGGTCGCTATCTGGAAATATGTTTGGATTATCCGTAACACTGTTTAATTCAGTATTTACCACCTTAGTTACATACTGAATGGTATCGTAACTAGCCCCATGAACTTGAGGAATGCATCTAAATGAATATGGATCTTGAACACTGTATCGAGGATAATCAAGTATTTCGCTGTTTTCTCTGAGATTTAGAATCTCTTGAGCTATGAATCTTTGTCCCTCATGAGGTCTGATGTTTTGTATTTCGGGGTTGAAAGGAGCATTGTCACAGGCATAAGCATCAAGGGATAGAGCAGAAATTATATTGATTAAATGTATCAATTTATTAGCCTCCGATACACAGTAAACCGCAAATGCTAATGAAAATTGTGTTCCATTTAAGAGTGCCAGTCCCTCTTTTGCTTTTAGGGTAATAGGTTCAATGCCCAATCGTTGGTGAATTTCTGTCGCCTCAAGTAATTCACCATTCAAGTATGCTTTTCCTTTTCCCAAAAATACCGATGATAAATGTGCCAATGGCGCTAAATCCCCAGAAGCTCCCAGCGAGCCATATTCAAAAATTTGTGGTACTAACCCATGATTGTACAATTCAATCATACGTGACATCAAAGATTCTGAAACACCACTGTAACCTTTAGAAAGATTAAAGATTTTTAATAAAAAGATAAGTTTAGCAATGGAGTAAGGAATTTCATCCCCCATTCCGCATGCGTGACTCAATACTAATGAACTCTGGAGTTTTGATAAATCCTGACTGTTTATTTTCGTATTGCACAAAGACCCAAAACCCGTATTGATACCATAGAATACAGCATTTGGGTCTGATATCTTGTCATCCAAAAATTGACGACACTTAACCACCTTTTCTCGCAATGCAGAATCAAGCTGAATCGAATTATCAGAATTCAAAATTGATACAAAATCAAAAATTGTATATCCAATATCCTCTAGAATTACCGTATTGTCCTTCATCTAATCAATTAATCATGGCAAATATAAGAGAAGTCTTTTACTATCAATCTCAATATTCAGGGTAAAACACCCTCAACGTATTACACAATATTATAACATGTAATAATTTATACTGATATTTGCGTTTACTATTTTAAAATACATTCGACTCAATGTCAAATTTTACAAAACTGCTATTGTGTGTATTGCTGGTTGTTTCTAAGGACTTTAAAGCTCAGATAGTTTTAAATCCAACCCAAGAAATGTGGGTGGATAGTGTATTCAAAAGTCTGGATGAAGATGAAAAATTAGGTCAATTATTCATGATCAGAGCCTACTCGAAAGGTGATGCTCAAGAAACTAATAAAATCCTGAAACTCATTAAAGAGTATCACATTGGTGGACTTTGTTTCTTTCAAGGTGACCCCACTGAACAGGCGACCATCACTTTGCAATATCAACATCATGCCGATATTCCACTACTCATTGCGATAGATGCTGAGTGGGGATTGGGGATGAGATTTCCTGACAAGGCGATAAGTTTTCCAAGAAACCTTACTCTAGGAGCAATCGAGGATCAAAATCCAATTTATGACATGGGAGTAGCCATTGCTGAACAGTGCAAGCGGATGGGGATTCATGTCAATTTTGCACCCGTAGTTGATGTCAATAACAACATCAATAATCCGGTAATCGGCGATCGTTCCTTTGGAGAAGATAAATTTGCCGTAGCCGCCAAAGCCTATGCGTACATCAAAGGGCTTCAGGACAATGGAATCATCGCTTGTGCCAAGCATTTTCCAGGTCATGGCGATACCGATGTAGACTCGCATCTAGATTTACCAACGATTAGACATAATTTAGAGCGACTTAATGAGATTGAATTGTTTCCCTTTAAAAACCTTGTCAATCAAGGTGTGATGAGCATGATGGTGGCACACCTTCATATTCCTGCCTTTGACGACAGACCTAATAGACCTTCGACACTGTCAAGATATACAGTCACAGACCTATTGAGAAACAAAATGGGTTTTGATGGATTGATATTTACGGATGCCCTAGACATGAAAGGAGTAGCCAAGTTTTTTACCAATGGCACTGCTGAGGCCGAAGCTTTGTTGGCAGGAAACGATGTTTTATTACTGTCTGAAGATGTGCCGCAAGCCATTCTTACCATTAAACAGTATGTAAAAGAAGGGAAAATAGCACAATCACAAATCGATGCAAGTGTCAAACGTATTTTAGCAGCCAAGGCATTCTCTCATGCCGCGGATATTTCGCAAATACATCCAGATTCGTTGTCACATTTTTTGAATTCAGGAAAATTTCAAGCGGTAAAATCAGATTTGATAAGTAAATCTCTCACCTTAACTAAAAACAATAAATCTGTCTTACCTTTCGAAGATATTGGGAATAAAAGCTTTGCATCATTAAGCGTAAATTCTCAAATAAAAACAGAATTCCAAAAAAGGTTAGATTCTTATGCCAAAGTAGATCATTTTCAGGCTTTTGGCAAACTAGACATCAAAACGAAAAATTTTCTTATCAGTAAGTTGGTCAATCACGATCACATCATCGTTTCCTTTCATAATATGTCAAAGTATGCCTCAAAGAATTTTGGTCTTGATGAAGATTATATCAATTTCTTAAAGTTATTGCCCAAAGAAAAACTAATCATTGTTCTTTTTGGCAGCCCTTATGCCTTGAAAAATTTTGGCGACGAAACGATACTTGTAGCATATCAAGATGATGAGATGACACAGGATTTGGCAGCTCAGGCGCTATTCGGGGCCATTCCCATCAAAGGAAAATTACCCATTACGGCTTCAAAAAATCACCCAATTGGACAAGGTGTTTATGTGCCATCTATACATCGTCTTGGATTTTGCCCTCCTGAAAAAGTAGGACTCGATTCTGAAGTTTTAAATCAAATCGATGGCATTGCGGAGGAGATGATTGCCAAAAAAGCGGCTCCTGGATGCCAGGTTCTGGTCGCCAAAGATGGAAATGTGGTGTTTGAAAAATCTTATGGGTATTTCGATTATTCAAAATCTCAAAAAGTAGAGAATTCTTCACTTTATGACCTTGCCTCACTTACTAAAATACTGAGTACGACCCTTTCTATCATGAAGTTGGATGCTGAAGCCGCCATCAATATTGATTATCCTATACGTGCTTATCTTCCCGAGACCGATACGACCAATAAGGCAGATCTTACTATCAGACAGATGATTGCTCATTGTTCTGGATTGAGACCGTGGATACCTTTTTATGAAAATACCATCATAAAGAAAAAGTCACACCCTATTGTTTCAGATAGTTTCTATTCGACGACGATAAACCCAGATTTTGCAATTCCGGTCGCCTCCAATTTGTTTTTACGTACGGATTACCGCGACACCATCTGGCATGAAATATTAATTTCTGAATTAAAGGACAATACAGAATATAGGTATAGTGATTTGGGATTTTATATCATGCAGCACATTATCGAGAACGCTTCTGGAATGACTTTGGATAAATATTTTGATCAAAATTTTGCCAAGCCCTTGGGATTAAAAAACATGGGGTACAACCCCTTATATTCACACAATATAGGGGATATCGTGCCGACGGAAGAAGATCGCTACTTTAGGAATCAACAATTACGAGGCACTGTACATGATATGGGAGCTGCCATGCTCGGCGGTGTTGCGGGGCATGCCGGCCTATTCAGTAATACTGAGGATATCGCAGTCATCATGCAGATGTTGCTCAACCAAGGCTCTTATGGCGGCAAGCAATATTTTCCAAAATCAATTGTCAAGAAATATACCTCCCATTACATATTGTCATCTAGGCGGGGCTTAGGTTTTGATATGAAGGAATGCAATCCTGACAAAACTGAAAATATGTGCAACAGTGCTTCAAAACTCACTTTTGGTCACCTAGGATTTACCGGAACTGCGACTTTTGCCGACCCCCAATATAATATCGTGTACGTTTTTCTCAGCAACCGTACATTTCCAAAAATGGACAATCAATTATTGAATAAACTAGATATACGACCTCGCATTCAGCAAAAAATTTACGATGCCTTAATGGTTAATAAAGAAGGGGTATGAATATTGTAAATACCATTGCTTATCGATATCTTTTTGGTAAAAAATCAACCAATGCCATAAATCTCATTACCGGGATTACCACCCTAGGAATCACGATAGGAACAGCCGCTCTTATTTTAATTTTATCCGTTTTCAATGGTTTTGAATACGTGTTGTCCGGGTTATTTAATGCATTTAACCCCGACTTAAAAGTAGAATTGGCCGAAGGAAAATATCTGCAAGTTTCTGATAGCCTTATGCGTGAAGTGAAAAAGATAGATGGAATCGCCGAGGCAAGCAGAATTCTTGAGGAGATTGCACTATTTGAATACAATGGGTCACAGGAAGCAGGAATCCTCAAGGGGGTTGATGATAGTTACAATAAAGTTACAGACATAGACTCTACCATCATACGAGGAAAGTATATGCTTTCTGAAGGCTCGATTTTCTATGGGGTGCTAGGTACTAAAATTTATAATAAACTTAGCGTCAACCCCTCTGATGCCATCACACCCATCTCGGTGTATATGGTCAAAAGAAAAAAAAGTGGCCCCCTAGGCAAAGATTATAAATCTCTGCCTCTCTATCCCATCGGTGTTTTCTCTATGGGTGGCGATGAGGACAATCAATATGTACTCGCTTCTTATGAATTTGTCAATGGAATCTTAGACCTTAGAGACAACATTTCTTCCCTTGAAATTAAACTCAAACCCGATGGTGATGAAACCTTTGTACGAGCTCAACTTGAAAAACTCATGCCCGTCAAAATCACTATCAAAAACCGATATGAGCAAGATGAAGACTATCTGAAAATCATGAACATAGAAAAGTGGATTAGTTATCTCATCGCTACCTTAACACTACTCATCATCGCCTTCAATATGATAGGTGCTTTGTGGATGATTGTTCTAGACAAAAAAACTGACATCGCCATCTTAAAATCCTTAGGTTTTCAGAATAAAGATGTTCAATCTATTTTCTCGCGGGTGGGGCTGTTGATTGGATTGATTGGATTGACTCTCGGCATTATATTGGCCTTGATATTATATGTACTTCAAAAGAAATACGGTATAGTGGGTGTGCCTTCGGGATTTATGATAGAGGCCTATCCCATTGCCTTGAAGTTTAAAGATTTTGTGGTTGTAATTATCACAGTGCTTGCGATTGCACTATTAGCCTCGATATTTCCTGCCCGCAAGGCCGCTCAATCAGGTATCCTGCTAAAAGGAAAATAAAGAGGTCAAGCAAAAACTCTGCAGTGACCTCTTTCATAAGAACAATTCTAAAACGTAAATCTAAATCTATCCTTTGAGCATCAAAGGAAAAAGGGTAATGGTTAAACTTTAGTCATATTATGCCGCAATCCATTGTCTATCTCTTATCAGGATTTTTCCCGGTTTTCTGGCTCCGAAATGAATGATGTCCGTTTTTTTCAGCTCGCCGAGTATTCTGGCAACCGTTTGCCGACTGGTATCTGTAAGAAAAGCAATTTCCTTATGGCTCATTCCATGATTGATGAGGCACTCGTTGATTCCTATTTTTATTCCTCTGATTCTTGCACTATTTTTAATGAATTCTACTATTCTTTGTTTGGCACTTTTGTTGGCAAAAGCTTCCATACGTACTTGTAGATTTTGGAGTCTTTCAATGATGGTCTCTGTGATGAGATTGGCAAATACAGGATTATTCTGCACGATGTGTTTAAAAAATTCTAGTTTTATCTCTAACACTTTGCCTCCGTCAAAACACTTGGCAAACTCTTTTCTTTTTCCTTGAGCGACAAAGACATTCTCACCAAAAACGTCTCCCTCATAGGCCATCTCCTTGATGATAGTGTTTCCACTACTCGTGGTCAATCCTAATTTTACACTCCCTGATAACACAATATATACGGCCTTGAAGCTTTCATCATAATTGTAAATGATACTTTTAGATGACATTTTAATCAACCTCGAATTATGAATTAGCAAAGACCTCTCGTCCATCGATAATGCCTGTAAAAACTTCGAATTCCGGACATCTTGTTCCGTTAATATTGGATTCATTTCGTCAACTTTTATACTACCTATACGAAG
>ERZ795053.693-NODE-693-length-42784-cov-9.043951_pt1 | contig 42784 bp, 40 predicted proteins | sample MGYA00375137_ERZ795053 | MGnify/ENA primary metagenome ERZ795053 (study PRJEB30182, sample SAMN05720284) | activated sludge metagenome | isolation source: Anaerobic digester | place: Hong Kong | collected 2014-12-17 ... | reverse complement strand
ATGGCCCGTCTGTTGGGTTCGGACATACACTTGTTGGTGCTCCCGTAATTGGATCGGGTTGTGAAGGAAGTGGATTTACAATTACATTTGTTGTATTGTCTGCGGTACATCCATTATCATCAGTAACAGTAACAGTATAAGTTCCTGCTACAGGATTGCTCACTGATGGATTTTGTACAGAAGAAGTATAACCTCCGGGTCCTGACCATTGGTAACCCGTTATGGTTCCATCTGATCCTGTACCATTAGAAGTAAGATTGAGTGTTGCATTGGCACAAACAGGTGAATTGCTTCCTGCACTTACTGCAAGTAAATCACAAACTCCAAGAGTTGTAAGGTTAATCACATTGCTGTTGTCTGAAGTGTGTGTGCCATCAGTTGCACGAACACGGTAGTAATAAGTTGTACTTGCATTAAGTCCTGTAATGTCAGAAAACAAACCACTCTCAGATTGATTATAAACTACATAATCACCTTCATAACCCGTTACAAACAAGTCATCCATACGGCTTGTTCCTGCATTGGTTACAGTACTATTATTAACAGATGTATTACTGGTCATAATCCAACGTAAATAAACGCTGCTCTGATTATCACATTCAGCTGGAAGTGCCACGTTTGACAAAACTCCAGATGTAAAATCATTAGCTACTGTAACAGTTGCTCCTGAAACATCCGTCCATGTTCCACCAGCACCAATTTTATATTGTAATTTAAAATCGCGAGGTCCTGTATTTGAAGAACGTTGTTTACTTGAAACTGTAAGGTCAAAGTAATTTTGAGTATTCACAATTACTTGCCAGTATTTTGTTCCCATACCGCCATCCCATCCTGTTGCAGTGGCCGCTTCAGTAGTAGCTCCGGCAACGTCAAAGGTGGGTGCATTAACACCGCCTTCTGTTGTAATAGTAGCCGAAAGATTAGCAACACTTCCTCCATCGGCTGTGGCATCATCAGGGTTATTAGGGAAATCCCAATATGCAATATCAGTACTTATAGGAGCAATAAAAGTGGGTGAGGTAGAAACATCCAGAAAATAGCCTGTAGCTCCTGAAACAGCATTCCAGTTGGCACGAAAACTATGAATACCTATGTTGGTTGCTGCTGTAGCAACAGGGGCATCAATATTAAGTGTGGTAAATGATTGCTCTGCACCATAGCTTGTACCACCACTGTTGGTTGCATAAGCATGATAATAGTAGGTAGTTCCTAATGTTAACCCACTGAGTGCAGATGAAAAATCAATTCCGGATAAATTTGTTGAAGAAACCGGTGTACCGCTACCATTGGCAAATCCCATGGTAGTGCTGTACTCAATTCCATAATCTATCAATGATGAACATCCAATATCAGGGATGGTTCCTGCTACAGTAGCCGAATTTTGAGTGATAGAACTGCTGGAGCCTGAATTTGTTGTAGGTGCACTGTTCACTCCATTGGCAGAAGATACAACACAGTTTTCGGTAGATGCACCGCCTCCTGCAACTGCTATATTTCCGGCATAGCTTTGCACAAGGGTAGGGTTAAACTTCACATATACGGTTGTGCTGCCAAGTGTTGGTGCTGTATATGGAAGATTTAGTGTTGAAGTATAAGTTCCGCCTGATGTCAAACAATAAGTAAATCCACTCAATGCACTTACATCAACAGAGCTACCATCAAGGTCAGTACCCGAAACGGTAAAGCTCTCATAACTACTTGTGGTATTTATACAAACATTTCCGAACTGATTACTTAGAGTACCTACTGACAAATTTGGTACCGGAGAAGAACTGTATGATAAAGAAAAATCATCAATGCCGGTAACAGGCCTGCTACCACTACCTGATGAACTTGATAATGTTACAATTCTTATCCAAACTGATCCATTATAATTATCAAGCGCAGAACCAAAATTCACTGTTACCGCTGTAGTTCCCCATGTTCCTTTAGATGTAGTTAATGTTGCAGGACTGGTGGTTGCAGTGGTAAAAGAACTTGGTGTTGTTCCAAATCCATAATCTACCAACCAAGTTGTAGTTCTTCCAGTACCGCTACCATCTAATGACATTAAATCAAAGCTTAAGCTAAAGCTGTTATATCCAAGAGTATTGGCAATTTGTAATACAAATGCAGCTCCCGGGTCACCAAAAGAACCTGTTTGTCTGACAGACAAGGCCCTGTCGGTATTATTGTTCTGAGTAGTAGTATTGTCAGAAGAAGTTGCAGGCGGGTTAGCCGAAGCACTATTTTGAAACTGACCGGTAGTATTACTCCAAACTGTATTTGCTGTTACGAGCGTTTGAGTTGTTCCTAAATTTGAAGCTGTTGCACCGGTTCTTACTGTCCATCCGGTTGGCAACCCTGATCCAATACTATTAAAGTCTTGTGTATAAGGAGACGACCCCAACGTAATTTGCGCCTTTGAAGTGTTAAAGGCAAACAGACAAAATACACCAAAAGCCATAACTGTCAGGCTTCGGAGAAATGTTAAATTTCTAATCATGATATTTGGTTTTTAAATGTTTACTAAAAAAGGTTCTGAAAAACAGACCGACAAAATTAAGAGAAGAATTGACTTTTAAAAAAAATAATTTATGCAGATTTTTTAGCTTACTCCGATTATCCTTTGCGTTTGGATGAACAATATTATCACACTGTTATTCATCGAATCTCTCAAAATTTAGTGGAATAATGATGATTAAAATGATTTTCTTACAATGGCTTAATGAAAAATTAAACTGTGCAAATTAATAGTCTTCAGGTCTTATTTCATTATAATTATTCGATTGGAATAATCTTACATGGAGTAAAACCTTACAAATGTCATCAAACCATTTATGTGATTTAAAATATCTGTAATTGCGGCAATGGCTTTGCAGGTGTATGTCAAATTCAAAAACAAATAAATTTATGGACTTACTACTTGCAATTTTAATTTCAATGGGTGTTAACGTTACACCACATGACATCTGTAATAAAGAATGGCGTTATAAACATGCCAGTGAATTACAACAGGCACAAACGCAGCTTCATAACCTGCAGATTGAATCTTCCAATCCACACATATCACCGGGTAAGCGCTTAGGAGCAACTCCTGTGATTGTCGGCCCTGTTGGCAAATAGCATCTGACTCATCTTCCCATACACAAAAGGCTTTCCAAATTGGAAAGCCTTTTTTATTTTCAGTTTATCAAATGTTGCTGAGCAATCTATGATAAAGCTGTTTTTCGATTTAACGAATGGTTACCAACTCTCTGTATTTTACAATTGGCCACATTTCATCATCAATAATCAGTTCCAGTTTATCAATGTGTTTGCGTATTACATCTAAGTAAGGTCTTACCTTATCGCAATAAGCAAATGCTCTTTTGCGTACATCGGTAATTTTGTTTGCCTTTTTACGCTCTTCTATCATTTCGTCCACACCGGTTTGTATCTGAGCAATGTGATTGCTGATGTCGCGAATGAGTTTAAGTTGTGTACTGTAGGTGTCTTCTTTCAGTCCGCAATTCTGTAGTTTATTCACACATCCAGCCATAAAATTCTGATAGCGGAATGATGCGGGGATGATATGATTCTGTGCCAGATCGCCCATCACACGGCTTTCTATCTGAATTTTTTTAATGTAGGTTTCGAGCATGATTTCATGACGCGCTTCTGCTTCGCGATGAGTGAAGATTCCGTTTTCTTCAAACAGTTTCAGCGACTTTGGTGATACATAAGCATCAAGCGCTTCAGGAGTGGTTTTGAGATTGGACAGACCTCTGCGTTTGGCTTCCTGTACCCACTCTTCACTGTATCCATTGCCTTCGAAACGGATGTTTTTTGTTTCAACAATATATTCACGTAACACTCTTAAAATAGCTTCGTCTTTTTTAATGTTTTTGGCAATGAGTGCGTCCACTTCATTGCGGAAATGGCGAAGCTGGTCGGCAACAATGGTGTTGAGCACAACCATAGGTCCGCTGGTGTTTGCTGAGGATCCTACTGCACGGAACTCAAATTTATTACCTGTAAATGCAAATGGAGAAGTGCGGTTTCTGTCGGTATTGTCCAAAAGAATTTCAGGAATTTTACCTATATTTAATTTAAGAGCTGTTTTTTCTTCGATACTCATTTTGGTTGAGCCCACTTTTTTCTCAATGTCATCAAGTACACGGGTAAGCTGTGCTCCTAAGAAAACACTCATGATAGCAGGCGGTGCTTCATTGGCTCCTAAACGATGGTCGTTGGCAGCAGATGCTATACTTGCGCGAAGCAAATCGGCATGCTCATAAACTGCTTTAATTGTGTTTATGAAAAAAGTCAGAAACATCAGGTTCGACTTTGGATTACCGCCCGGAGAAAGCAGATTTTTTCCGGTATTGGTGCTCATGCTCCAGTTGTTGTGCTTGCCGCTGCCGTTGATGCCTGCATACGGTTTTTCATGAAACAATACTTTGAAGTTATGTCTGCGAGCCACTTTATCCATCAGGTCCATAAGCAGTTGGTTATGGTCAACAGCCAGGTTTATTTCTTCAAACAGCGGAGCACATTCAAACTGACACGGTGCTACTTCATTGTGACGTGTTTTAAGAGGAATGCCTAATTTGTATGCTTCATTTTCGAAGTCATGCATAAATGCATTTACTCTTGAAGGTATGGAGCCGAAATAATGGTCTTCGAGTTGTTGTCCTTTGGCAGGAGCGTGACCAAACAAGGTACGTCCGGTAACTTCCATATCGGGGCGTGCATGAAATAATGCAGCATCTACCAGAAAATATTCCTGTTCAATACCAAGTGTAGGAATGATGCGGGTAATGTCTTTATCGAAATACTGTGCTACAGGCACAGCAGCCATGTTGAGTGCATGTACTGCTTTCAGTAATGGTGCTTTATTATCGAGTGTTTCACCGGTATATGAAACATAGATGGTAGGAATACAGAGTGTTTTTCCGTTCAGGCTCTCCATAATAAATGCCGGAGAACCGGGATCCCATGCTGTATAACCTCTGGCTTCAAAAGTATTGCGAATGCCCCCACTCGGGAAACTGCTGGCATCAGGCTCCTGTTGAACCAAAGAACCACCTGAGAAATGTTCGAAGGAATTTTCTCCTTCCATCTCGAAGAAGCTGTCATGCTTTTCGGCAGTAGTACCGGTAAGCGGCTGAAACCAGTGTGTGTAGTGTTTGGCACCATGGCTAATGGCCCATTCTTTCATTCCATGGGCTATTTCACCTGCAATTTTACGGTCAATTTTTTCGCCTGTTTCAATGGCAGCAATCACTGCCTTGTAGGCATTCTTGGGTAAGAACTTCAGCATAGCCTCGTTGTTGAAAACATTGATGCCAAAGTAGTCTGAGATTTTGTTGGAAGGTGCTTCCACCTTTACCGGAGGGCGTGAGTTCAGAGATTCGAGCGCACGAAAGCGAACATTGCTCATAAAATGTGTTTTTGTTTAATGTTTATGTGCTGCAAACATAAATCAAAAATACAGGGCTTGTCAAGTTTTTTTGCATTTTTTTTAACATGACCCCCTAAAAAATCGGGTTAATTGGTGAAATTATTCGATTTTTTGAGGTCTTGACACCGAATTTGAGGGGGGTGTGCCGGAAATTTCACTTTTTTGATCTGTCGGCACATTGATTTCTTCAGGCAGCGGCTTTTCAGTTTCTGAGATTTCTTTTTTTGCCACCGGAGGTGTTTTCATACTTTCTTCTATCTCACGTTGAACTCCATTCATGGCATCTTTAAACACGCGGCTGGCACGTCCTAAACCACGGGCCAGGTCAGGAACTTTTTTGGAACCAAAAAAGAAAAGTACAAATACCAAAATAACCAACAACTCTCCGCCACCAAGATTATCAAGAAAAAGAAGCATGGATAACATTTAACTTAATTTTGTGCAAAGGTACAGTATTCAAAATGGGTTTTAGATTAAAGAATAAACATAGTTGTTGTTTTGATTTATTTATTTGTATCCGAAACGTAGTTTTTGATTTTAGCAGATAAATTTTTTTCAGCATGGAGACACCATTAAAAATTTCAACATCACTTCTGTTTCTCTCTGTATGGGTGGTGGCAGCTGCTTCGTGCAAACATGATATACCACAGATTAATATTCCACAGGCCGACAGCACCGTGTCTGCTTTTTGCAACAGCGATACCGTATATTTTAAAAACACCGTTCAACCACTCATACAAACTGCCTGTGCCTACAGCGGATGCCATGATGCCGCTTCGCATGAAGATGATGTAATTCTCGATACATACACCAACATTATCAACACCGGAAAAGTGAAAGCCGGAAATCCTGACGACAGTAAACTCTATAAAGTTATTACTGAAACAGACTCTGATGATATCATGCCGCCTCCACCCAATCAACCTCTGAGTGCTGCACAAATCAACATTATATATAACTGGATAATGCAGGGCGCAAAAAACAATGCATGCCTTCAGTGCGACACCTTAAATGTTACTTATTCGCAAACCATAAAACCAATTATAGAAAGTCTTTGCAAAACCTGCCACAATCCGTATATGCTTTCGGGAAATCTGATACTGACAACTTATGATGATGTGGCTGCCATAGCTGCCAATGGAAAGTTGGTTGGCACCATTACACATGCACCCGGATATGTAACCATGCCCGACTTTGCCGACTCTAACAAATATATCGGCCAATGCCAGATTAAACAAATTGTAAAATGGGTTAACGAGGGTTATCCTGATAATTAATGCAACATGAATAAAAAAATATATTTGCTCGTGGGCACATTCCTTGTAATGGCATTCAGCAGTTGCTACTATGATGTGGAAGATGAATTGTATCCGTCAACAAGTTGCGATACGACAAACGTAACTTACTCTGAGAGTGTGGCGCCTGTGCTTAAAAATTATTGTTACAGTTGCCACTCGGCAGCCATAGCCAATGGCAGTGTGGTGCTGGATAACTATCAGTCGGTAAAACAAGTGGCTGCAGACGGAAGACTTCTTGGAACGATTAACCATGAGAGTGGATATATTGCTATGCCGCAGGATCAGAACAAACTAAGCGATTGCGATATCAGAAAAATAACTATATGGATAAATGATGGTATGCAGGATAATTAAATGAAGAAAAATATGTTAAGAATTTTTTTAATAATAATATCAGGAATGACACTGAGCATGATTGCCTCTGCTCAATCCGTGTATATGACAAACACAGGCAAGGCGACTTTTTATTCTAAAGCACCTCTTGAAGACATTGAAGCAACATCAAATAAGGCTAACTGTATTGTGAACACTTCTAATGGTGAAGTACTTTCTATCATAGCCATTCGCACTTTTAAATTTGCAAAAGCGCTGATGGAAGAACACTTCAATGAGAAATATCTGGAAAGCGATAAGTATAAAGACGCCACCTTTAAAGGTAAAATTACTGAAGCTCTTGTTACCGACAGAGACACTTCTTATAATGTAAACGTAACAGGTACCATGAAAATACATGGAGTGGAACAGCCTGCTTCTTATACAGCTGCATACAGCGTGAAAGGCGGAATGCCTTCGCTGGAAGGAAGTTTTAATATTGCGCTGAAGGATTATAATATTACCATTCCCAAGCTGGTAATTGAAAACATTGCCGAAGTAGTGAAGGTAACCTGTAAATTTGACCTTTCACCATATCAAAAGAAAAACTGATGAGAAATATACATACGGGAATGTTTATGAGAAAAGTACTGCTGACATGTGCTGTGTTGCTACCGTCTTATGCATTATTTGCGCAGGACGACCTTATGAAAATAATGGAACAACAAAACACCAAAACAAAAAAGGAAGAAGTTACTGCAACATTTAAATCAATAAGATTGATTAACGGCCACGACATTGAAACCTGCAAACAGGGTGAGCTGCTGTTTACAGTGCAACATCGTTTTGGACAAATCAATCAGGGCTCCTATGAATTTTTCGGGCTTGACCAGGCAACCATGCGACTTGGATTTGATTACGGTGTATTCAACTGGCTTACGGTAGGTGTGGGAAGAAGTACTTTTGAAAAAACGTATGATGGATTTCTGAAAGCCAAATTACTGAAACAACGCAAAGGAGGAACACCGGTAACTATTACAGGCGTAAGTGCTATGCAGATAAACACACTGAGATTTTCGGACCCTGACCGAAAAAATTATTTTTCATCAAGGCTGACATATTCACATCAGTTGCTGATAGCATCAAAAGTGTCCAACACTTTTTCGTTGCAACTCATGCCAAGTTATGTACACCGCAATCTTGTGCCTACGGCATCTGAAAAAAATGATGTATTTGCACTGGGCGGTGGTGGTCGCATACGGCTATCGCGAAGCGTAAATTTCACTGCAGAATATTATTATGTTTTTCCGGGGCAGATATCATCAACTTATAAAAACTCACTTGCAGTAGGTTTTGATATAGAAACCGGTGGCCACGTTTTTCAGGTACATTTTACCAACTCACGCAGTATGGTGGAGAAAGGTTTTATTGCTGAAACAACAGGCGACTGGCTTGACGGAGGTATTCACTTTGGGTTTAATCTGAACCGGGTGTTTACGGTTTATACTCCAAAGGAGTGATAAAACTTTTTATGTATCTCCTTCCGATTTGTTGTCATCAGTTTCAAAATATTCCTGTGCCGTTCCTTTATTAGAATGTTCCTGAAGTTGTTTGATGATGGCATCAGTGCGCTTGCCATGAAGTTTTATTTTTTCGATATTTTCCTTCAGCAGGGTTAAAGCATTCCTTTTTTCGTCTTCGTTATCAGAATTCACTATTTCCTGTATTAAATCTTCAGATAATTCCGAAAAATTATTTACAAAGTTTAATGGGTTTTGAATCTCATGTGATATGCGTGAAGCCATTACACCAAAAGCAGCCATCTTTTCACTTTGCACCAGTTGTTGTTGTGTTGATTTAAGGTTATCATAAGCAGTTGCAAGTTCGCTGTTGGCTTTTTGTTTTATTCTATAACGGTTGTACAATAACAAGAGCAACAGTAACATTAATACGACACCACCGATGAATGAATTACGAATATTTCGCTGCCTGATAAATTTTTTCTCCTGTTCGGCCCTGATTGTAGCTTCTTTCTTTTCAAAATTATACTGCATACCGATTTGGGTAATCTTTTTGTCTTTTTCAAGATTAAAAACAGTATCTTTTAAAGATGCATAAAGCCTGTAATTATCAAAAGCACTTTTATAGTCGCCCAAGCAGGAATCAATACTGCTCTGTTGCAAATAGGAGTTATATAATTCTTTTAAACTGCCTGTTTGTCTATATATATTAATAGCACTGTCGGTATGAGATTTTGCAAGATGCAGGCTTGTGGACAAAATATTATTTGAACTCATTCCCGGAAAAAGTTGATTTGACTGAGCGTGCACACTGTCGGAATGAATATTTTTTGCAATGGTGAGATATGTTTCTCCTATGTTCACATGGTTCATTGCTTTAGAAGATAGATTTCCGCTTTGGCTGTTAATCTGTAATGCCAATTCAAAATAATTAAGTGCTTTGGTGTACTCCTTAAGGTTCATGTGAGCTACCCCCAAATTGTTGTAGATAACGTTGATTATACTTGTAGCGCTTATCTCCTGAAACACTTTTAATGCCTTTGTAAAATAATCGAGAGCAGTTGTGTAATCGTGAAGACCATCACAATAAATTGCACCGATATTTATATACTCTGTTCCAATGTTATATTTATCATCTGATTTCAGAAAATATTTTAATACGGCTTGATTATATTCCAGACTTTTTTGCCAATCGGACATTCTAAAATACACACTACCTAATCCTGCCTTGGCAGTCTGTACCATTAATGAATCCCCATTTTCTTCGGCAATTTTCAAGGATTTCATTAAATACTTTAAAGCATTCGGGAAGTCTGATAACTCCAAATAATTTAAACCAATGTATTTATTTGAATAAGATATTCCGCTTGCATAATTCAAATGAGTAGAAATATCCAATGCCTGCTGCCCATAATTAATTCCTTCAACAGGATTAATATTTGTATAATAATCTGAAATCATGATCAACGTAAAAACCTTTGACGAATCGTCAGGAATGTTCGGCAATTCCGCAATCATAGAATCAACTTCACTCTGAGACATCTGCTGAGCAATGGATTGACCGGAAAGAAATAATGAAAGAAGTAATAAGAAAAGTATTTTTTTCATATGGATGTAAATTGCAATTTTAGTTAAATCAACTCAGAATATTCATGACATATATCACTCTAAATCTACTCGGTGAAAATAATTTATTTTTTACGAATAAACAGTCGTTATCAATTCTTTTGATTAAAAACAAAAGATATTCACAGAAAAACATTGGGTCATTCGGCTTCAAGACTTTGGAGACCGATAATAACAAAAAGAAAACAGAAGGAATTACAAATCCCTTCTGTTATCCACCAAAATCATTAATAAATTACTTACTCAAATAAGCATTATACATCCAAACAAGTTTTTCCTGCTCGCGGATATAATCACTCATCATGGCATTGGTGCCTTCGTCATCAGCTTCGGCTGCAATAGCAAGAATTTGACGTTGTTTAACAAGTATGGTGGCAAATGCATCCAGTACCGATTTGACTGAACGGGTTGCATCTGTAACATTTTTCACCGGTTTTACATCGGCTGTTTTCACAAAATCATCAAACGTATGCAATGGTGTTCCGTCAAGAGTGAGTATGCGCTCAGCTATCTCATCAATTTTTAAAAACAGGTTGTCGTACAACTCTTCAAACTTGATGTGCAACTCAAAAAATTTTTCACCTCTGATATTCCAGTGCAGCCCGCGTGCATTCTGATAAAATACCATATAATCAGCCAACAATTCATTCAGTTTGCCGACAAGCTCCTTGGTGTCTTTTTTGTTTAATCCAATATTAATCATATCCCTTTGTTTTAAATTCTGTATTAAAACACAAATTGACGACTATAGTTTGAGTCCGGACAGATGACTGTTATCATATAAAAAGTAAGTTCTCTGAAAAATTCTTTATGTTTTCTCTCGAATTCAATTTTAATCCGGCACATAAAACCTGAAAAGTCTTCTCTGAGGAAAGAAAGTGGTATATAACTGACAATTGGACTGAAAAAACTAACTTTTTGAAAAGCTAAACCAACCATCATATAGGCTAAAGGGCTGAAAATGTGTAATAAACATTGAGTATAACTTTTGTTAAAAACTTCTATATTTGCCGCTCTTAAAAAATTTACCGAAAAATCTATTATTCATGCAAAGCAAAGGCGCTATTAAATTTTTAGCCATACTGGTAACCATCATCTGCTTATTTCAATTATCATTTACGTGGGTAACTCTTAGAGTTGAGAAAAAAGCTCATGCTGCTACCAATGGCAACCCTGATGCATACAAGGCTTATATAGACTCCATTAGTCCCTTGACTGTTTATAACCTTGGAGTAAAACAGTACACTTATCAGGAATGTAAAGAAAGGGAAATAAACCTGGGTCTTGACCTTAAAGGCGGGATGAACGTAACGATGGAAATCAGCATTACTGATCTTATTCGCAATCTTTCCAATAATCCAAATGACCCGATGCTTTTGAAAGCACTGGAAGATGCTAATCAGGCAAAACGTACCAGCCAAAAGGGCCTTGTTCAGCTATTTGGTGAAGCATTCGAAAAAAATAATCCAAATGCAAAACTTGCTGCACTATACAGCACAATGGATTTGCAGAACCGTGTAAATTTCAACTCTACCAATCAGGATGTTCTTAAAGTAATACAGGGAGAAGCAGATGCTGCCATCAGCCGTACGTACAATATTCTTCGTACACGTATTGACAAATTTGGTGTGGCACAACCTAATATTCAGCAGTTAGGCGGAGGACGAATTCTGATTGAATTGCCCGGTGTAAAAGAACCTGATCGTGTGAGAAAACTGTTGCAGGGAACTGCACAACTTGAGTTCTGGGAGACTTATGACAATGCAGAGATATTCCCTAAACTTGAAGAAGTAAATAAAAAACTTGTTGCTCTTGACACACCTATCGGTAGCGACAGTCTTTTAACCGATTCAACAGCAGTAACAGACTCATCGGCAACGGCAGTTGCCGAAGCTGATACCGGTGCCAACAAAAAACCGGCATTGCTAAGTAAACTGAACAGCGATACCTCTGCAAAAGATACTTCAGCTCAGGCACAGTTTGCCAAATTTTCTAAAGAAAATCCACTGTTTGCAGTACTTACTCCTGCAATCTTCAACAATGCACAAAACCAGAGTGAATACCGCAAGGGACCTGTTGTAGGTTATGCAGCCATTAAAGATACCGGAAAAGTGAATGCCATTTTTCAGCGTCCTGAAATTAAAAATATTTTACCACGCGATCTTCGCTTGTTGTGGACAGCAAAACCTCCAACAAAAGAGTCCAAGTTTTTGGAGCTTATTGCTATTCGTGTAAAAAGTCGTGACGGAAAAGCTCCTCTTGACGGTGCTGCTATTACTGATGCTACACAGGAGTTCGGACAGTTTAACAGTGCTCCGGAAATTTCGATGAGTATGAATCCTGAAGGTGCCAAAACATGGAAACGCCTTACCGGTGAAAACATCGGAAAGAGTATTGCTATCGTGCTCGATAATTATGTTTATTCATATCCTAACGTACAGGGTGAAATCGCAGGAGGACGTTCTTCCATTACTGGAAATTTTGAAATTTCGGAAGCACAGGACTTAGCCAATATTCTTAAAGCAGGTAAACTTCCTGCTCCTGCACATATAGTTGAAGAAGCTATTGTTGGTCCTTCACTGGGTGATGAGGCTATTCAAAACAGCTGGATATCTTTTGCCGGAGCATTTGTAGTCATCCTGTTGTTCATGGGATTTTATTACATGCGTGCAGGATGGGTTGCCAACCTTGCCTTGTTTGCCAACATCTTTTTCATCATGGGTGTGCTTGCATCACTCGGTGCGGTGCTTACGCTGCCGGGTATTGCGGGTATTGTGCTTACAATAGGTCTGTCGGTGGATGCCAACATTCTTATCTTCGAACGGGTGCGGGAGGAGTTGCGCGCAGGTAAAGGAATACGATTAGCTATCTCTGATGGTTTCAAGCATGCCATGCCATCTATCCTCGACTCTAACTTTACACTCCTGATTCTGGGTATAGTACTTTATATTTTTGGTTCGGGTCCTGTACAGGGTTTTGCAACCACACTTGTAATTGGTGTATTGACATCACTGTTTTCAGCGGTATTGTTGTCACGCATCGTATTCGAAAGTTTATTAGATAAGAACAAACCTATTTCCTTCGGAAATAATTTCTCAAACAACGTTTATAAAAATATCCACTTCAACTTTGTAGATAACAGAAAGAAATATTACATTTTCTCTTCTCTTATCATCATTGGTGGTATTGTAGCTTTCAGCATGAAAGGGCTCAACTACGGTGTTGACTTTGAAGGAGGACGTACCTATACCATTCAGATGGACAAATCTGTTTCGACAGAAGATATACGTATGGCATTAGCTCCGTTGCTGGAAGATGCTCCTGAAGTAAAATCAGTGGGAACAGTAGATCGTTTTAAAATTACTACTGCTTATCTGATTCATGATACAGCATCGAATGTGGAGAATGTGATCATAGATAAATTATATACCGGACTGAAACCGTTGTATCAGACTGCACCCGATTTTGAGAAATTTAAATCGGTGGATGTGATATCGTCACAGAAAGTGGGGCCAACCATTGCTGATGACATTAAGAAAAGTGCTGTGTGGGCTGTGTTGATTTCATGTGCGCTGATGTTTGGATATATCTTTATCCGATTCAAAAAATGGCAATATGGTCTGGGTGCCGTAGTGGCGTTGTTCCATGACGTGTTGATTGTACTTTCTTTCTTTGCTATACTGAACGGAGTAATTCCTATTGCTCTTGAAATAGACCAGCACTTTATAGCGGCCATCCTCACAGTAATGGGTTATACGATGACAGAGTCAGTGGTTGTGTTTGACCGTATCCGCGAATATCTGGGGCACCATCACACTGCTCCTGATGAAGTGGTGATAAACGAAGCGTTGAATGCCACACTGAGCCGAACCATCAATACTACACTTACTGTATTCTTCGTACTTATTGTGATATTTATTTTCGGTGGTGAGGTAATACGCAGTTTCATCTTTGCACTGCTCATAGGACGTATCATCGGTACTTACTCCTCATTGTGTATTTCTACACCAATAGTTATTGACTTTGGTGGAAAAGCCAATGCAGGTGTTGCCAAGAAATAATTAAATTAATTAAGATTTGAAATAAAGGGTTGCTCAAAGGCAGCCCTTTTTTTATTTCAATACAAATAACAAAACTGGATAAGTGATTATATACTCTGATAACGTTTGCGCACCAGATGTGCGGAAATGAGAAGTGATGCAAGTGCACCGATAACAAACACCACAGAAAAAACATTGACAAAATCCAACCACTGCATATCAACAGGATAATACTCCACAACAAACGACTCTGTATTGCCAAGCTTAATGATTCCAAGAGTCTGCTGCAGAAAACAAATAAGTGCTCCGCTCAAAAGTCCGCCAACAATTCCGGTGAGGGTAATCATCAGCCCCTGATAAAAAAACACATTGCGCACCAGCAGAAAAGGAGCACCGAGATATTTCAGCGTAAGTATATCTTCTTTCTTTTCGATGACGAGCATGGTGAGGGTGCCCAGAATATTGAAAATGCCAATAACCATGATGAATGATAAAATTAAAAACACAGCCCATTTTTCTGAATGCAGAATTTTATACATGAATGCATGTTGTTCCAAACGTGTTTTGACTACAAATTTTTCTCCACTGATTTTTTTTATTGCAGATAATACAGCTGCTTCGTCTGCTTCTTTATCAAGTATCACTTCTACTGCTGAGGAGCGGTTGTCATCGCCTGCAAGCTCTCGAACAAAACCAAGAGGAACGAGTACATACTTTGAATCAAAGTCCTGCTGAATTGAAAAAACTCCTCCGGGGGCAATATCTTTTTCTCTGAAAGCTGATTCGGGATTGGTAAGAGTGGTTACGTTTTTGTCGGGCATGTAAATGGAAAGTTGCGACCAGTCGCCCTCGAGGTGAACACCCAATGAATAAGCAATGCCGCTACCGATGAGAGCACTGATACGGCTACCTTCCTGCACCTTGTCGGTACCTGAAACTACGGACGCTGCGATTCCCGTGCGCCTGATGAGTGTATCGTCAACGCCTTTGATGGTGGCAATAAACTGTTTGTCGTTGTATTTTACCAAACCGTTTTCTTCTAGCGTATAAGTAGCGTATGCCACACCCTGTACGGAGCGAATCGCACTGAGGTCGAGTGAGGCGTTGTCAAAGGTTTTGCCTTTGGCAGTAACAATTTTGATGTCGGGATCGAAGGAATCGTAGAGAGAAATGACCAGATTGCCGAATCCATTGAATACACTGAGCACAATGATAAGCGCCATGGTGCCTGTGAACACACCCATCACCGAAACAAGACTGATAAGGTTGATGATGTTGTGTGATTTTTTACCGAGTAGGTAACGTTTGGCTATTTTAAAAGACAGATTCATGCTGAGGGGCTAAAGGTACAACTCTCATTTTTAAATGAACAGAAAAAACTAACGTACAGTGGTGGGCTAATTAACCTTTTCACATTACTTTTTAAGCGACCTTTAGCTTATCTTCGCAGCCGTTAAAAAGAGTATTACAATGAGAAAAATACACATGGTTGACTTAATCAGCCAATATCAGAAAATAAAACCTGAAATTGATAAAGCAGTGCTTGATACCATTATGAGTTCGGCTTATATCAATGGCCCTGAAGTAAAATCTTTTCAGGCTGAACTTGAAAAATATCTGAACTGCAAACATGTGATACCCTGCGCCAACGGAACAGATGCATTGCAGATAGCAATGATGGCACTGAACCTTCAGCCGGGTGATGAAGTAATCACTGCAAGCTTTACATACGTTGCAACAGCGGAAGTAATTGCACTGTTAAAACTGAAACCTGTTTTGGTTGAAGTGATACCGGGAACATTTACCATTGACCCTGCAGCTATTGAAAAGGCAATTACTCCAAAAACAAAAGCCATCGTGCCTGTGCATTTGTTTGGCCAGTGTGCCGACATGGAAAGCATCATGCGGATTGCCGGGAAACATAATCTCTATGTGATTGAAGATACTGCTCAGGCAATTGGTGCTGATTATATTTTTTCGGATGGAAGAAAACAAAAAGCAGGAACCATTGGAACCATTGGATGCACTTCATTTTTTCCAAGTAAGAACCTTGGATGCATGGGCGATGGCGGTGCAATTTTTACGAATGATGATACGCTTGCACAAAAACTGAGAATGGTGGCCAACCATGGACAGTCTGTTCAATATGTGCATGACGAGATAGGTGTAAACTCACGACTCGACAGTTTGCAGGCAGCTATTCTGAGGATAAAACTGCGACACTTAGATGAATATGCAGCAGCACGACAAAAAGCAGCAGCTTATTACGACAAAGCTTTTGGCGGAAATGCAAAAATTAAAGTTCCTGAACGTGATGCAAAGTCAACACATGTGTTTCATCAATATACACTGGTGCTGAACGGTGTGAACCGTGATGAACTGAGACAACATCTTGCTTCGAAAGAAATTCCGGCAATGATTTATTACCCTATACCGCTGCACATGCAGAAAGCGTATAAGGACGATCGTTATAAAGAAGGTGCTTTTCCGACAACAGAAAAACTTTGTGCAAATGTGATATCGCTGCCTATGCATACGGAACTGGATGAGGAGCAACTGGAATACATCACACGTTCGGTGCTTGATTTTTGTAAATAATAAAAGTATAACCTTTAATAAAGAGTAAATTTAATAATGAATATTGCAGTAGTAGGAACAGGATATGTAGGATTAGTAACAGGAACCTGTTTTGCCGAAATGGGCAACCATGTCATCTGTGTGGATATTGACAAATCAAAGGTTGAGAGAATGCGGCAGGGAGAAATTCCTATTTACGAACCACATCTTGATGTGTTATTTGAACGTAACATTAAACAAAACAGATTATCGTTTACAACAGACCTTGCTGAAGCAGTAAAAAAAGCATCTGTAATTTTTCTTGCATTGCCAACACCACCCGGTGAAGATGGTTCAGCAGATTTATCATACGTGTTGGGAGTAGCTGATCAGTTAGGTAGTTTGCTTACCGATTATAAAATTGTCATCAACAAAAGCACTGTGCCTGTGGGAACGGCAGAGAAAGTGCATGATGCTATTGCCAAAAAATATAAAGGAGCATTTGATGTGATTTCGAATCCGGAATTTTTGAGAGAAGGTTTTGCAGTGGATGATTTTATGAAACCTGACCGCGTGGTGATAGGGACACGCTCGGAAAGAGCAAAGCAGGTGATGCAGGATTTATATGCACCGTTTCTGCGACAAGGCAATCCGATTTATTTTATGGATGAGCGCAGTGCAGAGCTTACCAAATATGCAGCTAACTCGTTTCTTGCTACCAAGATTACTTTTATGAATGAGATTGCAAATCTTTGCGAGAAAGTGGGAGCCAACGTGGATGCAGTGCGTATAGGCATTGGCGCAGACAACCGAATAGGCAAAAGATTTTTGTTTGCCGGAATTGGATATGGTGGAAGTTGTTTTCCGAAAGATGTGCAGGCACTGGAGCATACTTCGAAGCAGTATGATTATGATTTCAGGATATTGCAATCGGTGATGGAGGTGAACGATGCGCAGAAGCTGGTGCTGGTGGAGAAAGTGAAAAAATATTTTAAAGGAAATCTGAAAGGAAAACATTTTGCACTGTGGGGACTTGCGTTTAAACCGGATACTGATGATATACGCGAAGCACCTGCACTGTATATCATAGACGAACTGCTGAAGGCAGGAGCAACAGTGAAAGCATTTGACCCGGAAGCAATGAACAATGTAAAAAAACTGTTGGGTGATAAGATTGTGTTTGCAACAGATGAGTATGATGCACTGAAGGATGCTGATGCCTTGCTGATAGCAACGGAATGGAGCCTGTTTCGTACGCCTGACTTTGGAAGAATAGATACTTTGCTGAAAGAGAAAATAATTTTTGACGGACGCAATTTGTATGATCCTGCGAAAATGAAAGAGATGGGATATTATTACAACAGTATAGGCCGTGAAGTAATCAGTTAGAAAAAAATTTATGAAAAGAATTCTTATTACCGGTGCTGCCGGGTTTTTGGGTTCGCATTTGTGCGACCGATTTATAAAAGAAGGTTATGAGGTAGTGGGAATGGATAACCTGATAACGGGTGATCTGAAAAACATAGAGCATTTATTTAAACTGAAGGAGTTTGTTTTTTATCATCATGATGTATCGAAGTTTGTGCATGTGCCCGGCACGATAGACTATGTGCTGCACTTTGCCTCACCGGCATCGCCAATAGATTATCTGAAAATACCGATACAAACACTGAAGGTAGGCTCGCTTGGGACACATAACTTACTGGGTTTTGCACTTGCAAAAAAAGCACGCATACTTGTGGCGAGTACTTCGGAAGTGTATGGCGACCCCTTGGTGCATCCGCAGAACGAAGATTACTGGGGAAACGTGAATCCGATAGGGCCACGCGGAGTGTATGATGAGGCAAAACGTTTTCAGGAGGCGATAACGATGGCATATCATACCTATCATAAATTAGATACACGGATAGTGAGGATATTTAATACTTACGGGCCACGTATGCGACTGAATGACGGAAGGGCGCTGCCTGCATTTGTGGGACAGGCACTGAGGGGAGAAGATATTACAGTGTTTGGTGACGGAAGCCAGACGCGCTCGTTTTGTTATGTGGATGATTTGGTAGAGGGGATTTACCGATTGCTGATGAGTGACTATGTTTATCCGGTGAACATAGGTAATCCGGTGGAGATAACGATAAAACAATTTGCAGAGGAGATTATACAACTGACGGGAACGACACAAAAAATTATTTACAAACCATTGCCACAGGACGACCCTAAACAAAGGCGGCCTGACATAAGCCGAGCAAGAGAAATACTTGGCTGGGAACCTACGGTGCAGAGGGAAGAAGGGCTGAAGCGAACCTATACGTATTTTAAATCGCTCAGCCCTGAGGAGCTGACAAAATCAGCGCACCGATTTAAGTAAGGATGAATTTTATTGTTTGAAGTTTCATGTAATTACTTCTAAAGTAATTACATTATGCATTGATAAATTCTCATCGCAAAAAATATTTAATAATGTTTTTCTAAAATTTTACTCTTGTCTTTTTTCTTCGTAAACAAGAGCATCAGAGGTGAGGGTGATGGGTATTTTGTTGGCAGCGCACCATTTTGAACATTCAGAATAAAAGTGCTCCCACTGATTGGTTGCCCAAGCGGGTACGTTGTTTTTCCAACATTGTTCATCCGGAAAATACACATGATACTTGCCCATGGTTAACTCAAATACCAAGGCCCCTTGGTGACATGAAGCAACAAGTTCTTCGCGCCAGCGAACAGTAAAATATATTGGGTTCATGTGATTAATGCTGATCGCTGAAAATCATGCTGAGCAACTGAATGATGAAAAGCAAGAGCCAGGGTGCAAGGCTAATCCACAAGGCGAGTTTGAGGTTGCTGCGGAAAAACAAAAAATAAATTCCAACGGCAGCAAGGCTGAGGAAAATGATTGCATAGAGCAATGTGGCTCCCTGAGAATATTTGCTGGTTTGAAGCAGGCCAATGACGTTGAGGAAGAAACGGATGCCAAGGTATGCATCGAGGCTTAGGAAGATGAGTGAGATGAGTTTGAGGAATGACATGGGGTGAGAGATTGATAATGGAGTAGTTGAGCGAAGGTAAATAATTTATGGTAACATTATGATGTTATTGCATGGCTTATATACTGGCAATGATAATTAATTTCTTATCTAAATAAAAAAATGTACTGCGCAATGGTATAGCTGACAGAAATGGGTTTTTCTTACCATATTTGCACTATGGCAGAGCAAATAAAAAACCCCAATCCGCAAACAGACTCAGGTATTGAAATAAAACGAGTTTATACTTCGTGTAATCCCATGCAGGATATGCCCGGAAAATTTCCTTTTACGCGAGGAGTACAACAGGATATGTATCGCTCCAAATTGTGGACCATGCGGCAGTATGCAGGATTTTCTACTGCAGAAGAGTCCAATAAGCGTTATCATTACCTGCTGAAGCAAGGTACAACGGGATTGTCCGTAGCATTTGATTTGCCTACGCAAATAGGATATGACTCTGACCATGCACTTGCCGAAGGCGAAGTTGGAAAGTCGGGCGTGGCCATAGACTCGCTTCGTGATATGGAGGCACTGTTTGACGGGATAAGATTGGAGGAGATAACCACTTCGATGACGATAAACGCTACGGCAGCAATACTACTGAGCATGTATATTGCTCTTGCAAAAAGGCAAGGTGCCGATTTGAAAAAAATTTCGGGGACGATACAGAATGATATCCTGAAAGAATATGCAGCGCGCGGAACATACATATATCCACCCAAACCTTCAATGCGTATTATTACAGATATATTTGATTACTGCAGCCGCGAAGTGCCTAAATGGAACACCATTTCAGTTTCAGGTTATCATATTCGAGAAGCAGGAAGTACAGCAGTGCAGGAACTTGCGTTTACATTAGCTGACGGCAAAGCATATCTGAAAGCAGCTATGGCAGCAGGATTAGACATTAATGTTTTTGCAAGAAGAATTTCGTTTTTCTTTAATGCACATAATAATTTTTTTGAAGAAGTAGCAAAATTCAGAGCTGCACGCAGAATGTGGGCTACCATAACCAAAGAACTTGGTGCAACAGATGAGCGGGCTATGATGCTGCGTTTTCATACACAAACAGGAGGAAGCACGTTAACAGCACAACAACCGCAGAACAATATTATTCGGGTTACACTGCAGGCAATGAGTGCTGTGCTCGGAGGAACACAGTCATTACATACCAATGGTTTTGATGAGGCACTGTCGCTGCCTACAGAGAATGCAGCACGCATTGCGCTGCGCTCTCAACAGATAATTGCCTATGAAAGTGGAGCAACTCAAACGGTAGATCCTTTAGGAGGTTCCTATTTTGTAGAAACACTTACCGATGAGGTTGAAGCAGCAGCTTGGGAATACATCAAAAAAATTGACGAAATGGGTGGCGCTGTAGCCGCCATAGAAGCAGGATTTATTCAGAACGAAATTGCAAATGCCGCTTATCGCTATCAGTCGCAGGTGCAGAACGGTGAAAAAATTATTGTAGGTGTAAACCGTTTTCAGGTAGAAGAACCTGCATTTGATGATTTGCTGAGCATTGATGATAACATCAGAAAACTTCAGATACAAAAGCTACAGCAACTCAAATCAGAACGTAATAACGACCATGTGCAACAATCACTGGCAGCGTTGAAAACAGCAGCTCAGAATAATACCAACCTGATACCGTTTATCATTACCTGCGTGGAGCATTATGCTACACTTGGCGAAATATCGGATACGCTGAGAAGTGTTTTTGGAGAGTATCGCTGACAGCAGGTAAAATTTTTGTAAATTGATAAAACTCTTATACCATTGCTGATGTTTATCACCCGATGACAATTTTTTAATGCGTTATCTTTGCAGTGGTGAAAATTATTGTTTCCATATTTCTGTCAACCGTAATTCTTTTCAGTTCATTCGGACAGAGTATGTTGTTTTTTCACTATCTGATAAATGAGTCTTATTACATTTCGTTATGCGAGAATAAAGCCAGACCCAAGATGCATTGCAACGGTAAATGCCATTTGGCAAAGGAAATGAAAGAGCAGGAAAAACATCAGAAGGTACCATGGAGCAATAATGTTGAGAAATCAGAATTGATGCTCTTTTGTCAGGAGATGGTTTCACCTGTTGCCACAACTCCAAAAATGACCAAAGCAGAATTTCCTGCTTATGAAGATGTATTAACAGTTGGATTCAGGTCATTGATTTTTCATCCGCCATTAAGTTAGCCATAACTTTTTTTACAGCTGACAAGGACTTGTCGGCATAAATAAACGGAGAGCGTATGCTTTCCTGAGATTGTTGCATCCTGTATGCATTAATATTTCTGTTTAATTTTTTAAAAAGTTTATGATGAAAAAAACATTATTACTGATGGTGTTGCTGTTGCCATCCTTTGTGTTCGCCTGCGATTTCTGTAACTGTTATCTTGGGCTGAATCCTCAGTACAAAAAAAACAGCATAGGATTTCGTTATCATTTTCAGTCGTACAGCGGCACAGAAATGAGCCCTGCAGAACTTAGTGAGATGGGTTTGGGTAAAAAAGATTTTTTTGAAAACCGAAATGAGTACGAACTGCATGCACAATATTATCCGGTTCAAAAATTACAACTCATTGCATCACTTCCTTATGTCTATAATCATGACGGCATGAGCAACAGAGCAAAAGCAGCCTTGGGTATCACACACCACGACATGCATCATGAGGATATGAAAGCAGAGAATGTGTATGAAGGTATTGGTGACTTAACGCTGCTTGCTTCTTATCAGGTGTTTAATATAGTGAGTACCGACTCGGCAGGGTTCAGTCACAGATTGCTTGCAGGACCGGGGCTGCGTGTGCCTACCGGAAAATTATCAGCAAATGAAATGACGGAAGCACATGAGTTTACACATCAACCCGGAATGGGAAGCTGGAATCCGATGGCAGGGTTGACGTATCTTACCCGATATAAAAAAGTTGGTACCATGCTGAATGCAAATTATCTGATTGGAACAAGAAACAAATATTCATTTGTTCCGGGCAATAAACTGAATGTAAACCTGACAGCATACTATGAACTCAACTGGAAAAGAAGTCAGTTGTATCCAAGTGCAGGAATTTACTGGGAGTATGCAGCAAACGATATTTTTAAAAAAGAAAAAGTGAGCAACAGCGGAGGCAGTATGACCTATTTGCATGTAGGAGCCAACTGGTATTATCGTAAGTTTGCACTCGAAGCAGCCGTGCAATTGCCTGTGCAAACAAAAGTAAACGGTTATCAGGCAGAGAACAATATGCGACTGATAACAGGAGTATCATTTACATTGAATTAATAAATTAAAATCATCTGATAAAAAATGAAAAAAAATATCACTATAGTCTTAGCGGCATTACTTATAGCTGCCGCAACATTCACCGGTTGCAAAAAAGATAAAGACAACAGCCCTGCCGAGCAGGAACTCTCTTTTCACCTGCATACGCTGGTGGGCAATACTGCAGCAAATTATACTTCGGTGTTTACAGATGCCACAGGCAGATCGTTTACGCTGAGTGATTGCAGATATTACATCAGCAATATTGTGCTGATTAAAGAGGATGGCACTGAACTGCCAATGACAGGAAAAGTGTTGCTGGCAAATCCGATGACAGCAGAATATGAAATAGGCAAGGTGCCTGTGGGCAAATACAAAGGTTACAGGTTTTTATTCGGAATAGACTCTGTTACCAATCACAGCGACCCTGCAACTTATCCGTCATCAAGTCCGCTGAGCTATCAGAATCCTACCATGCACTGGGGATGGAATCAGGGTTATATTTTTATGATCATGGAAGGAAAGGTGGACACAAGTGCTGCCGGCAATGGTACACCTGATTTTGATTTCTACTATCACATAGGTCTCGATCAGATGAAACGTACTATTGACTTCAGCACAACAGCATTTGAAGTGAGAAGTAATGAAGACACGGAACTGGGAATTGTATTTGATATCAGAAAGGTACTGGATGGTGTAAATATTCCGCTGGAATATTATACCCATACCATGGATGTGTTGCCGCTGGCAACAAAAATTGCCGACAATATACCTTCTGCCTTTCAGCCGGAATAACGACAGAAAAAACGTCTGAACTGTAACACTGTTGCAATGGTTACGCAAAACGGCCTGACGGTGAAACCGGATGCAATGCAATTGAATAAATTGGTTTAAATTCGTACTGTTATTTTAAATTTCATGAAAAGGATTTCAATTGTAGCATTATTATTTTTAACTGTGTTTGCTTCGTGCAAAAAAGATGATGCAGTAGAGCAGCCCATAAATATTTCTGACTCTACCAATCACTCAGGCAATACGCAGACACTTGCATTTAAGTTTTCGCACACCAGCGGAAACAGTGCGCTGATATTAAATACTACCTTGGCAGATACAACAGGTAGAATATTTTCTCTCTCTGATTTTAGATATTACATCAGCAATATTGTTTTGATAAAAGATGATGGAAGTGAACTGCCACTGACAGGCAAAGTGCTGCTGGTAGATGTTCAACAACCTGATTACACATTGGGACAAGTACCCATTGGGCACTATAAAGGATTCCGTTTTATGGTGGGTATTGACTCTGCAGTTAATCACAGCGATCCTGCATTGTATCCTTCATCAAGTCCATTGAGTTATCAGCCCAACACCATGCACTGGGGGTGGAATGTTGGTTATATCTTTATGAAAGCAGAAGGTTTGGCAGACACTTCTTTCATTCCGTCAGGAACACTGAATGGTACACTATCCTATCATCTGGGAACGGATGAACTTGCACGTGTAATTGATTTCTCGCAACATTCATTCACTGTATCAGAATCAGGCACTGCTGTCATCAACCTGAAATTTGATTTTCAGAAAATGCTGAGCGGAGTAGATTTACAGAGTGAAAATGTAACACATACTTTACCACGCACAGGTCTCGAAAATAAATTAGCTGACAATTGGCTTACATCGTTTAGTGTTCAATAATTATGAATCGGAAAATTACAGGAATATTTTTCATTGTTTTATTCGTAGTCATTTCATCGTCACTCATCACCTCATGCCGTAAAGATGATGCCATTGACACTGGAAACGAAGTGTTGACACTGGAAGTACCAACAGGATTTCCTTATCCAAATATTCCTGACGACAATCAGCCAACAAAAAACAGAATAGCGTTAGGCAAAAAACTTTTTTTCGATCCGATACTTTCGCGCGACAGTACTATATCATGTTCAAGTTGTCATCACACCGATAAAAAAATGACAGATGGTCTGCCTGTTTCGCAAGGTATTGACGGACGACATGTGTTGCGTAATGCCATGACCGTTTTAAATACAGCGTACCAACCCAATATGTTCTGGGATGGAGGCTCACCTACTCTGGAACAACAGGTAGTAGCTCCTATTGAAAGTCATGAGGAGATGGATTTTAACGTGCTGAAAGTTGTTGAACGATTAAAAAATCATCCCGAGTATCCCGAACTGTTTTTAAAAGCATATAATCTGGAGCCCTCTCCTTATACACTCACACGCGCCATTGCAAATTTTGAACGCACATTGTTCACCGGTAAGTCGAAGTATGACCAATACCAGTATGATAAGAATACCAATGCACTTTCTGCATCTGAAAAAAGAGGAATGGATATTTTCTTCGGTGAGCGAGGCGAATGTTTTCACTGTCATGGCGGATTCAACTTTACTGATTTTAGTTTTAAGAACAACGGATTGTATGAAGTATATGCCGACTCCGGAAGGGCAAGAATTACTACACTGCACAGTGATGTAGGAAAATTTAAAGTGCCTTCGCTGCGCAATGTGGAACTTACGGCACCCTACATGCACGATGGTAGCATGGCTACACTTGAAGAAGTGGTGGAGCATTACAGCTCAGGAGGGAAACCACATTTCAACAAAAGTTTTCTGATACAACCACTCAACCTCACACAACAGGAGAAAACAGACCTGATAAATTTTATGAAAGCACTTACGGATTTATAAATTTTAATTTAAATAAAATGAAAAACAGAATCACATTCACCGGAATTACTCTTTTTATAATGATAACTCTGACTATGGCATGCCGAAAAGAAAATGACAACTGCAAAGGAGGCACCGGAGGCGACAACAGCATGATGGTGTATCTGAAGCATCATTCAAAACTGATTACTGCTGTACCGGGACATGCAGATACATTATTTATTAAGTACGATACCAACGAACTTCCGGGAGAAGACCCTTCCGATTTCGACACTTTTTATGTTGGCGACACGCTTACAGATCATTTTATGATTACCGGTCTGAACTGTGGTGATTATTATCTCTTCGGTGCAGGATGGGATACTTCCATTACTCAACGTGTAAAAGGCGGAATACCTGTAACAATTGACGATGATGCAGGACAGATAACAGTGAATGTTCCTGTTACCGAAGTACATTAAGACAAATATTTTGCAGCTACAGGCATTCTTCTTCCGAATCCGAATGCTTTGGCAGAAATACGCAGCACCGGTGCAAGTTGTCTGCGTTTGTATTCATTCGTGTTTACCATCTTCAGAATACGGTGCACCAGTTGTTTGTCAAATCCTTCTTCGATAGTACGGTCAGGGCCTTTGCGCAGTTCAATATAATGATACAGTATTTTGTCTAATACTTCATAAGGCGGAAGCGAGTCTGTATCTTTCTGACCGGGGCGCAATTCAGCACTGGGAGCTTTGGTAAGAATATTTTTCGGAATAATCTCTTTATTGCGGTTGATGTAATTGCAAAGCTCATATACTTCTGTTTTGTATAAATCGCCAATCACACTCAGTCCTCCGCACATATCACCGTACAAAGTTCCATAACCTACAGCCAGTTCACTTTTGTTAGTAGTGTTCAGCAGTATATGACCAAATTTATTACTGAGAGCCATCAGCATATTTCCGCGAATGCGTGCCTGCAGATTTTCTTCTGTAACATCAAAGGGTCTGTCACCAAACAAAGGTTTAAGTGAATGAAGCAATGTTTCAAACGTTGGATTAATTTCTATTTTTTCAGGTTTTATTCCAAGATTATTACACAACTCTTCCGAATCTGAAACAGAGTGGCTGCTCGAAAATGCTGATGGCATCATCACAGGCAAAACATTTTCTGACCCCAGCACATCACAGGCAAGCACAGTAACCAAAGCACTGTCCACTCCTCCTGAAAGTCCGAGTATTGCTTTACTGAAACCCATTTTTGAAAAATAATCTTTTATACCAAGTGTCAGCGCCTGATAGATGAGTTCATATTTTTCTTTTTTATTTTCGGTTGAACGAACAGGATTTTTTGTGTCAATATAGATTATCTTCTCTTCGAAGTAAGGACCTTCATGTATCAGCTCTCCCGCTGCATTATAGAACAAAGAACCTCCGTCAAAAATTATTTCGGTTTGTGCGCCCACATGATTTACATACAACAGTGGCAGCTGATACTGCTTTACGTTGCGAAGCAAAATGGCTTTACGTTTCTGAGCATGTTGATAATCGAAAGGCGATGCGGCAATATTGATAATAAGAGAAGGGTTTTCTTTGATAAGATCTTCCATTGGTGAGTGGATATACATCGGATCTTCTTCCATGTTCCATAAATCTTCGCAAATGGTGAGTGCTATTTTTTGTCCTTTAAAAGAAACACATTCAAATTTTCTGCCCGGTTCAAAATAACGGTACTCATCAAAAATATCATAAGTAGGCAACAACGCTTTATGAATCACAGATTGAATATTGCCATCATTCAAAAAGAAAGCAGAGTTATACAGATTTTTACCTTCAATAACAGGATTTCGGGAAGGGCAACCTACTATGGCTGCAATACCGGTACATGAGGCTGCAATTTTTTCAATGGCAATATAACATCGTTCAATAAAATCATCAAACTCCAGAAAATCAAGAGGAGGATAAGCAGTAACGGCAAGTTCAGGAAAAACAATCAGGTCGGCACCTGCAGCCTTAGCCTCTTCTATTGCCTGAATAATTTTTTGAGTGTTCTGTTCAAAATTGCCCACATGAAAGTTGAGCTGGGCAAGAGCTATTTGCATAGTTTGAAATTGAGATACAAAAGTACAGTTATTAGAGAAATGAAAATATAAAGAAGAGTAACCTTTTTACAAATCATTTTTAATATTTTCGTGCGGCTGACAGCTTTATTGATATTAATATTGCAGGGAACTGTCACAAAAAAATAACACATAAAAATTAAATGTATGAACAGAATAATAAATCCCTGGGCTAACGATCGTGTAAAAGACTTTTTGTTGTTGTTTTTACGACTTGCAGTAGGAGCATTGCTGATTTCGCAACATGGATATCCCAAATTGCTGAAGCTGATGTCGGGCGAACCCATTCAGTTTGCAGCAGTGATGGGAATGAGTGAAAAAACTTCTTTCATTCTCGCCATGTTTGCAGAATTTATCTGTGCCATACTGGTGATGCTTGGAGTGTTTACTAGACTTGCAGCAATACCAATCATCATTACTTTTCTTGTAATAGTTTTTCATGTGAAGGGTGGCAATCCTGTTTCAGATCGTGAACTCCCTATGCTTTATCTTATTTTTTATACCTACATATTTTTTTCAGGGGCGGGAAAACATTCATTTGATAACATCTTCCGCAAAATGATGAAACGAAAACAATAAACGGTTGTTTATTTCATTACCGGTATTGAGTGTTTCGTTTGAAGATGAGTGTTAACTGATGCTGAAAAGATTCCTACTGTTAATTTTTATTCATCTTGTTGCAGCTACCTGGGGTGTGGCGCAGGTGATTACAGTTTGCACATGGAATCTCAAAGACTTTGGTAAAAGTAAAACTGATGATGAGATAAGTTACATTGCCGGTACATTGAAAGATTTTGATATAGTTGCCATCCAGGAAGTAGTGGCAGGCGATGGCGGTGCACAAACGGTAGCTCAATTGCAGGATGTCCTTAACAGAAAAGGAGCCAAATGGGATTATACCATCAGCAATCCTACTTCAGGAAGCTACAAAACCGAACGCTATGCTTATCTCTGGAAAACAAAAAAAATAACCAAGGTGGGTAATGCATGGTTAGAAAAAAATTATGCTGTTGAAATTGAACGTGAGCCTTATTTCTGCACTTTTAAATCAGGCAATTTGTTTTTTACCCTGGTAAATTTTCATGCTGTAACCAAATCACAACAACCGGAAAGAGAGATTAAATATTTCAAATTTATGCCGGCAGAGTATGCAAGTCTTAATCTTATTTTCTGTGGAGATTTTAACTGCCCGTCAACACATACTGTATTTAATCCGTTGAAATCACTCGGATATACACCTGCACTGCAAGGACAAAAAACATCGCTCAGGCAGTGTTGTATAAATGATGATTGTCTGGCCTCAGCGTATGATAACATTTTTTACAATAGTTATAAAATAAAAATTGTGGAAGCTGGTATCGTTCACTTTTACAAAGATTTTGTATCGTTTGATGCTGCCAGACACTTATCCGATCATGTACCGGTGTACATTAAATTTTCAGCGAAGTGAGTTAAATTAATAAATGAGATAAGGAATCAGGAAGAGTGATGCTCTTTGTCTTTTCTCTTTTTATAAAAAAAATAGGCACCAACACCTACTAAAACATAGGGCACAGCCATTAGGTACAAAATTCCTTTGTTCAGTCCTTTTCCTGCTGTATATCCCTGCTCAACGTTGCTCTCAGCACCAAGGCGACAAACACTGCACTGCGCCAATGCCTGATGCGTTGTAATGGTTAGCAGCAGGAATGTGATGAGGTAAAAAAATCTGCGTTTCATTTTAAACCGTTAAAGTTCTCTTTACAGCAACCTGTTCATAGCCTTCAATAATATCGCCTATCTTAATATCGTTAAAGTTTTCGATACTCAGTCCACACTCAAAACCTGCGGTAACCTCTTTCACATCATCTTTGAATCGTTTGAGAGAAGCAAGTTTGCCGGAGTAAGTAACAATTCCGTCACGAATTACTCTGATGGCAGTATTACGGGTCATTTTTCCGTCAAGCACCATACAACCTGCAATGGTTCCCACCTTAGGTATTTTAAATGTTTCTCGAACTTCAATATTGCAAACAATCTTTTCTTCAAACTCGGGAGCAAGCATACCTTCCATGGCAGCTTTAATCTCGTTGATGGCATCATAAATGATGGAGTAAAGACGGATTTCTATTTCTTCTTTCTCTGCCAGTTTGCGTGCATTTACTGAAGGTCGCACCTGGAAGCCTACAATAATCGCTTCGGATGCTGATGCAAGTAACACATCCGATTCTGTAATAGCACCAACCGATTTATGGATGATATTTACCTGTATTTCCTCAGTAGAAAGTTTGAGTAATGAGTCGGCAAGTGCTTCAATTGAACCATCCACATCACCTTTCACAATTATGTTCAGCTCTTTGAAGTTGCCTAAAGACAAACGTCTTCCTATTTCATCAAGAGTAATGTGTTTATGTGTACGAATGCCCTGCTCACGTTGCAACTGCAACCTTCTGTTGGCAATTTCTCTTGCTTCACGTTCGTCATCCAACACAAAAAACTGATCTCCTGCCTGAGGTGCACCGTTTAATCCGAGGATAAGTGCCGGTGTTGAAGGACCTGCATCTTTTCTTTTCTGTCCACGCTCGTTGAACATGGCTTTTACACGACCGCTGTAGCTGCCAGCAAGTACAGCATCGCCAACGCGAAGTGTTCCTGCCTGCACCAATACAGTAGCCAGATATCCGCGGCCTTTGTCCAGAGAAGATTCTATCACAGTTCCTTTTGCATTTTTATCAGGATTTGCTTTCAGGTCGAGTAATTCTGCTTCTAACAATACTTTCTCCAGCAATAAATCAACATTCAATCCTTGTTTTGCACTTATTTCCTGAACCTGATATTTTCCTCCCCAGTCTTCCACAAGAATGTTCATCTTCGAAAGTTGTTCTTTTATTTTTTGGGGATCAGCACCCGGCTTATCAATTTTGTTAATGGCAAAAACAATAGGTACACCTGCCGCCTGTGCGTGGTTAATCGCTTCAACGGTTTGGGGCATTACGCTGTCGTCAGCAGCAATAACTATGATGGCTACATCTGTAATTTTTGCTCCACGTGCACGCATGGCAGTAAATGCTTCGTGACCGGGAGTATCAAGAAATGCTATTCGTTTTCCACTTTCAAGTTTCACTTCGTATGCACCGATATGCTGAGTAATACCTCCGGCTTCACCTGAAATCACATTGGTCTTACGGATATAATCCAGCAACGATGTTTTACCGTGATCCACGTGTCCCATCACTGTAACGATAGGAGCTCTTGGTTTCAAATCATCCGGATTGTCCGGTGCTTCTTTAATGGCTTCCTGCACATCTACATCCACAAACTCTGCTTTGGCTCCAAACTCTTCTGAAATTACACCAATGGTTTCAGCATCCAACCTTTGGTTGATGGATACCAGCATACCAAGAGTCATACAGGTTGAGATGATTTTATTTACATCAACATTCAGCAACTTCGCCAATTCGTTAACCGTTGCAAATTCAGTAACTTCAATTGTTTTTGATTCTGCAAGTTCTTTGTTCAACTGATCCTGTTTTTCAAGATTTTCTTCACGTCTTTGGGTTCTGCGTTTAGCTGCAGACGATTTTCCCTTACCACTGTTAAGCGTTGCAAGTGTTGCCTTTATCCTGTCGTGAATTTCTTTATCTGTCAGTTCAGGCTTTTCCTCTACAGGTTTATTTCCGTGTCTGTTTCTGAAATCACCTTTGCGTTTGAAATCGCCACGACTCGGTCCTCCCTGTGGGCGACCACCGGGAGTTTGACCCTGAGTTTGAGTTCCTGCTTTAGCAATATCAATTTTCTTGTCTTTGCGCTTACGTTTTTTCTTTCTGTCGTCTTCGGCTGATGTTGCTACCGGTTTTTTCTTAGGAGGGTCTACAGGTAAAATAATTTTACCAACAATGTTAGGCCCAGTGAGTTTTTTAGACTCTGTGCGATACAACTCTGCCGGAGTTGATTCTGATTTTGATTCAGTTTCCTCAGCAGGTGCTTCTGCAACAGGAGCTTGCTCTGTTTCGGCTGATGCTATAGGAGTTGTTGTTTCTTCAGCAGCAGGAGTGGTTGACAGTGTAACTTCCTCTTCTGTTTCAGCAACAGGTGTTTCTTCTTTCTTGTGAGTAGTTTTTTTCTTACCTGTTGTTTCTGCAGTTTCTTCTTTCTTACTTTTCTTTTTCTGTTCCTTATCCTTTGCTGCTGACTCTTTGTCTGCTTTTGCAGAAGATTTCTTCTTTGATTTTTCTTCCAGTTCTATTTTACCGGTAATCTTGGGTCCTTCCAGTTTCGAAGCTTTAGCTTTGATAACTTTCTCTTCTTGTTTCTCTTCAGTTTTTACCTCTGCAACAGGTTCTTCGGCAGCAGTTGTTTTTTCTTCCTTTACAGCAGATTTTGTTTTTGTGGCTTTTGGTTCTTTGGTTTTTGGTTTTGCAGCCTGATTTTCTGAAGCCTTTTGTTTAATGTTTAAAAGCTTAGAGGCCAGATCTTCATCCGACTCAGCTTCCTGCTCTGTTTTTTCAGTAGCAATTGGTTTGGCTTCAATAATGGTATTTTCTCTTTTCTGTTTTTCCTTGGTAATTTCAATAGCTTCCTGTCGGGCATGCATGTCAGGAGCAAATTCCTGCGTAAGCAGCGAAAAAGCCTCTGCCGGGATTTTGGTATTAGGGTTCTTCTCCACCAGAATTCCTTTCTTTTTAAGGAACTCAACAATGTGATCTATCCCCACTCCTAAATCCTTAGTGGCCTTGCTTAAACGTACGTCTTTTTTTTCTTCTGACATTAATTGCTCTATATTTCAACTACCCGAAAAAACCATTTGGTTTTCCGTACAAAGTTATTCAAACTCTTCTTTCAAAATGCGCACAACTTCTTTTATCGTTTCTTCTTCCAGATCAGCACGTGTTACCAGTTCATCTACCGGAATTGCCAATACATCCTTCGCTGTGTCGCAACCTATCTTTTTAAATTCTTCAATAATCCATGGTTCTATTTCGTCTGTAAACTCATCCAGATCCACATCTTCATCGTCTTCCACATCTGAATCGCGATATACATCAATTTCATATCCTGTTAGTTTACCGGCAAGTTTAATGTTGTTACCGCCTTTGCCTATGGCCAAGGAAACCTGATCTGATTTCATATAAACTGCGGCCTTCTTGTTTTCTTCGTCAATTTTTATCTCGGTAATTTTTGCAGGACTCAATGCTCTCTGAATGTAGAGCGAAATATTAGTGGTATAATTGATTACGTCAATATTTTCGTTTCGTAATTCTCTTACAATTCCGTGAATGCGTGATCCTTTCATACCCACACAGGCTCCTACAGGATCTATTCTGTCGTCATACGATTCAACAGCCACCTTGGCTCTTTCACCTGGCTCTCGTACAATATTTTTAATCGTAATAAGTCCATCAAACACTTCCGGTACTTCCAGTTCAAACAAGCGTTCGAGATACACCGGTGCTGTGCGCGATAAGATGATACGAGGACTTCCTCCCTGCATTTCCACTCTCAGAACTACTGCTCTGATGGTGTCGCCTTTTTTGAAAAAGTCAGCAGGAATCTGCTCACTCTTTGGCAAAATCAGTTCATTACCTTCGTCATCTATCACCAGAATTTCTTTTTTCCATGCCTGATAAACTTCTCCTGTAATGATTTCGCCAACGCGGTCTTTATATTTTTGATAGATAGATTCTTTTTCCAACTCCATGATGCGAGCCACCAGATTCTGGCGGGCACTCAACACTGCTCTTCTGCCGAAATCTTCCAGATGAATCTGTTCGGTAACATCTTCACCAACTTCAAAGTCGGATTCTATTTTTAATGCATCGCTTAATGCAATCTGCGTGTTTTCATCTTCCACCATACCATCTTCCACAATGGTGCGGTTGCGATACATTTCCACATCACCTTTTTCGGTATTGATAACCACATCCACGTTGTTTCCTTCGCCATATTTTTTTCTGACCATTGCACGGAAAACATCTTCCATGATACTCATCAGCGTAGCGCGATCAATATTTTTTGAGTCTTTAAACTCACTAAACGATTCTATGAGGACTGCGTGATCCATTTTACTTATTTATTTGAAATTTAAATCAAGTTTTGTTTCTTTAATCTGCTCCATAGGGATAACCGTATGTACAGGTTCCGGTTTTTCCTTTCCTTTTTTGGCACCCTTTGGTGGCTGAACGATTTCTATTTTTTCTTCAGTGGCATTCTGCAAAACTCCCCGGTAGTGCTGACCTTCAGTAGTGATGACTTTTACATTTTTGCCTATCCGTTTGAGATATTGCTTAAAAACTTTCAGCGGCTGATCCATTCCTGGAGAGCCTACTTCGAGTTCATGTTTTTCAAATATACCGGTGCTCTCAAGCGACTGATACAGGTGACGACTCAGTGCTGCACACTCGTCAATGGTAATACCTGAGGTTTTATCAACCGACACCAATACCTTTCCGGGAGTGATTTTAGACTCCACCAGAAATATATCCTTATCCTGAATATAATCCGTAATATGTTGATTTATAACTCCGATATCCATCTCTGTGTTAGGTCTATAAGAAAAGGGGACATCGTCCCCTTCAACTCATCCAAATAACTCCACAAAAGTAAGAAAATAATTAACAAGTTTTGTAAGAGTAATTTTGTTTATTTTTAGCCTAAAATAAAACTATGCTCGAAAAAATCCGCCTTGACAAAATACTTTTCCTTGATATTGAGACTGTTCCACAGGAGCAGTCGTTTGAAAAGCTGGATGCAAAAAGTCGTGAACTCTGGCTGAATAAATCAAAATTTATAAACAAAACACCCTCTGACGAGGATCATCTGTATAACCGTGCAGGCATTTATGCAGAGTTTGGAAAAATTGTATGTATCTCCACCGGTTATTTCACCGTCACCGGAAAAGAAAAGCAACTTCACATAAAGTCATATTACGGTGATGACGAAAAAGCTTTGATTGCCTCATTCAAAGAGTTGTTGGATAAGCAGTTTTACAAATCAGATCACATGTTGTGTGCCCACAACGGCAAAGAATTTGATTTTCCGTACCTGTGCAGGCGTATGCTGATTAACCGTATTAAACTTCCGGCAATACTTGATATTGCAGGCAAGAAGCCTTGGGAAATTCAACACCTCGACACCATGGAGCTTTGGCGTTTTGGCGATTATAAAAACTATACTCCTCTTGCTCTGTTGGCTCATATTTTCGGCATACCCAGCCCCAAGGAAGAGATGGACGGAAGCCAGGTATGTAATGTTTACTGGCAGGAAAAAAATCTGAAAAAAATTGCTGAATACTGCCGCAAAGATGTGATAACGATTGTGCAGCTTTTTCTGCTTTTTATGAACGAAGAAATTTTAAGTGATACACAAATCAGCGTTGAAGATTAACTCACAACTGTTTAATCATACTCCCTTAAACTGCTACAGTAAAAATTACTCAGGAAGGATTTTCTAAAATTTTCTTCAGGTTATCAAGCCCTGTTTTCAAATCGCCTCCTACTGCTTTATCCATATCGAAAAACAAACCCATAATATTCATAGGATAAGGAAATGATCCTTTAAATCCCCACTTCACTTTGGTTTGATTCTCAGAAACACTTTCGGTAATAAAATAAGCATCATCCTGCGCTTCGAAAGGTACTTTGAAACGGAGTTTTAAATCAATACGCTCACCGTCTATAATGGCAGTAATTTCCTGTTCGCCTGCACCTACGTCCTTATTGTTGCTCTCCCATGCAGAAATAAATCCTACTGTTCCGTCAGTTCCCTGATATGTTTTTTTCATGGCCGGATCCATCATTGACCATTTGCTGTAATGGTCCTGATTTTTGATAAACTTTATGTAATTGAAAACTTCTGCTTTGGGTTTGTTGATGATGACTTCACGTTCTACTGCATAATCTTTCTTGACGAATAAAGCTACAATTAACGGGATTGCAATGATGATTGCAAGTACGACTAAAATCTTTTTCAGAATTCTCATTATTTCAAGTTTTAAATTTTTATCAGGTAAAGTTAAGTGATTTAAATGCAAACTTTGGTTGAAGTGGATGCCCATTTTTTATGATTCATGCAGCAACCAGATTTTTGCAGATAACCATTGAATAATTTTTTGCTACACATATTGTAGTTGATATGGTTTGGCTTCATTTATCTATATCAGATGTTTTGTTCTGTTTGTTTAGATACCTCAGCGTGTAAATTGCTGTTGCAATAAACGGTATGGTTGAAATCAGGATTTTAAAGTTCTTACTAATGATACCAATAAAAAACATCAATCCTATCAGCAACCCTATACAAACAATACCTGCATAAATCATTCGCTTATGTGGACTCCTCTGAAATAATGTTATCATAAGTGAAATTTGTCCTATGAGCGGAATTAACGTAAAAGGATGTATGACTGACTGAGTGTCAGTAAAAAGTTTAGAAAATACCTCATACTCTGCTTCAAATAAAAAAGAGTGGTTTTCTTTCCCCCACTCCAGATAACCAAACAAAGAAAAAAGTATCAACAGCGCACTTAATATTTTAGCTTTCATTGTAATATTATGTTTTCTTATGATAATGCTTAACGGCAAAGACAGAAGTTTATTTATTACGCACCTGTTTATCAAAAATAATTAGCGAACACTATTTTTGTAATTGCTTTGAAGTTGTAGCCAACAACAAACAGATTATTTTATGCATAACATCTTTATGTCATCTGGTTACAATTTGCAAAGAAAAAAAATTAAATATCTGACAATATATAGCTTCATAATAAAAGTTTTTAAATATGATAAAGAATATTTTTGATAAGCCGGTTGTTGATGAAGTGATAAACAGAATTAACAATTTAACTACTGACTCTAAACCACTTTGGGGAAAAATGTCGGTGAGTCAAATGTTGGCTCACTGCTGTGTTACCTATGAATTTATTTATGAAAACAAACATCCGGTACCTGGAACATTTAAAAAAATTTTGTTGAAACTATTCGTTAAAAACACTGTTGTGAGCGACAAGCCGTACAAACGCAACAACCCAACAGCCCCTGAGTTTCTCATTCGTGACAATAAAAATTTTGAAACAGAGAAAAAAAGGCTGATAGATTTTATAGAAAGAACATATATGCTGGGTGCTGCACACTTTGAAAATAAAGAATCACGATCTTTTGGCAAACTTTCGCTTAACGAGTGGAACAATATGTTTTATAAACATCTGGATCATCACCTGGGTCAGTTTGGGGTTTAAATTAAAAAGCCCTGTATGAAAATTATACAGGGCTTTCGGTTTTTATTTGCTGTTTTTATTGAATCACTAATTTACGGTAACTGCTTTGAATTCCATTTGTCACTCTTATCAAATAAATTCCGGGAGCATAATCTCCGATGCTGACGGAAACCTCTCTATTGTTTTTTACTTCAATGCTGTATAGTAATTTACCCTGCATATCCCATAAGGAAAGCGTAGTGTTTGCAGTCTGTTGATTCTCGTCAAAATGTATTGTCACATCATCAGAGGCCGGATTTGGGAACACTGAAAAATTATTACCTGCAACATCAGGTTCGTTTATATTTACCAACATTCCGTTGCTGCAAAGCTTTGCTCCGAAAAGATTTCCATTTGAGTTATCCATCCAGAATACCGCATTGCAACCATTGGCATCATCTACAGGTCTGTTTACATCGTATGGTAAAAATGCACTGTTTCCGGATGCCATTACCTTTCCATTGTCGCTCCAAGTAAGTGAGCCATTGCTTCTGATACGCTGTCCTGCTACTTTCCATTCTCCTGTAACATCGTTAAAATTATAATTACAAAACACCGAACCGCTGTCGCTTATTGCTACTTTTGGGTAAGAGTAATAACCATTGCACACAGCTGTTTGCACACCGTTGGCTGTCCACTGTGCAGCACCGGAAGTATTATATTTTTGAGTATAAATGGTGCTCTGCCCCGAAATGCGGTTATCCAACCAGGCAATAAACAAGTTGTTGTTATTATATACTGATGTCATTCGGCTTTGTGTTGTGTTTGCCAATGATACTGTTTGTTTAATGTTTGGTGTCCACACAAAATTACCTGATGAATTCATCTTGGTAAGAGAAACTCTGCTATTTGCGCTTTCCCACACAAAATAAATATTGCCATTATTGTCTGCCATCAAATTATGTGTGCCGCCAGCTCCATTGGACGATACTCCCTGCGAAACATCTACCGGTGCGGGCCACTGTGCAACACTTTGCATATTATACTTCTGAATATAAATTCCGGACCCAAGGCCATTACCTTGCGAAATGGAATAAAAAGTGTTTTGTAAACCGGCTTTTGTATAGAAAACATATCCCGGCAATGACTGTGTTTTGGGTGATGCCCATTGCAATACTCCGTTAAAATCAATTCGGTGGAACTGAATGCCTGATAGACCTCCAAAATAGTTTACGCTGTAATTGATAAATGCTCCTGAATCATTGGGAATAGCTCTAATACCATAGTCTTCTATTGACAATATAGGGCTTACACCTCCTGTAGCAATAAGAGTGGGCTGTGTCCACAAATTGTTACCACTGTAATTAATTTTTTTGCAAAACAATGAATCACCAAAAGATGCAGGCGCCTGACGCCAAGTAACCAAAATACCTCCGTCAAACAATGTGCATTGATATCCTACTACTGATTGGGTAACTGACGACACGATTAATTTACCGCCTGCTGTCCATTGTGGGTTGCCGTCATCATCAAACCGTTGCCCGTAAAGTTTAAACTGACCACCGCTTGGTTTAGCTCTCCAGAATGCAAAATATCCATTGGTTGGGTGTTTAATAATCTGCATTTGTTCTATACTGCCGGTGATGGAACAAAAGTTCATTGGTTGCAAAGTGTCGATACTGAATTGGGCTGATGCAGGAAGCATGGCGCACAGGCAAAAGATTAAGGTGTAGAGCTTTTTCATTTTCTGAAGTTTTTGATTTATGGTGTCAAATGTAAATTCAACTTCTGTGTGCAACAACACCAACTTAGTAAGCGGTATGCTTCATTTATTAAATGGTAAACAGGATATTTTTTTCAGGTGTAATATTGTACTATTGTAACTGAAATGGATAAAAAATATTTACTTCTCTTATTTATTATTCTCCATGTTTGGTCTGCAAGCTTTGCTCAGGATCCTTCAAAATTGAATGAAAACTTCAGTGAGTTATTTGATGCTAAGAACGATTCTGATAAAGTTGATGCTTACAGTCATCTGGGTTTTAATTTCAGCCTGCTGAATCCCGACAGTGGAATTTATTTCTCAAAAAAAGGATTAGAGCTGGCCCGGAAAATAAATTATGTTAAAGGTATTGGTGATTGTTACAACAGCTTAGGCTGGTGTTACTCCAAGAAGGGAATGAATAATGAGGCAGGCAAATATCTTGAACAGGCTAAAATCTATTTTGAAAAAACGGGCAATAATTGCTATGTAAGTGTAGCAGTGGGCAACATCGGGAATTTATATTTCAACCAGAACCGATATGCCGAAGCTCTTGAAAATTTTCTCAGAAGTGTAGAACTCAGCAAAAATTGTCCGGATAAAGGATTTAAATCATCAAAACTATATGCCATAGGAGCAGTTTACAATTCGCAGAAAGAGTATAAGAAAGCTATTGCCTGGTTCAGGGAAGCCAATGTGTTTAACTTCGCCAATGCCGATACCGTAAAAATGGCTGAATGTATCAACGGTATTGGCAATGCATGGCTTGGGCTTCAGCAGTATGACAGCGCAATGTTTTATTTCCATCAGTCGGTGAAGCTTTTTGAAGATAACAACAACCTGAGCGGTATAGCTTATTCCAATGAAAGCATTGGCGGTGTTTATCAGGAACAGAAAAATTATACCAAGGCTCTGGAGCATTACGAAATAGCTTTGAAAAATTTCAGAGCACTGAACAGTCGTAATGATGAATGTTATGAGCTTATAACCATTGGCGAAACGTATGAACAAAAAGGAGATCTTAAAGCAGCTATCTTATGCCAGCAGCGTGCATTGCAAATTGCTGACAGCAACAGTTATTTATCGCTGAAACAAAAAGCGCTCACCTCGCTCAGCCGTTTGTCTGCTGCAAAAAACGATTATAAAAGTGCTTACGAATATTTCAGGCAGGCATCGGCAGTAAACGACAGCCTGGGGTTGCAACAGCAACAGATAAAACTGAATGAACTTAAAACAAAATTTGAAACCGAACAAAAGGACAAAGAGATAGCGCTGATAAAAAAAGATAAGGAACTGCAGGAAGCAATGGCGCTTAAACAACGTCAGCTTAAAAATATATTTATTGCCGGAGCAGTGGTGCTTCTGTTTATTGCACTGGGAATTTATAACCGTTATAACATCAAACGAAAAGCGGAAATTCAGCTTACGCAAAAAAATAAACTGATACAGGAAGAAAAAGAACGCGCGAAACAAAGCGAAGAATTCAAACAACAGTTTCTGGCTAACATGAGTCATGAAATACGCACTCCGCTGAATGCCATCTGCGGAATGACGGAGCTTCTGAGCGAAGAAGAACTTTCGGAACAACAGAAAAAATATATTGATGTTATCAGCGCTTCTGCTGCAGGTTTGCTCAGCATTATTAACGATGTGCTTGATTTATCGAAGGTGGAAGCAGGAAAACTGGAGCTTGAAAAAATACCTGTTGACATAAGAAAACTCACACAGGAAGTTTACAACGCTTTTGAATACCGTGCAGGACAAAAAAATATTTCTTTTGCCACAGATGTTGATGCAGGAGTTCCGCAGGTGATACGCTCTGATGCTTTCCGCATCAGGCAAATACTGGTAAACCTGCTTGGCAATGCCTTTAAGTTTACTGAAAAAGGAAGTGTGCAACTGACTGTTAAATCATCTCCACTACAAAACCATTCAGACAATAGGATATTGATTTCGTTTTCTGTTGCCGACACGGGGATTGGAATTTTACCTGAGAATCAGGAAAAAATTTTCGAATCGTTTATTCAGTCCGACACCGGTACTGCGCGATTGTATGGCGGAACGGGATTGGGGTTGAATATCTCAAAAAATTTGGCCACACTGTTTGGAGGAACCATTACGCTTGACAGCACACCGGGCAAGGGAAGTGTATTTACTTTTTCGATGCCCTGCGAAATATTTACAGCATCTGAAAGCGAACAACCAACTAATCATGCAGCAACTGTGGCTGATTTAAAAAAAGAAATCCATGTGCTGCTTATTGAAGACAATGTTTATAACCGAATGTTGGCAACAGATGCACTTGAGAAGAAAATTGAAAACATTAAAATAAATGTATTTGAAAATGGCAGGCAGGCATTAGCGTTTATGCAAACTCAGAATCGTGAAATTGCATACGACACGGTGATACTTCTTGACGTACAAATGCCCGACATGGATGGATATGAAGTAGCAAGGCAGATTAGAAACAATGCATCCAATCCATTTTGTGCAACACCAATTATTGCAGTTACGGCCAATGCTTTTAAGGAAGATATAGAGCGTTGCAAGGCTGCCGGTATGAATGATGTAATTGCCAAACCGTACAAAACAAATGTGCTGGTGCAGGCGGTATTGAAATATGCAGGGCAAACGGTCACGTCTACGATTGAGCAAACAACAGCTGTTGACTACAAACAGGAAATAACAAATATTGATTACCTGTATGAGTTTACGGGAGGCGATATGGATGAAGTGAAAAAATATGCAGAAATTTTCAGAGAAGCTATACCGCAAAGAATAGAGGAAGCTGAAAAACTTTTGCGCAACGGTGAATCCGATGCTGTTATACGCATACTTCACAGCATTAAACCCATGATTGTGTCTTTTGGATTGACGGACTGCGAAACCATCATTACCCATCTGGAGCAGAACAGGAAAAACATAAAACCTAATCAGCTGTTACCGGACTTTATAAAAATCAGAAAACAAAGCCTTGCTGCTGTTGATGAATTGAGCAGAAATTTTAATATTTGAGTTTTCAAATTGAAATGATAAAGGTTTTGATAGCGGAGGACGACTTGTTTGGGCGTGAGCAGGTGAAGTCTGTACTTCAGAAATCGTTTCCGCAAATAGAGATAGTGGCGGAAGCGGTAAACGGAACCGAAGCGGTGAGCCTTATTCATTATCATAAACCCGACCTGGTGTTTCTGGATATTGAAATGCCTCATAAAACAGGATTTGAAGTATTGGAAAGTGTGAACGAACCGGATTTTGAAGTGGTGTTTATTACAGCATTTGATCATTATGCGCTGAGGGCTATAAAATTTTCGGCATTAGATTATTTGCTGAAACCGCTGAACCGCGAAGAGTTTATAAAAGCAGTTGAAAAATTTATTGAGAAACAAAAATTCAATTACGACAAAAAAAGTCTGATAAAAAATTTTATACAGAATATTAAGACCGGCACAACTGAAAATTTTAAACTGGCAGTGAACACTACGGGCAAAACTTATTTTTTGGACCCTGACTCCATCATCCGCTGCGAAGCTGACGGCAATTACACGCGCATATATGTGACGGGAAGTGCAGCCATTTTTACGGCACGAACATTAAAAGAGTTTGATGAGCTACTGCAAAGCCAGGGATTCATCAGGGTGCACCGCACACATTTGGTGAACAAGAAACATATACGCTCGCTGGGTAATGACAATCATGTGCAGCTGCACGACAACAGCTCACTGGAGGTATCGCGGAGAAAACTTGCTGAAGTAAGAATGCTTTTAGGGCTGGCGAATAATTGAAGTTTTTTTTGAGAAGCACGCAGTACTGCGGGATGCCGGGTGTTGGTGGACAAGGCGACAGTGACTCGTCCTGAAAAAAGTTTACAGTTTAATTGATTAATCCTGCTAATAGTTTACAGTTCATTTTTAGTCCTGAAAGGTGTTTACAATTGTATTTTGTCTCCGATAGTAATTCTTCCATAATCTTTCTGTTTTTATTTTAGTTATAAGAATGATTTTTTT